>Ga0123352_10002978_pt1 | contig 24117 bp, 16 predicted proteins | sample TergutLab28metaG_FD_89700 | JGI IMG/M metagenome (GOLD analysis project Ga0123352, IMG submission 89700) | Labiotermes labralis P1 segment gut microbial communities from Petit-Saut dam, French Guiana - Lab288 P1 | ecosystem: Host-associated > Arthropoda: Insects > Digestive system > Gut ...
CTCTCTCTCTCTCTCTCTCTCTCTCTGAGGATAGTTCAGAGGCCTGTGCCGCGTCTGGCATCTGTAAGAACAGTCTCCTTATAAGGTTTCTTTTATACTCCCCAAGTTGGAGTAAGCATTGTACTGGAAACGAGCAATTAATGGTAATCGAGTCGTGCGTTCATTGCATGTCTTCCTCCGTCGTCTTACACAACGTACCGTTCATTCAGCTTTGCTACGACTTCCAAGTTAAGGGTGCAGGGTACTAGTATAGTTTGCTGAGAGATAACGGATCCGAAGTAAAGAGCGATGGAGGAGGAGGAGGGGGAGGGGCTAGAGACTATTGCGCAATTAGGTGCCTCGTCGAGTCACCATGTACTGTTATCAGACCGGAGATGTACGGGACACGCATCACGCGCGAGAGAGTGGTGAATTTATACGCAACCATCACTCCGTAATGTTAAAATAGTAAAATTCTGATTTTCCGTCGCAGTATTTGCTTTGGGACAGAGTAAAACACGGTGTACTGCGTGAGGATGATTTGCAGCTGGGTGAGTTTCGGACGAGGGACAACCGAATTCGGAGCAGGATTGTTAATCGCAATTCACGACGTTTGGTGTGATGACTAACGGAGATCTGAAGCTGCAGCCTGGAAAACGTCTGCTGGCCAGGGCTGTTGCGGAGTGCGGCTGTTGGACTGTCGGGAAATCCTGAATGATTTACGGGGCACTGTATATGCCATGAAACTTTGTCACCTCCCGAACATCCTTTAGGAAACTTCCATAACCAGTTGAGTTGATTATAACACCGGATGGAGTTTGTCTTCCACACTTGCACTCGAGCGTTGTCTGTCTTTGAAGACGAACTATCCGAAGATAGTTATGGGCCCTTTAGAATGAACGAATGTCCCTGCACGAAACCCTGTATCTCGTTAGTCTATTTCTGTAGCCTGTCCCTCATGTTGTTCCATCCGCTTCGCTCTCGACAAGTGTTTTGCTCTGTCGTGTGGAACATTGCATGATCCTCGGAGGGCCCCAGACTTTCTCCTCCCCACCATAAGTACCAGGGCTGATCTCATGAAGCTTCGATGGCAAAACGTGGCTCCCTGTTTTGGTCCAGCGAAACGGCTCTGCATACACCTTACCAAAAGAATGAATACTGCTTGTCGTCACATTTATTGCAACAAGAGTTGACGTAGTTAATCTTCGGTTATAGAAAAGTGCGAGAAAGACACAGAGAACCGAGTAAATGAGAAGTAGGTAATTATAAACTGGTGTGGTTCTTTCCACACCACATCCAGACAAGTGCTGTGGCTCATTGTACCTTCGTACATTCTCTGGGTACCCTGGTGTCGCGAAGGGCATTGCTATGGATAACGAACGTCTTGTCAGAAGTGGCTGTTTATTAAAAATGAGCACTGCGTCTTTTGCTGTGGTTAAACGTGAGTATAGCTGTACCTCTACTCCCCATGTACCCGAGGACAGGGACAGCTTTACTTTTCCTGTACCTTTTACTGATAAAACGTCGGCACACGTAAAAGAAACAAGTCGGCTTTGAGATAGCTTTGACACGTCATTTCTGCCACGCGGCAATGCCTACTTTGTAACTTAACCTTACGAAGACCGGAAATCTGTGTGGCAAAACGACAGGTCAGTGTAATCATAGTACTGAGTTCATTACATTTTCATTCGCTCCCGGCAATCCAGCTGTGATGTTCAATTCGTGCACGAAATTTGTGAATCAGTAGTAGGGCTATCTTTGTTCTTGTTTGGTGCTGAATTACATAGTTCGTCGATACAAATAGTAAGAATCAAGAATAATGACAGATTAATTTCTGGTTTTTTAAGCAAACAGTAACTTTAATCGTCATTTAAAGTGTGCTCGAACAGTCTGATTCCGTATCGTAACGGGTAACCCTGACAGTGTAGTCATGCCTGAATATCGCTGTGGTGTTTGCGTTGTCCATGTTATGTTGCCTAAACTGAACATGGGGACATTGCAAGCTACAAGTAAAAGCAGGAATAGTGTAAAAATCCGTTGTTTTATCTCCGTATCTATGAAATAAATTGAAGTACCGCGGTGTGTGATTTGAAAATGAGTCATTCATGATAAACAAAATGTAGAAAAGAAGGTAAAGCAGTCCCTGGCCTGGAATGGCCCAGAGGGTTCTAGGAAGTTAAGGTTCCCAGATTTCATGACAACAGCACAGGATGGTGGTAAGGTTGTCAGCCTTACGCCTTTACCCCCCAGGATATCCTCCTGGAAATAATTTCTGTTTTGGGCTGAGTCGACCCCAGGGCCATAGTGCGATCGGAAGGATTTTATGTCAGTGGAGGTTTTTAGCATTAGTGTAAATTATAATTTACACTAACGCTAAAAACCTCCATCTTTACAGAACACATGACCAATGTGGTGATACAATGGAAAAGTCGCAGGCTCCTGATGATGGATGTATTAATGTCCGAAACATGTTGAGCATAGAAGAAGTGAAATAAAACATAATAACTAGTGACATCAAGTTGGTCTCTTATTCTTCAACGTACGTGACCTTTGCACTGACGGAGCCCCATCTGCTGTGTTGAGACGCAAATCTTATATTCAAGTTTCGATAAAACTGTAGCCAAAAAGCCATTGCTTACATTATGTGATCCATCGGCAGATGTTGGTTACCAGAATACTTGGGTATTACTGTCGGTTTTGAGAGAGATCATGTTATTTGTCATCCGGGCAATACATTCTGTATAATATACAGTGCTCTAAATTCAGTAATTCTGAAGAAGTCGTTTTCTGAAATGCGCTATGCTGAATGGAACTGCTACTTTATACAGAGATGATATGGTTGTCAAAGGAAAATTGTGAAGCCTTTGTATGACTCGCAGGACTGTAAGAATTTTTCTACCACGAAAGGAAAATTGAATTCAGGATGTATTTAACCGTGTAAGAGGCTGAATCGGTTCGCATATTTAGTAGGTGTATTTGGGTTGTTGAACGAGTCTCATGCTTCTGTACGAGATTACAAACCTATCCACCTTAGATCTAGGTCTGTGTGACAAAATTAAATATCTTCAAGTGAAAGAATTTATGATCGTCAAACTTGAATGAAAACTAAACCTTCCCAATTCTTGCTACTGCCCCTGGGAAGAAGAAAACTGGTGCCGGTGTGAAGGGAAACTTACTCCCAGAGGTGAAAATGCATTTGCTCCTTTTAAAGAAGAGATATCAATATATTTACCAGATATATCAACCTCTTTTCTTTGGTCAAGTCACGTTTCATATGCGGGTCGTTAGTGTACCAGAAATGACACAAGAGGAATTTGTCAGCCGATCCATCAAATCGGAATTTTATTTTTTTCGGTATCTCAGTTTTGAGTTCGCATTCACGTGGATTGTCAAGCACTTGAAAATGTTGTTTCGAAAATCGTTTTTCCCTTTCCAACAACTTCTGATTGGGAATTTTATTCTTTATATGTACTTCAGGTTAAACACAGACAAGAGGCTCCTCGTGGAAGGCAATCAAGAGACTAGGAGAAGGATCAAGATGGGCCTCCCCGTTAAGCTGGGTCTCCCCTTTGAGTTTTCCATTTTCTTCATTGTTGTACTTGTAAAGAAATGGCGGATGATCGATATAATATCTGTCTGAATGCCATTATTTTTGCGAGTTTTTGTAAATATTCGTAAGTTTTTCCCCTAACTTTACATAATCTCAAAGTTTTGAAGATTAGATTGTTATATTATTGATGAGATTGTGCATGCAAGGAATATGAAATAGGGGGTCGCGGTTGAAGAGCGGTCGAGAACCGCTGCTTTAGAGAATAATGCAATGTATCTTGCCACTGACGCGAAAGAAGGGAATAACTCACTATTTCCAAAATTTCCCATTGGTCCCCTTCAAGACGATTTTGTACCTATGGAAACGGAAGGTTTAACCTTAGTCTTTCACGAAACTGGGCTCTATTCGGAACTGTTTTAATAATAGACCATGCTAAGTCCATTTACATTAAGTTTAAATCAAGATTTCAAAATACACACTTGTGTCTAATTTTATTTTTCCACTACAGTCTTATAGTCCTATAATAATATTGTGCGAAGATGAGAATCGCAATGCCTCTTTCCTCATGTATTTTTTTTTCATTCTGTTTCTGCCTAATGTCTCTCAGAATCCATGTGCTCTCCACTGGATTTTGTTTTCATCTGATTTTAAGTGTTGTAGTCATTTAAGGCATCGGTGTAAGCATAGTTTTGTATGGCGCTAAAGATGGAGGCACTATGATCGTTCGCGACGTTGGTAACCATTTACCGATAGACATGTGAACATCCGAACGGACGTGAATCTTCAGCAGCACCGCTGTGAGAACGTGAAGACACAATCTCATTGTCTTTTGCAGAATCTAAATAAATTCTTGCAAGCATCATAAACGCGTTCTGCTTCTACTTCCGACCCTTGAACACAGTTTCAAATCTGTGTGAAATTAACTCGAAAGATTTTATTTCTTTTTCACATCGAGGCACATGATTTTGGGCTGTATTGGTCCGTGAGAGCAGATCTCAAGACAACCTCGGTTGCTGTTCCTCGCTGTAGTGGGATTTTTGTAATGGGAATTAGAAATAAATCACGAAGAAAGCTTTTGATATGAGCAGTTTTTTATATAGCTGTAATCCGTGTCAGAAAACTATAGTTGAAGCAATTGCAGTGGCAAATGTTGGTCGTGTCGCTGCCGAATCCTGGCAGTGGATTGAAGCATCGTTTATCCAAGAACGTGACTGTAAGGTGGTGAACATTTACACAGCCTAGAGCTTCATAATAAATACTCTCCACCTGTCGCTGTTAACGGCGAAGAAACGAAGGAAGGTGCAGTGTATGTGCGACGGGTTGCGAATGAAGGTAAGCTGTGTAAGGTAGGGGACGTGTGTTGCATGTTTTGTACATTTTGATGTTCCCGCGCTTAAACAGAAAATGGAAATGCCACATAACGAACAACTGCACGTAGAATTTGTATAATGTATTATATACCGTCGATACACAACAATATATCAGTCCAGTGATATAATATATACAGTCCAGTCACATTACGGCCCTTTCATGGGCCGCTTTCAGGTGTGCGTTGTTCCTTGTTTAGTTTTTCTTTTTTTCCCTGCACAGAAAATTAACTTCTTCTTGAAGACGAATCGTGTGAATTTTGTTTTGCGTTACACGCGAAGTGACCGGTACCTTTATGTTTGCGTAATTCGGAGCGATTTTTTTTGGCGAGGCATCGTCGGTTAAAGAAGATGTCAGCGCAGCACTTCAGTACCTTAATCCTTATGTTCTTTGTATTGATGGAGCGTGCTTGACTAGCTATGAATTTGACAGAGGCCATCCCGTTGTGTTATTATGTCACTGTACTGATATATTGCTGTGTATTGACGGTATATAATACATTATACAAATTTGTTACTGCACAACGGGATGGCCTCTGTCAAAAATGCACGTAGAGTAATCAGAAGCAACAGACACACACACACACACACACACACACACACACACACAGTTTTACTGATTCTAATGGTTTAGGAATCCGTTAATAATCGATAACATGAAAGACCGAAAAGTAGATGGGAGCATATCGTCGTAGTCTGGAATGTTACGCAGCGTACATTGGTAGTTAGTTACAGACGTTTCGGCACAATCGGTCACATCTTCAAGGGTCAAGCAGTCCAGGAAATTCTTAGACTGCTTTACCTTTGGAGATGGGACCGGTATGTTGTCCCGAAACGTCGGTATCTAACTACCAACCTACGCTACATAACATTCCAGAAGACATAAGATCTCTTTTACACCGCGGCGGAAGCCAGAAATCACTTATGAGAGGATACTCTTGGAGTTATCTTCGACTGCCTGGATACTAGCCGTGTTAAACCTTTTGGTTTTATTTCCGATCATCGCGTCAAGCCACCTTAAATACTGGCGATTTGTTTTGAATTAATTACGCTTTAGTAATTTCAACAGCAAAACAAGTAATAAGTGTGTGTGTGTGTGTGTATATATATATATATATATATATATATATAACGCGCGCACACGTGTGTGTGTGTGTAGATATTGCGTATGCCATATTCAATTACACCGTAAGGAGTCCTTCTGTGTCTGCCCCTTTTGCCGTACATAGCTATCATCTCCTTAAAACACTCTCCCTCTAATTCAACAAAGGACCGCTCTTTCGGTTTGAGCTGGCTGCAAGCAATAAATTGCACATAATATGAGCCCATCCTCCTGTTTCCCGCCTCCCCGGTCCGCACGCACTTGACTTGGTTCAGTGGTCGTTATTTAGTGTGTACCCTGTACCCTGCAGGCAGACGGGCGTGCTGTGAATCCAGTGTGCCCCCTCACAGAATATCGCGTGATGCTGCATTGTGTGGTCGTGATTTTTCTTGCTGTATAAGTACAGGCAGACATTCATAACAGCAGGCTCTCTTCCGGTGTCCGACTGGCGAGTTTCACCTCGTCCGTTGGCTATTTATCAGTTTATTCTCCTGCTTGTCAGTAAACCTTAAGTTAATTATAATTTTTTTAACAACCTTATCTTAGGAGCTCCGTCCCGTTGTGTATTGCTTATAATTCAGGTGCTGATTAGCCGACAGACGCAACTGTGGAGATCTAATATATTGGTCCTTTATTCAGTGCCACTACGTAATTCGGCTCTCTCTCCTTTTTAAAATTCTTTTTGTGACCCGATGCCTACATGATGATGGGTGATGTACACAGCCGAAACATGTAGTAGCACTGAATAAAGGGCCAATATATTAGATCTGCACACTTGTGTTTGTAGGTTAATGTAACATATTAGTTTTTAACAAGGCGATACTAAATAAGGAGCCGGAGTGGCTCAGTCAGTATAGTGTATAGGCTATGGGATAGATGACCAGGGTTTGATAACCGTCAGGGACATAGTTTTCTCTTCGTTCCTGCATCCATATCGGATTCAGGGGCCGCCCAACCTTTTATCCAATGGGTCCGGAAGCGTACTTACGTAGAGTTAAGGTGGCCAAGGCGTGGAGCTAGCTACTCACATCCTACAGTGCGTGAGTCTAAACGTACACTGCCGTACGTATTAATGGCTTCATGCATAATTATGTACAGGGATGAATATCGCCGAATGAATTGAAAAATATTTTCATAGCTAAAGAAAAATCGAATTAGACAATCGTGGCCTTTGTGAATGTATCATATCTCTACTGAAATGGACGACCCTTCGAGGAAGACTGTAAAAATTTTTCTGTGCAGTGCTGTTCGTTATAAGAACGTCTCTTTGTTTAGAGGTTCCCAGTCTTCGCCCGCTTGTCCTTGCTGGAATGGTACTGACCGGGGAAAAGTGAAGCAATCGGCGACAGTCGTGTCGCAGTGCTACTTTGTACACCACAAATCTCACACGCACTGCCGCGGGATCCAACAAGAAACAGGCGAGTGTCATGACACTCCCCTCCCTTCAAAGACTGATATTCGTCTGTGTAAGGAAGTCAGTTCCTACTTCACAGAGAACAAGCTCCCTCCTTACAAAGTTCCAATACATAAATAATCCTGTTAGTGCAATAATTGCTACTAATTGTGAGAGTCGTAAACTACAAATAAATACACTAAAAGGGCAGTTATGCAGGTTTTAACCGTTTGACTTACAGCGAGTGGTGCATAGAGTTACCGCTGGGCTTTGACCGAGTAAACCTAGGAGTTGCTTAAACGAGGATTTGAAAGGACGCGGTAGGGCGGTTGTAATATGCTGCCCGACGTTTTATTTGGAGGGACCCGAAGACGATCGACGAATATTTTAGGACATCTGGTAACGAGGCCGTTACTCGAACCGGGCTACCTTCCGGTGCGTACCATTATGTCGACCCACTCGGTAAATTCTCTTTTTTGAGTTCATGGTTGGTAACACTGCATTTATAAATAATCTGAACAGAGGAACATAAATATAAAATGTATTTCGCTATTCATAACGCAATAAAACCGATAGTAATAAGTATCCTAGTATAATAACCTGAACAGGCAGGGCTTTCTGAGAAGTAGGAATATTTTGCAGTTTGTTAATGGATTTTCGAACTTAGGAGGCACTTCCCGTTTTGCAAGTCGCCTGGTATTTGTATGGCGTTGAAGTGCAGTAAGATTGACTATGAATGTAATTCAGATGGGAAGGGGGGGGGGGGCTTTGGGAACCATAATTGCTTGCAGAATGGATGATGCTGTGAGTTATTGCATTAGTTGTGCTTAACTTTTTGTTACTGTTGACAGAGAGGCCGTGAAGAGTATTTTGTTGTCCTTGAGGAAACATCGGAACTCCCGAATGAGGCCGTCCCTTTCCTTGTCCTGTTCAAGCTGTGACGTAATCATCTGTTAGGAACGAGACAGGCGAGAAATAGCAGACGAAGCTCACTGTAGATCTTTCTCTGGAGCAATTATTTAACCTACACTTGTGTATAACTGAGTGAACTGAAGCCAGGGAAAGAGAAATGTTCAGTGAGTTATCTAGACCAGAACACCTTGAGTGGCGTCGTTCGTTCAACATCTGTTCTACCCAGACGATTCTTTGCTCATCATTTCAAGCTCAGTTGAGAGAAAATGTCTTTAAACTTAGTCTGGCGACTCTTGTACCTTAACCGTTTTTCGTCCGGTAAGAAGCCATACCCTTTCACGAAGTGCAAAGTGAACAGCCATCCATAGCACTGTGACTCTTTCGCATAGTATAAGACCAAAGAGGACCTACGTGCCTCTGACTTGTAGATGCCGGGTGGGGTGAAGCAGATTGCTGTCAACAGTGTGTTTTGGATATAGTTCAAGTCCAAAGAGGTTACTTAGGACCCCGACTCGTCGACTTACTGTAAGGGCAGACAGGTAACTTCAGATGCTGGCTCGTGGACGTAGAGTAAGGTCAGACAGGTAACTTTAGACTCTGACTTACGTACGTAGTGTAAGGCCAGAGAGGTATCCAGCTACAGGGTCGTCGCATATTTATTTATAAAGGATATGAAAGGAAGAGACGTGTCCTATTTTGTGGTACATTTCTGTATTTCTTGGAGGGACCATAATATATCAATCGGGATTGCCGGCATCGTGATTAAGAATCGAACTAGGAACCTCCCGAATTCATATTCGGAATGATGTAATTCGGAATTCGTTGTACAAATGGAATCGTGGCCGGAGCCTACTAAGATTATCCCATTTACGGAGCTCTGAAGCCAGTTCGCCACTATTTTGTCGTCCTGTTGCTTGCAGAAGAGGCCTGCGACCATTCTCTGTAAACAGAACAATAGCGTAGCTCCCCTTGTGCTGGTCAGCTGACTTCAAACCTCAACACAATGGTGGGGTACTCTCTCGTCCATGTAGAAAATATATTTACGTCCCGTGATGTTACGTATGTATAACGAACAGGGATACGCAGAAAGGAAGCCAGCCAACCAGCCAGGGAGTCAAGGAATTCACGGCGTTTCGGCTCCCATTTTGCCAGGCATCAATCCTCTTAAAAGGGATCTTTTTATTCTGTCAGCTAGAGTTACTTGGAGGCTGAGCAGTGCTCGAGTGAATGTAGCGTCAGCGAATTCTCACTTGTCCCTCCGAATTCTCGACTTGCAAGAGTTTTGGTTTGTAGAATGTGAAAGAAAATCGATCATTCGTTCTTAATCTCCTATCGTTGCCTTCATCTCTGACGTCTGCATAAAATATTTGCTCGAGGAATAAGGAGGTGCTTCTTTCGTAGAATCTACCCCTGTTCTTGGTTCCGCTTGTATTTACGAAATGGGACAGTGGATGTTTTGGATCAAGCACATTCTGTAATATTTTTCGGGAAGACTTCGACAAATTCAGATGGTCGTATTTGTTCAGCTGGCATCCATGGCTAGATTTTAATTAGTTTGAGTATGGAAAATATACGAAATAATTTATGGCAATGCCAATTAGAATGTAGCATAACTTTCTTAAAAATGTTCTCAGTTTTATCGTACTTGTGTTCCTTATCGCCACAATTTGTTGTACGTTGTTTACATTAATCGTAAAACGTGAACACATAATGGGAGGTCTTCAAAAACCACGACAGAAGTTAGGAGTGCAAGGATCTTTACCTCCACTTCCACGTAGGTCTTCACCGCATGATATGTAAACGTATTGTTGATATTACATGTTTGCATACGTTTGTTTCATTTAGATGGAAATCTTAAAATAAACGCATATTAACAGACGTAACTGTTCATGTTAGTGGTGTTTTGGTAGGAATTAACAGCTGTGGTCCGTCTCATTCCTAAAAAAATTCTCCTCTTTTCTACTGAGACGTGTCAGTACCATTTGATGTGTAGACTGTGGTTGTTTATGAACTGGATAGTGTGCAGTTCAATTTAATGCTATAGCTATATGAATTATTTACAGCGAATAAGGCACTTATTATTTCGGAATTTATATTTATGTTTTTATTTATCTGCGTTAACACTCCGTAATTTGGCCGCCGTTCGAGTTCCATAGTACGATTTATGGCGATATGCGACCTTTCAGGCCTTCACGGCAGAAAAAATGTCGACTGTGATATTCAGTTGTCCCCTGCCATTATCAGTCCATCTCAGTGCTGCGGGCTCATCTTCATCTACAGGTTGTTATTACCAGAAGGACAAGCGGGCAAGCATGGCATGCTTCTTTCGGAAATGTAAGAGAATTGGATAGAGACAACGTTCAAGGGGTTAACACAGCAGATATCTTGAATAACTGCACGGTTCGAAGTTGACTTAGTTCTGAGATTTGGACACGAATGATTTCGCATTTTAACCGAGTATTTAAACTGTGGCATCGGTCCTTTATGAACGTGACATCAGTATTTGTTGTGTACTGTCAGTACGTTTCTGTACCGTGCTGTATGTACTGTGTGTAACGAGAAAATATGTCACGTAAAACTGAACTCCCACTCAGTAATTATTCACCCGTCCCGTTTCTTCCTTGACTAAAAATGTTTACCCTTTACGTTTGTATTTTACTGAGAAACTTGTCAACTTCCGAACCCGTTATTGTGTTTCATTCACTATACGATTCACGAATTGCGCGAATCGTGCACGAACAGGTTTAGCAGTTTTTATTTTCGAAGTGCAAAATACATATTTGTACTAGAAGTGAACTCATACGTGACTGCTGTTGAAGGGTGTCATTATAGTTACGGCGTATTGCTGAATGAACTGTCGCTGTCTAACGTTTCCTGTACGTCGTGTACAGATTGAATAGTCAAGCAGTCTTGGTTTGTATTCATGTCTTCTGTTCAGCTGTTCAACCGGACGCCACCTGTCCTTACTAGAGATTGGCTTGCCTTCCCTAGAGGCATGTGCTTCATATATCCGGCCTATTTGTGGTCCTGACAACCTTTATAAATAAGTACACCTAAACTGACGGTTTTCTGGGCTGTTGCACTGTGTAAGATGTTTCCTCCGATGTTTCGGAGGAACGTGCTTCGACAGACGCGAGACCTTACTGCATTAACTGTACAGTATGTTGAGGAGAAGCAAAGAGCTCTCTCGTTGGTGATGCAATTAGTGAGACCCGAGTTCGAGGCTGCCGGCCATCACTTGACTAGTTGCATGTGGGTCTCCACTGATATCCATGAAATATCGCCGAACTTCCAGCGGGTGCCATGGATCCGCTCACGGAGTACGGTGACGCCATGCGGTCGTTGGGTTCTTTTGGCGGCCTCTGGTGTATAGTTTGGTCTAAACTGTAACGATATAGGCAGTATACGTATAAAGGTAAAGGGCGCTTTCGCTTGTCCGTTGTTGCCGTGCACAAGCAATAATGATTACATTTTCTTTGTGTGTGCGTCTGTCTGTCTGTCTGTAACCTTAGTTATCCAGCATGCAGCGCAAATGCGCCGTATTATGTCATCTGTGGCTTCTCTGTCTGTGCCATATTTTTCCACATTATCTCATAAACGGCAAGATTTTCAGAAAAAAAAGAGTTATTGTACATAAAATGTGATTTTATTTTCTCCACAACTTTTGTCTGTAACATTTCTCTTTCCAAGACTAATTCGATATATTGTCATAAACGTGCTAATGTCTGCATGTAAAGTACCCGTTATTCTTGTCCGAATTTAATGACACTTGAATATCCCTCGACAGATTCTCGAAAAAATCTCAAATATGAAATTTCATGAAAATTCGCCCAACGGGAACAGAACGGTTCCAGACGGACGCACGGGCAGACGGACAGACAGACAGACAGACAGACAGACATACATGACGAAGCTAATAGTCGCTTTTCGCAATTTGTCGAACGCGCCTAAAAACCGAGGAATTGTGTCCTTGTCTGGTACGGTGTCATGATGCAGAGGGCTAACGTTTGAACAGCACCCTCCACGAAAGCCTGACAAGTTACATTTTACACCTAGTTCGGTTGCAGATATTTTTCTTTTACTGCATTGATGGAAACATCCTTGGTAAATTTTGACTCCTATCACAACTTCACGCCGATACCGGTGGCTATGCGATCTGAGGTGTAGGTCTGCGGCCACTCGAGGGCTGGGATCGCGGTTTCGAATCCAACTCAGGCCGTGGACGTTCATCTGTTGTGCTTGTTTGCATTGTGAGGAAGCGATCTTTGTGGCTAGCTGATCAGTTGTCCAGACGATTCCTGCCGTGTGTGTGTGTGTGTGTGTGTAATTGTGTGTGATCTAAGTACGTCAAAAGAGGCGGCCTACGCCCGATTTGGGCTCTAGCACTACTAAAAAAAAATCTTTACTTACTGCAGTATGCTGGTCAATAAATCGAAGAACAACAGGTTAATGATTGATATGTTTCTTTTATTAATTATTCGATCTTCCATTCAGATGCGTAATTGTTCACAATTATACCGCATTTTATGTTATCCGATTACACGTTGCCTTGAAGAAACTACCCACTGTCTGTACAGTGGCATGATTGTTGCGCAGAGGTACAGGAGGATATTTGAAGTGTATTCCAAGCCATTGTATTTTTGTAGGTATGCCATTCCATTTCTGATATAGGCCTACTGAATTTTTGCGACCTGTGGTTGGGTAGTTACTGTGTTTTGCCAAATGCTTTGGATGTGTTACGGAATGTTAAAAAAACACTTTACTGTAAATTGGTCATAATAATGTCCATTCAGCACACATTTCTTAATCTTTCTACCAACGGCTATTACTTGTTCAATCATTCCGTGTTTTTAAACTGCTCCAGTTTCCCTGAATGCACCATATACCAAAGTGACAGAAATTTTACAATTACATTTAATTTCTCTATGTAACAAATGGGCAGGACTCTTCAAGTTTGAATTTCGTTGGTTGTAAACAATTGTACGGATCGTTTTCAGGGTGTGTGGCGGGATAAAAATGATCCAGGATATGGTACTGTGACGGATTTTGTGAAAGCGGCAGTGAATCTCAAAGATTCTATATACGAGGCCAATAATTTGTTGGCCATCTGAAGGACTGTTATTTGCCAAGGGGCCTATGAAATGAAGGCGCTTTTATCGCCCGCGCCTCGCAGGCACACGTTTGGTTGCCAGGTTGTGTACCTGATTAATAGGTGATTACATAGACGAATATAGTGGTTTTTATGTAAAGGTAAAGCAGTCCCGTTACAGGCCTGGAGTGGCCCAGAGGGTTCCAGGAAGTTAAGGTTCCCAGATTTCATGACAACGGTACGGGATGGTGGTAAGGTTGTCAGCCTTACGCACCGGCCGCCTTTACCCCCAGGAAATGCTCCTGTTACTCATTTCTGTTAGAGATGACTCGAGGTTTTTATGTACCTCAAGAAACAGTGTACAGAGATCAAACATTGCAGGGTACTATCGTACCGAATTGAATTCATTTGTAAGGACACGAGGAGCAACAAACACTTACTCCAGTCTATATGAAAACACAGCACAGCTGGTAACCATTGATGGCGTACAACACTGTAGCAAACAAACCGCACTGAGAAAATCCCCGCTGCGCCAGGAGTGAAAAATTGCAAGTTCGATGCAGGAACTTCCCGGTCAAATTCGGTTGCCTAGTGCCAACAGAGAGCCGCAAATCAATTTCCTCTGGCCGACGAATGTTCCGCTTGTCTGTAGCAATAGGCCCATGCTGTTGATACCTTCCGAAGTCGCCATGCCAAGGTAGGTTTATCTTAGGGCGTGTGCCGTCGGCTGACAGGGAGAACTAGACTCTCCTGCAAAGTATTAAAAAAAAAAAAAAGCAGGTAGTCAGAAGTGTCAGATATTCCGTAACTTGCTGCGGTACACTGATAATCATATGGCTGTATAGAATAGACTTCGGGTACCTGCCGAGTTTGTTGGGGAATACCGCAGCTTTTATAGAATTCGAGGACCCGGTTGACTGCCGTGTTCTCGCGAACCCGCTACTGATTTTAATTCCGAGTCAGTTGAATCTATCTCCGCCCTCACACCATGTTCTTTACGGATGCATTTTATTTAATATTATCTTTTACACACACCTATGTCTCATGAGATGTCTTTAGAAGCACTGTGTCGTTTTAGACGCCTGGAATACGCCCGTATGGAGATTTATGCTAAGGAATTTCTAATGACTCATCCCTTTCTAATGTCACTTCCGTTGTTTGTAAATCCATCCGTTTTTCTCAGGATTGCTCGCAGGCTAAGAGGTTTTTTGTTTCCGTTTTCCTTTTTCGCCACCACGTCATGGGGTTTCATCACTCTTGACACCATCTTCAAGTTAGTGCCACTTTAGCATGGTGGGAGCTAAATAAGGTTAATTCGTGTTTTTTACCGTCACTGTCAAACACCACTAGCCTAAGTGGTGGGGAAATGGCCACCGTAACTAATTGAGTCGACAGTGCTTGTTAAAGACACTGGTAGGTCTGTGGTGTTGAGGGTTATATTCCTTATGCGTGTCCTTGCGTTTTAGTAGCGCGTATCCTCGGCTTTCGGGGCTTAGCTGCGTCCTGTATTGACGCCATTCCAACGTATCGGAGTACATTAACAGGCCCACGCTTCCCTCCCTGAAGATGGCACCTGGAAGTTGCATCGAAACCTTGGAACACCCTCATCACAGGACTCTCCTGTCCGCGCAGATGTCTGAAGTTATGTGTGTTCTTCATTGTTTTACTGATCGTTTGGATGCTTGCATATTTGGACGTACGAAAGCTTGAGGATAATTGAATATTTTAACCCACATTGCCACCTTCCGTGCAATATCTGTTGAGCCACGCATGTTTCTTGTGAACTCCATTCCCAACGGCACTACAGCCCGGGGTGGGCCTCGGCCCCCTTCAAGAGTTTCCTCCATCCCTCCTGGTTTAGGGCGACTACTGTCCAGTTTCTACACCCTAGCTTTGCTGCATCTTCCTTCACTTCATCTTCCCAGCGCAACCTGGGTCTCCCTCTGGGGCGCTTTCCTCCTGGCTCGCTGAGAACTCTCCTGGATAAATCATCGTCATCCTGGCGTACGACATGTCCTGCCCATCTCAATCTGCTCAATTTGCAGAATTTCACAATGTCATTCTCACCACACAATTGATAGAGTTCTTGGTTAGTTCTAATTCGCCATCTTCCTCCATCAATCACTGGGCCATAAATTCTCCGGAGGATTTTACGCTCAAAAATACTAGGACGATGTTCATCTTGCTTAGATAGCACCCATGTTTCTGCCCCATATGTAAATACCGGTCTAATTAATGTTTTATAAAGGAGTGTTTTGATATTCCTGGATATGTTCCTTGATTTCATACGGTTCTGTAACCCATAATATGCTCTATTAGCCATTATCAGTCGAGCATTCACTTCTACTGACCTGTTGTTCATTTTATTGACCATTGTACCCAGATATTTGAAATTGCCCACTCTCTTAAACACGTAATTTCCTATTGCGAAAGGTTCTTGTGAATTGGTAGGCAGAAATACACTCTGAAAAGCATTAACCCTTTCAGCTTATTGCTTCTAGCAAATATGCCAATTTCCATGGCAAATTAAAACTTATCTGTGCAAAAATTTGAAAATTGTGTAGCTTAAAGAATCAAATGATGACCGGAGAGTTGGCACCATCCACAAGTGACGTAAAAGCCAAGAAAAAACACATTTTCGTTCGACATTTCTCGTTCGCATTACTGGAAGTGTCCAACGGACTTCGGTTTGTCATATATATGTTTTCAAAATTGTACACATGAAATTAAGAGCGGATTCAATTCGGTCAGTGCTAGCTACTGGTCGGTATAGAATCTTTTCTTCCTGTTTTCTGTCTAAAGGTTGCAAAACTGCGTTTTTTACCTGTTATTAAATTCGGGTGTGAAATTTGGTTTCTCACTGCGAGCTGAACGTAGACTGGAGATTTACTGCAAAGCGCTGAAGGGAATATTTGATGTACTTTAGAAGGGAGAAGTAACGTGAGGATGGAAGAAACGTACCGACATGACGAGGAGACTGGTAATTTGTACGGTGCAACTAATGTTGTTATGGTGATTGTATCAAGAGTGAGAGATGGCCCCAGACAGTACGCTTTTAGGAGATGAAAAATGCACATAAAATTTTGGTCGGTAAACCGTTCAGTAAACATGACTTGAGGGAGTTAGAAGGTTCAGGTGGGAACATAATAGGAAATAAATCGTGTTATAATAGGTGTGAGGGTTTGCATGGGCTGTGTGGGGGTCAGTGATATGTATTTCTGAAAATCCTTATGTGCACTTATCACCTCCTCAAGGTATTTCTGCACATCCTTATGTGCAGTTATCACCTTCTCAAGGTGACTGCTCAATGCAGCTAACTTGTTTGGCGTCTGAGAGACAACTAATACATCGCGTTCCAATGAAAGCGGAAGTGGTGGCCACTTGTTACAGCCGCAACGTGACGCTGAAGGAATGCCGAAAACAAGGGGCTGCACTGTGTTTGCCGTTTGCTGTCCGTTAATAAACGGCTGCCTCGTTTTCCAGTCATTTACAAATGACGAAGCTATAAATTGGTCTTTCGCTCTTGAGGGTGTGATGGATGTCATGCCGACCTCGACCCTGGGGTCACTGCTTATCCGTCAATCCGACGCTCTACAGGCGAGTCACTACTTCACATAATTGTGCGATTCTAGTGATGAGAGTGGACACTGTATCGACATTGTCCACAGCTACGAGTTAATGCGTGTGTGTTTCTTTTACTTAGAGGTTGAATTTGAGGCGACCAGTTTGCATTCTTCGGTAGCAGTCAATTCAGATGTATTTCTCATTTTGTATCCCACGTTGCGGTGCAGTGGATGGCACTTTTGCTTCACATTCGAGAGGTACCGGCTCCAAATTGGGCCCTAGCAGTGGCTATGTTGACTGCCGGTTTTCGCGGTTTTTCATCAGCCTCGGTGCAATGTCGATATAATGTCTCAGATTACACCAGAGCCGCGTACACACGCAGCTTTACAAGTTCTTGTTTTGATTAACTACCCTGTAATTCGATTATGTATTCGTATTTGCTGTTGCACGTTAAACAAAAATAAAGGAACCGGAAAATGCAGATTCATTCATTCATTCATTCATTCATTCATTAGCATTCAGCCCTAGAGGCCGGTCCGGCAGGAACCAGAGCCCGGTTATGGAACCGACGTGGCTCTTGGCACACTGCATCCTAGGCAAGTTCGTGAGGGTAGTTTGCCATTGCTTTCCCCCTCCTTTAGACGTTCCCACTTTCGCCGCCACGTGCCTCTGCGTCCGCAGCGACGCGAGAGATCCTATCAGCGAAAGGTGGAACTGTGGGCAAGAAAGATGTCCGGTAGTAATTTTGCCTAAAATTCCGACTTCCACGTAAATTTAGGGATATTTTACATACCGTAAATCTACGACATGGGACCGACGGAAGGCGTGCTGAGGGTTTATTCGCCCTACAAATCCGACGGCTTCGGCCGGGTTTGAACCCGCGAACTTGGGTACCAAAGGCCAGCACGCTACCTCTAGACCACCGAAGCCGAAGATATGGTGTATATAATTTGAATTATTCGTTTTATTTTTCCGTTTCTCAGCATTTTAGTATGAGAATGCACGAACCGACGGTTGTAATCCGAATGGATGGGAATAATTGGACTTGTCGCAAGCAGAAGGGTTACATTCATCAGCATGTAGTAGTGTTGTGAACAGTCACAGCCCCTCTGTATGCAACCAGGCACAACAGTCATCAGCGGTACAATTTGATTTAAATGCTCCGTGATCTGTCAGTTATGTCTTGACATTTCAGGAATTTCTGTTTAATTATAACTGTTTTTTTTTTTGAAGGGAGGTTCAGTGACAGATACGGGACATTTGAGTAACATTTTGTTGACACGTGTCAAATTCTATGCATTGCCCAGCGTGTACATGTCAGGATTTACATGTTGTGACTCGTATTAAATAAGGTTGTAACTTTAAATTGATTCCTGATCTTATTTGAGACGAAGGCTTTTGATTACGTCTGCAACAGGGAGATTGTACCCCAATTTAATGTAGGCGTACTGTCAGCTTTCACCTGCTTGTTTCTCAAACGTCCCTTCTCTGTGATCGTAAATTGACGACAGAGAGAAGTTGCTGACACCCGGATTCATTCGTAGAACTTCTCAGCGGTAAAACAAAAGAGTAAAATTTGATGATCCAGCGATCTTGATTTGGGTCTTTTCCCCGTAGATCAGTCACTATGGGCCTACACGGCCGGGATTCAGTTCCCAAGAGGGGCAGAGATTTTTCTCCTCACCAACGCGTCGGGATTAGCTCTGGAGTCCACCCATCTTCGTATCCAGCGGTTACCGGGACCGCTTTCCCAGGGGAGTAGCAACCGTGGAATGAAGCTGACAGCTCTGCTCCATCTATTGACGAAGTTAGGGATACGTGGAACATCATTCTCTCCCTCATTTGATTTCCTGGCACAGTGCTAAATTAAGCACTTCTAGATATTTACTTTGTCTCCTGTTTTATCTAATTCTGGCCCACTGACCTAGATGACTGAAAGGAAGGTATGTGTAGGGCTTTGCTGTTCCGAAGGCCCTGATGCATGCCTGCGCTTCGAGAAGTAGGCGTATTGAATAAAAAGCAAACATAGATGAAACATTATTATTATTGTTATTGTTATTATTATTCTTGTGGGCCGGGTAGCTCAGTCGGTATAGCGACTGACTACGGGCTGGACGGTCCGGGATCGAATTCCGGTGGGGACGAGATTTTCCGTCCACCCAGCCTTCTGTAAAATGGGTACCGGGTCTTTTCCCGGGGTAAAGTGCGGCCTGGGTGTGCTGCTGACGACTCACCTTCTAGTGCTACGGTCATGGAAGAGTAGAGCTATACCTCTACCCACCCTCTGGGCCACGCCGGGCCTTAACGGGATCACGTTACCTTTACCTATTATTATTATTATTATTATTAGTAGTAGTAGTAGTAGTAGTAGTAGTGGGGGTGGTGGTGGTGGTGGTGGTGGTGGTCTTCGTTACGCTGCTCAGTGTGTGCTTTGTTTTGTGCTCAAAATTATTGCGCCCAAAACTGAAATGCAGTTTATGAACACGTAGACAGAGATACATCTTACCGTATTTCTGACACTCCATGTGACCCACCGCGATACGCATGGTCCTTATTTTATCAGACAGCTGTTGTTTGTTACTTCCCGCCGCTGTTCGTCCACGTCTCCGGGATGTGAATGGGCAAAGTTATACGATGAGCTAGCAGACAGGAAGTGACAACCAACAAATGTTACATGCTATAATTAATGTGTAACATAGCTTTACGTTGTTTTGTCTTCATTAGAGTATTCACCTTGATACGTTAGGCTTACGATTGTTTAATGCTTGACGAGAACGAAAGGCGTAACGAAATTACGAGTAAGGATTTTGAAGGAAACTGTTGTGGTCTCTTGCGGTGATGTTTTGACATTTTTCTGGATAGACTTGGGAATCTTTCTTTTGGACGGGGTTTGAGTCGTCGGAATTTCTTGCAGTCGCGATTGCAGTGGAATAGAGTTCGCTGAACAGTTGCAATTTTAATGCAGCTTTCTTTCCGCCCTGACTGTTAGAAATGTTCCTTTTTATAACAACCATGCCGTACAGTACTATAAGGGACATGGAGATAAACTTCGTTAATTCCATTTGTCGACGATAGATTCGAAGTAAGTAATGAGCTTCCGGCTGCGACGTCTTTACCTTCTATTGAGAATAGGGGTCCTTGCAGATACAAATCAATAGCATTTTCAGTTCATCTTCTGTTGCCTTTCTATTGGAGATAATGGCGTTTAGTTCTTACGGGACGTTAACCAGTACTAAGGACATGTCTAGTGGAGGTAAGTAGAACTAGAAGAATTTCGGCTGCCTAGAAAATCCTTGCAGGATAATGCGTTACTTCTTACGGCCCTGTGTTCGAGTGAAATTGCAGTACATAATTTCAGCAATAAATTTGATGAATGTGACTACAGTTGGATGAATAACTTACGATGTAAGCATTACATATGCGGAACTGTAACGTGAACAGTCACGTGGAGGGAAGGGTGTGTGCGTGTGCGTCTGTGTGTGTGTGTGTGCGCGCGCGCGCGTGTGTGTGTGTGATTCACATACTTCGTACGTAAACGTGAGCTGAATAGCAGTTCAAGAAAATGTCACCAGCTTACATCAAGTAGCGTCTTTTGTGTTTGTGCGTGTGTGAGTGAGTGTGTGTGTGTGTTTGTGAATGTGCGTGCGTGCGTGTGTGTAAGCAAAACCTTACTGTGTTCCCACAAGCGCCAGCCACAGGCACCTGTCCTGGGCCAGATGAAACCGATCGGTATACTTACGTTGTGTTTCTGTAATATTTATTGTAATACTATTTATCACAGAGGACCGCGGTGTCACAGTGGTTAAGGTGCTGTGCTACAAATCAGGAGGTCGCTGGTTCGATCCCAGCTGGTGTCATTGGATTTTTCATTGACATAAAATCCTTTCGATCGCACTATGGCCCTGGGGTCGACTCAGCCTCTAACAGAAATGAGTACCAGGAGTATTTCCTGGGGGCAAAGGCGGCCGGTGCCTAAGGCTGACAACCTACCACCATCCTGTGCCGTTGTCACGAAATCTGGGAACCTTAACTTCCTGGAACCCTCTGGTCCTGTAACGGGACTGCTTTACCTTCTACTGCTATTTATCACAAGTAGTCTTTTACATTTTACATTTTAATTTCCTAAACAAAATTTTTATACATTTCTTTCTCCCTTACGTGTGCTGCAGATCCTGCTCATGCCGACTTTGACTCGATCATTACAGAAAATTAAAAGAGAGGTTTAATTTACACTCCTATTGGTCATGCAGTTTTCTCTGTGCTGTGATCCTCTTGTTTCTTACAGCCATATATCTTTTCCGCCCTTTACTCTTATGAGTTCTTTTCTCTTTTTTTTCCGCTTGCAGCGAGAAATCATGTTTCACAAGTATATATATAAAATTTTACAGAATTATGTTATTATAGTAATGGTATTAATCAGTGATTTTACTTACCTGACACGTGTAATTTCACACGGACCTCTCCGTCTCGTCTGAAACAGTCCATGTGACCCAGTGGCCTGGCAGTCGCCGGCAACTGCTTGGCGCGTGTGCAAGCACTCTATAACTGACTATACGACCAAGTTCCACCCCATGTAAGGATCTAATGTTGCTTCTCATACGCCGAAACATTTGCCTTGGGTGTATGTATATATACACACACACAGTATTTTAACGGAAAATGCAAATAACGTTAAGGATTAGATTTCTTTACGGCAGTGAGCATGAAGATAGTCCACTTTAATCTTCAAACGTGAGATCAGTTTCTGTACTTAAAACTATATGGACGATCCTTCCTCTTATCTCGTTTTGTCCTATACCCATGAATTAAATATTATGTTATGTACTGAACCTGGGCCGTGGTGATGACAGTTTGACTTTGTTCTCTATAATATGATTGTGGCTGTGATGTGTGAGAAGTGTCACAGTGTTAGGTGGGGTTAAAGCAGTTCGTATAAATAACGCACGGTAGATGACATGAATATTTATGTTCAGAAACGTAAGCGTTCCCTGGTTGTGAGAGGGGATGAGAGTTCTTTGCTTCTTGTCTGGAATATATGAATCTCATTCCGTTTCGTTGTTGTGTATTGTCGATGATGTATGCGGAATGGACAGAGGTTCAGGAAAAGACTTGGTAGTGAACTGACGGTTGTGACAAATGAGTCGCTAAATTCTGAAGACTTTTTCCTCACTAATAAGCAACTGCTGTCCCATAAAGTTTACAGTTCGGCCTAGAAGAAGCCATGAAGGCCCGGGGGAGGAGGGGGGTAGAGGTATAGCTCTACCCTTTCTTTAATCTCGGCGCTAGATGGGGGTGTGTGGTTAGCGCCAGGCCGCGGCCGCTTTACCCCGAAGAGAGACCCGGTACCCATTTTGTAGGAGGCTAGGTTGGCTTTTGGGCCGGTCTGGACGCATTCGGAAAATTCGCCTCCACCGGTATTCGATTCCCGGACCGTTCAGCTCGTAGCGAGTCGCTATACCGATTGTGCTATCCCTGCCCACAATTTCCGGCCCACTGATGTTAAATTACTTGAACTGTATCACTCTGTTTCGTTATCCTACTGATTTCATGTCAGCTTCGTGTTTCTGCTAGAAAAAACAGACGCGTGTTACGCGCGTAAGGGAGTTGTTCTACAAGGCGGCCAACCGTATTTTAAACGCACTCTGCCTGACATACATTTTTAACGTTGTGTAATCACAGTAATTTTACTTTTTAAGGAACGCATGGCATGTGCGCATATTTTCTTATCTGCATGTATGTGTGTATATATATATACAGGGTGTCCCAGGAGGAAAGGACCTAACTTCGGGAGAGTGTTCCTTAGGTCAAACTATACCGATATAACCCAAAACACCTATATCCAAGTATTAATGTTTATTTATTTGTAGATATTGGACAGTTTCGATTATCGTTGGCTACGTCCGCGCTGAGAAGTCTGGCCCCAAATGTAGGGTTATAATTATATCGGGCGCTTTTCGCTATGTGAAACAGTTCCGTGCAATAAAGAAAGGACTAACGCGGTTTTCACGGTTTAAGCTAAGCCGCTCTGTTTCTGTCGTTGATAGTAGCTAAGCCGAGTTCACACCTACGCATTCTGCCTTTAGGGCAGCGAACGCGCATGTGTGGACGTTGTTGCTCTAACATCCTTTTGCGTTCGGTTCGCGGCACGACCGCTGCCCGCGGCTGTCGGTGTTTCGACTAACGCCTACAGATGTTACTTTAGGCCACGTCAGCAAGTGTTGACGTGTTTCTGTGCGCGTTTTACAGTTTCACAAGCGCTCATCCCGGTCGAATGTGCGTCCTCCCGTCCACACCTGAACTTTGGGGCCAGCGGAATACTACGATGTTACGTCACCGCAGAATGCGCAAGCTTTAGGAACGGCATTGTGGCCTTGGCGAATCAGTTCGACACCGAGGCGAGTGGCAAGTTTCGTCAGTGGGTCATGTCTTGACCCAGAATTAATAATGCAACAAGACGGCAAGCGTATGCTGGTCTGATATACCGCTTTCTGCTCCGATAGTTCTCTGTATCTGTTCAGCTATCGGGGCAACGGATTATCAGGCATTCCTCACGTCTGCAAACTCCTGCAACATCTCTACTCGTATGAAAGTCATGAAACTTGCCAAAGCTTAGATTCTGGGAATGTGAAAAAATGGAACTGCCTACTGTTGTTCGGGATTGTAACACAGCAAATTATCTTGCAGGATCGAACTTTTGTTGCGTAGTTGAATAATAGTTTTAAAATATGATAGATATGTGCAAGTTACCTATCGCTGGATGTCTAAATACATTCTAAATTAGGTGCTGGAGCTTTAACTAAATTTAGAAAATACTTTATATGAATGTGTTGATAGCGGAGGGCATAGGCGTAATATAGTAGCGTGCAAGTGGTGGGCAGATGGTATCCCAATATTTTTTCTACCTAAGAATCTTCGGTTTCTGAGTTGAAGAGGGGCAAACAATACTGCAGTGAGAGTGGGAAAAGAAATGTATGTATGTATGTTAAGGACTGGTTCAAAGCAGTCTTCTCCCTCTTTCTAACTTGACTCCGAAAATTAAAGTACCTACTACTCATGGTCGAGTTTGCTCCCCCCCCCCCCCCCCCCCCCCCTTTTTTTTCCCTCTTTTTCCCTATCTGGGAGTGTTTTTTTTTTTTGTAAACACACCACAAAACACAAACA
>Ga0123352_10002980_pt1 | contig 24113 bp, 20 predicted proteins | sample TergutLab28metaG_FD_89700 | JGI IMG/M metagenome (GOLD analysis project Ga0123352, IMG submission 89700) | Labiotermes labralis P1 segment gut microbial communities from Petit-Saut dam, French Guiana - Lab288 P1 | ecosystem: Host-associated > Arthropoda: Insects > Digestive system > Gut ...
CACACTTGACAGACAACATTTCAAACAATGCATATCCAAAATTTAAAAAAAAAAAAAAAAAAAACAAAAACCAAAAACAGAAAGTTTCCAGATCAGCTTTCAACATCAAGTGGAGAGACAGAGTGTCCTAATTCGATGCTTGTCGTGTCTCCTGTTACTTCAGTGTCACTGGGATACAACAATACTTTCGTTCTTACAGGCAATGCACTACTTTCAATTTATTCCCACGTGACAATTAGTCTTCAAGGATGAAACTTATGAATTATACATGGTCTTCAGGAACATGTCTGCTGCACAAAATGTGATCACGCTGTATCTGAATTCTTAATCCTGGAGTACAGTGGGAACCTCCCTCACATCACATGATCAGAAGTACATGAATGGATCAGCTTCATAGCTCTTTAGGCATTCTGTAATTACACATACTCTCTTCATATGACTATCACACAAAATAGCAATTATGGTCTTAACATCACACACTACTTTCCTTTCATGCTGTATGGAGACTGTACTCTGTGAGGTAGGAACTGAAGTTTTACATATTATGTTCAATGCCAGTCATCATTGGGATAAAGTATATATATGCACTATCTGCCAGCCCAACCCAGATGTTACCTTTGTGCAATGAAGAATGAAGTCACTGTTAGCACCTCCTGAACATACCTGCATGAAGTCCAGCCTAACGTCGTACGTTAAGCAAATGAATATCATCATACGTGTAACTCAGATGCCAACTGAAGCTACAGCCTAACCACTAAGGGCTACCTGTAAAGAGTGCCTTCTGGAAAAGGCACAGAATATCAGAATTCCTCCATCAATCTCTAGTCTCTTTCCAAACATATTTAATGACCAACTGCTCTACAGATGCACAAATCCCAGGTGCCAGGTGGTCTGGGTGATGAAATTTCATACTGCGACACCCACTATTTGTGTGTCTTCAATCCAGAACATGCTTTATGTCACCCTTCTGGCACCTAGAATGTTGAAACAGCCCCTACATTTCTGGAAAATTTTTTGGACCTGTAATGTAAACATAATGGACCAAAATCATACTTCAGAAACTAAGTCACTCATGTACTTAATAAACAAACTTACTATCCTAGTACCCAAGGATAATTAACCTGTTAACCAAAGTCAACCACTGGTATCAACAATGGGTCACATAAATTCAGTCCACAATGTCTCACTCACATCTTACAACTGGTTTTAATCTCCATCACCCCATCTCTGTCTCAGTTTCAAAAGCTGTATTTCTTCAAATGTTCAGACCAAACTGTGAAAACATTTATTTCTTCCAATAATGCTACATACTTTGCGAACGCAGTGTACGGAGAGACAAATCTTGTGATCACAAGTTCCAATAACGTTCCTAGATGAAAACCAAATCCACAAATGCAAACAACATAGTAAAAATGATCAGAATACCAATTTTTGCCAATACAATAAAGAAAAATAAGTAATACCAACTTCAAAACCTTCAAATCTATCAATCAATACAAACCCTGTTCTCCTTGTCAGGAAGCAGGACATTTATGGAATGTACTGATGGTAACTACAGAAGACATGTTACTGGTAACAAAACTACATTTCCTTGCTTTAATTCTTACCAACTAGAATGCATGACACCACAACTCCAAAAAAGATGTACGGAAAGCTGTATGCAACAAGACGAAGACCAAAAATGAGATGGCTGGATGACGTGTCCGTGGACCTGAGAAAGATGGGAATAAATGAATGGAGAGACAGAGCAAGGGATCGAGAGGCCTGGAGGCGTATTGTAAAGGAGGCCAAGGCCCACCCCGGGCTGTAGCACCACCGAAGAAGAAGAAGAAGAATTCTTACCAACTATTGCATTAGCTTTGAAGTCCCAAGGATTAAGCAAACAAGTACTTCAACAACATGTGACAGATCAGAGGTCAAGCTCCAAGCTGGGATCAAAGTTTTGATAATAAGCCACTTGGTCAGACTCCTCGCACATCAAAAGGGAAGCTCATGTGATTATGAGGTACTGGCAGAACAATTGGTCAGGGAAAACCAACCCCAAAATACTGTACACCAATGTTTGCAGAAAGACATCACTTGTGTATTACAATACAAATTAGTGTATCATGTAAACATTTTTCAGGGACCTGGTTTCTAAATTAATTTGGATAATGACATATAAAGCTTGTAAATTTCCTCAACCAAGTGATTATATGCACAGCCTCCTTGGTCACAGTTCCAAACACTTCTTAAAATTCTTCTACAAAAATCTTGTTTCATCCACAGGTAGAATCTTACTTAGTTGAATCACACAGGACATTTCCTACATGTAACACTTTAACACAGCAGTATATTTATCCTTGCATTCTTTCTCTTTTCCTGTAATCATAACTTCCTTACCCATATTGAGCAGAACCCTGTGCACGATCACAATTCTCTCAAAAACAAATTTTCTAGAAACTGACACCTAATAGTTCAAGCAATTCACAGTCATTTTCATCACACTAAAATATTTGATAACTGAAGGATGAAGAACAAGCTGCATGCTCCAAACAATAATCTTCTGACCCAAAGTCCATGACATCAAAAGTCTGAATACATGTATAACTCATTATCTATATTTCAAAATACACTGGGATAATTATTTCTTCATCTATCCTGCCTCAAAAATGCGTAGCTGGTGTTTTCATAACGCTAAAGCAAGCCGTGTACAAAAACATTGTCACTGCAATTCCTCTCATAGTAACTGTCATATGGGTTTTACAAAACTTTGTTCAAATGGTTCAAAAGTTACTGAGACACATGACTACTGCTACTATTTAATGAAGAAATATCGGTAAAAGTCAATTTCACAGTGACAAGTATATTTAGGTATTCTTAACATAACATGTGCCACATACAATTACAGAATACTTTTAATGGCAACAATTTCACACTATTGGAGTTTATAATACAGGGCATTTCATAATGTTCTCCGTGATTACAAACATTCATAACAAGCAAACCAAAGGACCTACCTTAATGGAATTGTTCACAGCCACAGGACAACTGAAAAAGTTTTTTTTGACAACTAGAGATCCTTGATGTGTGCACCATGGGTGGCACAGCACACATCGATATGATATTCAAGTTCTTGCCACACATGCGTCAATTTGGGTGCATCGATATTCTTCACTGCTACAATGATCCGTGCCTTTAAGTCAGTGAGGTCACGTGGCAATGGTGGGACAAATACTTTGCACGAAATGCACGCTGCACAGCAACCACAGACTTACTCATGTGATATTCCAACACACCAAATGACTTCTCCCCCGCAGCGGCCATTTTCTCGCTACATACACTCGCATCGCCTAGCGGCAGGAATGAGAACTAGGTGGAAAAAACTTACTGGGAAAAAAATTTTTGAGTTGTTCCTTCTATCTGTACAGGTTTCATAAATACATGTCCTACAGTTTTCATATGATAAATTTTTGTAATCCCAGAGTGCATTATGAAATGCCCTGTATAAGAAGGCAGCTACAAACAAAACAGCCCAAACACAGCCTGCGACAAATTTCCACATAAAACAAATGTCACAACCATCTACACATACCAAAACATAAGAACAGAGATTAACTAGAGGAAAATACTATTTAAAAAGTGCTTATAAGAAGTGATTATATGAGACAATGTGTTAGTAACCCTCCTACCCTAACCATGTAACAAAGCCACTGATGCATCAATCATGTACAATAATTAGTATAGGAAGTACATGCAATAACAAGTTTGAAAGTCCTTGAAGGTACCTCCACCTTGCTGAAGACATTGTGGCAACTGACGAGGCTTTTGTACATTAGTGAACTAAAGAGATATACAGGCAGCAGCCTAGCTGCAAATAGGACTACCATGTCAGGTTTTGAGTAAGTTGTCAAAGAGGAGTATCCTTGTCCTCCTCCAAAGTGGGTGGTAGGTATGTGAATATGATAACCACATTCCCATTTAAAAAAAAAAAACTGACATCAAGAATCCTCAACCTATGTTAGCTGGATGGAACCTGCTGTGGGTCACACACACACACACAATCTAGTTGAGTTGTCTGCTCTGAAATGAGGGTTATAACAAACTTTCAATTTCTGCAGTGAAAATTACTTCCAAGTTAAATTTTGTTATTAGAATGAATTTCGTCTTTTTCCTCTGACCATGACACTGCATCTTAAGACTCCAAAATTTAAATGCTTCAACTTGGAATGTAATAACACAGCACTGCACTAACAATTTTTCGAAGGCTACTTCTCTACGAAATAATCAGAATGCTACACGTGCATGCAAGCACACAGAACTATGCTTATCACCAGTGAGATAAAGTTTCCAGCTTCAGACATGTAGGTCCACCTGATAAAAACATATAGGAGATTCAAAAAAAAAAATAAGTATATGAATATCTAAGGCAGATAACTCATGGTTTGCAGTTTTCTTCCAAGTATGGCAAGAACAATTACTTACCCCCTCCACCAAAAAACCTTGTGATCCTGATATCACGGTAACGTAAGAGGGACACTGTATCCAAGGATCAGATAAGTATCAGCCTCACAACAAACATTCACATCTTAAGATACTTCTGGAGACAATGGTGGATGTACAGTGCAGTGGGTTTTTTTGGAACAATTAATACAAGTAAAATTAAAGTTATTCTGAAGAGATGCTCTATATTACAGATCATACACAATTTCCAACACTAATATCTTTAGAGAAATACTGGTCTCAGTCTTTCCCAATATTATTAACCTTCCTAAGGAGTATACGTCTTCTACAGTTTAGTTTTTTATGTGGTATAATCTGTTTATGTTTTACATGCTGGCTCACTCCCTGGTGGCAATCTTGCAATCCATGTTCTTTATAACATACAGTTAATTGTTTAAATGTGTTATTCAATGACAGTGTCAATTGCTAAAACTACAGTGTCAGTGACAGCGACTGAGTATGCAGTACTGATGAAAGATTATGGGGAAAATGAAGTACTCAGAGAAAAGCTTGTACCAGTGCCATATTGTCCACCACAAATCCCAGACAGACTGGCCTTGGAAAGAACTTGGGCCACAAAAGCCATATCACAGCCACTGTTAATTGTACAACAGGGAAATATCACCAGTGGACAGTCAGACTCTTCCTGTTAGTTTATTAATGAAACAAAATGCTGTAAACTTCACAAATACTGATAATTTCACTTCATTAATAAAACTGCCCCCTCACCCCCAGCAATCATGTGGTAAATTACGTCAGGCATAACTATCGAGTGCATGGAAGGAATATCTTTTCATTATGAGTAAACTGAAATCTTACGACAAGTTAGATGAGGTATTAAGTTCCCCTGTTAAGTTCAGTGTAGAGGAATGCACCCAAGAAAAGCACTTTCCTAAACATAGAAGTAACGCGCTATATCAAAAAAAGAATTCTGCAGCCACGGGCATGAATTACAACCGGTACACGATACTGGACGGGCAATGTTTATTTGAAATAAAACAACCGTTTAGGTTAAAACCTTAGTGAGTGCCGCGGACACCAACCATGTAGAACATTTTGTCTGAGGAATGAATGAATCACAACCAGGGATGTTTTCAGTAATATTAATCACGTATGTAATAGCTCTTACCTAATCTCAATTCGCCAAAATTTCCACATCCTATCTTCTTTCCCACCCTGAAGTTTGGGCCAACCATCAACACACCCGAACTCGTGGATACACTGTGCCGACTTGTATGCATGTTCGTTCTTGCTCCAGCACTTGAACGTGTAACTCTTCTTGAAGATTCGTCTCGTGTATCTCTATCCCTTTCTCGATCTCTTCCTTCGCGTTTCTGCATAGTGTGCGAAGCACTCAAACCAAACTAAATGTATTACCACTGCAAATGGCTGCTCTTGTCACAGGTAGGCCCCGGGCCTACAGACAATACTAGCAGCCATGCTATTTCTTCGTGCACTTGTTTGGTTTTCCCACTCATTCACCTTTATCAAATATCCATCCTCTACACAAATAAATATGGTACACAAACCACCAAACCTTTCGCACATCGCTAAATATTTCCAAACGAATCCTTGCACTCACTTCCAAGACAAAGCACATACACAACCCCTGCTTCCCATATTCCTCTTGCCTTCAGGTCGCGCAATGATACATGAATATATTTATGAGAATCTATGAATCAGCTCGTCACAGATAATTTAAGGAAGTTTCGTATGACTGGGAAATCCACGATATCTAAATGTTCTATAATAAAAACCAATAACCTTCTACAACATTACATTATACTCACACACAACAAAACAACACTACAATACCTCTCCTAACATTTCACATCGCAAGAATTGCCCATAAAGTTTGTTAGAAGGCAGCGCCTGCGTATAACATACTTCCGTTTTCTTTCCAGCTAATTATTAAGGGATGTATGTTCTTACAACATTATACTAGTTTTAGAAGTTAAAATATAAAATATAACCTTTAAACTGGAAGAAAAAATGTAACGTTACAATTTATTGCGGCAAAGTAAACTGTCAATCTTTGATACAACATTTCTGTCGATTCCATATGTAGCGGTGTAACCATGGAAACAGGGACCAGCTGTAGATGCGTTCGTTTCTTAACCTTATTTTATCTGTAACATTTAAATACTAATACTACTGTCTTGAAAGTACAAACGGGTAAATCCAGCTTTATAAAATTATCAATGGAAGGGATTCGTGGACAGGATATCCGTGTCATTCTAAGCCTTAAACAAGGTAAGCCACTTATTGGGGATCAACTCACAGGAGTGAGGTTATTACCGTTTATGCACATACTTTATTATAGGTGTTGTGAGAAATACATCCCTCCAAACAGAAACTAAGCACATTTTTTACGGTTGGTGAAGTGTAATATTTTTTTCACAGGACGTGGTTTTGGCCATTTAAGTGTGGCACAAAGTGATGGAATTTTTATTGAAGCTAATTTAAATGGAACAATTTTGGATACCGACGTTATTCCCATAAGTGACAAACCAATCTTTGATTCGGAATTGATGTGGGAATCGGATAAGAAATTGCTGAGAAGGTAAATTATTCTTCATATGGCTTGTGGTAAATTTGGTTTAATACACTGTATATCATGACAAGTGATCTTCACAGTTAATCTTGTACTGAATACTAGTTTTGTAATATTATAATCATCCATGTATGACTGTGACAGTTTAGATTAAAATTTATTATGTGACTTGACAATCTACTTTACAAATGATGTTGGGTATAGTTAATTTAATTTATTACTTCACATTAATTTTAGCTTTATATTCTAAGAAGAGATTAAATTTGGGAAGAGTAGAGTAGTTATGTTTAAACATTTACCTTGTGTTATTAGTTTTACCATGTGGAAAAAAGGCACAATGGACCTAATATAAAGACTTCTATAGTTATTACTTCAGGGTTGTGATAAGGATTAAAATAAAATATATTAATAGAAAACAATTATGCATAATTCAATGTATATTTGCATTTGGTTTATTTTCAGACTGCGCACTAGAAGGACCACAGTCAAAGTTCAGTGCATTTCTGTAGATGATATGCACATAAAAAGGGATCAGATTGGACAATTCATCCTGCCTTTACGTCAAGCACATATTGTCCCATCTGGGAAGTCCTACACTGTAATTATATGATGGGATATTGTTTTACTTAACCCTATGAAACATTAAGTTTTTCTAACTAATATGTAAAAATTCTGTTCTTTACCTCACAAACCACACACTGCATAGTCATTCCAAGGGAAACTGGTTAATGCTGTTTGGTAAAATAATGATTATTTGAAGTAAAGTTGTACCTATACTTAATTAAACACCACACCGGGAGGACGCATGGGAGAGCAGAAGTATAGCTACACACATTCTTAACTAAATGGAGGTGAGTGATCAACTTTGTGCCCCAGCCACTGGAGAGAGAGAGAGAGAGAGAGACCCTATTACCCACTGGATAGGAGGGTTCTGGGATCAGTCTTGACACCGTGGAAAAAAGAAAAGTCTCTTTCACCACGGTAAGTGAAGAGAATCCTGTGGAATCCAAGTATACTTTGTGGACAAAATGCAGAGCTTCTCAGAGTTAAACGTGGTGGTGCATATAGTAACAACTGTGCTTTACAGTGTTAGCTAACAAACACTAACCACAAATTGTGATAAACCTGTAAAGTAAGCAGTAGCCCGGTAGGAGAGGGTTATGGGTTTGGATATCCTTTTGAAGTCTGCAGTTACGTGGAAATAAATTCTTTTTCCACTGAACTTAGAATGTAAAAACTTCTTGTTGAACTGAGACAATATTTGTGTTACACATATTCTTGGTCATCTTGTTTCAACATTTAAAGTTCTAACTCATATCCATTTATAGTAAGCTATCAAAGGGTTAAATTCTGGATATGGGTCTTCCTAGAAAGAATCCATTTGCATGCAGGATTTTCATTTTTTGTTTTTGCCATTCTCTGACTCATAGCCTGTAGGAAAAGTTTAAAATCTAGTCTAGTAAATGCAAGATGTGCATCCTAAATTTTTGTAGGAAAACCTCCAACAGACTACGAGGGATATATAGGCATAGATGGGAGAAGAATATTCAACTATATCTCAGAGAAGGAAGATGGTATTTGGTTTGCAGATCCTTAAGATGAGATAGAAGGGTGGGTTTCTGTTGAACTTTTGGGTTTCATAACAGAGAATTTCTTCAGCAACTGATTAACTGTGAACTGCTTAAGTAAAATGTGGTGTAAAGTCTGATATTACATAACACAGAATGAATGTCAGAAAATGAAGAAATACTTTCTCTTGGACAGAGCAGTTTAATTCTATATTTGTTGCTTTTTTCTTTTCATGAAAGAGCTAGCCATTAAAAGGTCTTAAAAGGGTCCCAGTTCCTAATTACATACCAATCCAAATCACCAGGGAGATAATGCTTAAAATTAAATTCTGGGTGCAATATAATTACCCTTAGTTTTATATTTGACAATGCTGATACAGAAGTAAATACAATGCTAATAACAGCTATAAATGTGAATCACAAGTAATCAGTTAGGTCACCATAATGTAACAGCTTTAGTGCTGGAATTCAGCAGGATACACTGACTAAACAAACCCCATTTTCATTTGGGTGGACACGGTAGACCAGTTATAGAGATGTGTTTATCTCACAGGGCTTTAAAATAATGTCCCATGGTTAGCACATTCTTGGTGTCAAATTCAGGTGACTTTGACATTTTTAGTAACATGCTGCATGTAGGCTGTTGTCAATGTCTGGTTCAAGGCAGTTACCCAAGACATCCATTTCAAATGTAATATAACATGATACATACAATAACAAGTAAGTAGTGTCCAGTTTGAAAGTTTTAACAGTTTGTTTCATGTTTGTATAGGACATTGGTGAATCATGGTCAGAGTGGCACAAATTAAGTGGAGCAAAGTCACCTTGTCCAGAACTTCTTTGTAGCCTTAGAGTTGAAGAGAGGCCAAATATGACAGAAAAGGTATATGAAATTTATGTTACTTACTATTTATAGCAACATAATCACTAGGCAAGAAGTGTCAGTCTAGTTGTAAGGTGGGATGTCTGTGACAACAGGAAAAGTTTCAAACCATCAGAATCTAGTATATATACCTTATCCATCAATCAGACAGAAATATTTTTTTGACTAAGAGGTGTAGCTGAGCTTCACTACAGATTACAATCCATGTTTGCATGACAAACTGTGCAAGTCGTTAGCTTCTCCATACTTTTCATGATTAAATACTCCTGATTCAGGTTTCAGGCCTAACACAGAGATGAGATGTCCAAAAAGTCTGACAACTGAAAGAAGAACATCAGATATATCTTTCGAAAGTGATTAGTTCTCGTACCTGATATTATTTTGAAGTGAAACTAAGTGATGGTAGTTTTAGTGACAGCTATTACAGTTATTTGTAGAGGATGTTCATGCATTTATTCATCTATATGACAAATAGTCACTAACAACTTATGGTTCACTGTGTGTCAAGGCTATAAAGATGAAACGCAACCATCAGAAACAGCCAGTAACTCCACTTCCAAATCCCAGTCTTATTACGCAGCTGCGTTCTGACAAAGGTATTATCCAGATTGGTTCTGATGAGACAGCAATTAATAATTTTATTCTCACTATCTATGTGGGGCAGGCAGTGAATTTGGACCTGGTGAGTTATTTGCAATACTCCTCATGTGAAGGTTTCTTATAACCATGCAAACATTAGGTTAAGTTATACCTGTGCATGCCATGAAGATATATGGGGGAGTGGAGGTACAGATTCACTCATTCTTAGCTTTAGAACTAGGTGGGAGTGAGCGGTCAGCTTCACATCCTAGCCTCTTTACTCCTGAGAAACAGTCTTTGGTACCCACTGAATAGGAGACTGTGTGGGTCCCAGACACAGTTCGGAAGTTTTGGGTAAGAGATAAATCTCTTGCCTTTGCTAGGAATTGGACTATGTTTCTCAGACATCCAGTCCACAGCCTGGTCATTATACTGAATATGCAGAACCTGAAGGTTCAACAGGTTTCTATTGATTTCACTACTGTCTAAATACCAGGTGTAGAAATTGCTAAGTTTCTTATAATATTTTACCCTAATCACATATAAGTACAAGATATTTCTGTGGATTGTGGGCTCCTGGATTTTGACACTGTGCAATCTGGCATGAAATCCAACTTTTGGAGTTATATGTTTTCTCCATCCTCATAAGAGGTTCATGTGCTTAGACCTAGGGGAGTTCTGTAAATAAAAATTAAAAAATATTGCCAGTCATCAAACTTTACTTTTAGGATTAATATACAAGCTTGTGCATCTTGTAAAATGGAAAGGATTATTCCAAAAAATATTACATATAACCCAAAATTTTTATATACAGGGTTATTCATAAGTCCATGAAACATGTTAGAAAACTGGCTTATGCCACATTTGAATGAAGACAGTAATGATACATCTTTCAACAAGATGGCTCTCCAGCTCACTACAAAGACGTGTGAGGGTATCTCAATCTAAACTTGCCACAAAGGTGGATAGGACGCACAGGAAAAGAAGATGATGCGTTAATGCGGTGGCCACTCCAGTCCCCAGATTTAACCCAATGTGATTTTTTCTTCTGGGGGTTTGTGAAGGACACTGTCTTTGTGCCTCCACTCCCTGATAATCTCCAGATTTTTGCAACTCATATCACTGCTGCTGTGGCTCTGCTCAACCGTGATATGCTGACACGCGTGTGGAACGAGATGGACTATCACATAGATGTCTGCCATATTACCAAAGGTGGACACATTGAGCATCTGTGAAATATGTAAAAAAAAACTTGGAGAGTTTCTGTCTCTATCGGCATAAGAACTACCATGATCCGTTGAGTAGTTTGTTTGTTGCGAATTTTTAAAATGTTTCATGGGCTTATGAATAACCCTGTATAAATGGACAAGATTACAGCTGAAAGTACTACATATAATCTCAAAGTTTTATATATTAACCGATTTCATAAACTTTTAAAATAAAATTCTGGGCTGTTGTTATTACTTGAAATTAAACAATGCTTAAATTTCCTTTTCCTTGTCAAGTAGCCCATCATGTCAAACTCTAAATGCTTTGTGTATTTTGGTGGTACATATGTGTGTTAGTTTGCATTGTCCTAATGTGGATTAAGTTACTTTGACTTTTGAAAACTTGTAGCTGTGACTGAAGTATTACATTATCATTTTTTTCCAAGACACATCCTTTACCTTTTAATTCAGTTTCTGAAAGAAGAAAGATGTGCATGTTGGTTACTGTGTATACAGTTTGACCTAAATTATGCATATTATTTGTTGTTTCTCTGTTGCAGCTTCTTCCAGGAAACTATAATGCAGAGAATGCTACAGGAAATGAACAGTTATATTTTAATTACAGCTTTCTGGATTATTCCATTAGCACAGCAAAAATATCTATGAGTAACATATACAAACCTATACCTTTAAATGAAAAAATGATTATATCATTATGTTCATCACTGGAAAACTTGCAGCAGTACTTTTCAACATCACCAAAATTAGTAATGAAATTGATGATTGGACAAGATGAAATTGGAGTCACAGAAACATGCATGCAGGGGTTGGTGCCAACAATGAACATGGATGCCTTCTGTAGGCTTAACAATGACAATACTGTTATGGTTGACAGCCCATGTTTCTTTAAAGGACTTAAAACTGGTGATGTTCCCACATCACCAAGTGGTGTGCAGCCATATATAAACCTCAGAATTAGGCTTAAATATCAAGGGATGAATCTGAAGGATACTGGCCAGGAAGAAGGTCAGTTTGAGGGTTTGGAGAATGAACCAGCAAGATTAATTCGCAGTTCTAGCTACACTGTTCTTAATGCACCAACAGAGACATCATACAAAGTGCCAATTATTGATAATGAAGAGACTGATACTAACATAAATGCTAAAATAATGGATAGAGTGATATGGTGTGGAGAAAGTGTGGAAACAAGTGTCATTAAAAAGCAGAGCACTGAACAGAATGTACATTTAGGTGATCATCCACAAGCTTCAGGAGATGCAACAGAAGAGGTGGGGAATGTGGCACAGGGTTTGCAAGAAACTGAAATAACTTCTGGAGAGAGTCAATCATCTGCTTCTACTGGCCATGGATTACTGTGTTCATGGATACATAACAAAAATGTTCAATCAGAATGTGTAATGCGCGCTAGTTCAACTCAAACTTCAGAAGAAACTGTTGAGCTGCCTCATACATACACTTTGGACATGATACTGCAAAGTGTTACCTTCCAACAACTTCTAGCACAAAGGAGATTTCACTTCAAGTATGTCATACATTTAATGTGCTTTGAATAGAAGTACCTATCAGATATATTAGACACAAATACATGAACTTTTCATCCAGTATAACAAGAACTGTGACCAAGCAAGTTGGATGTAGTGATAATGCTTATGATTGGCATTCAAGAGTTTCCCAAGTCAAACTGGCCAAAACACCAGCTATTTTTATCCATTTTGTCATAGTTTTCCTCAGTCCCCCCAGCAAATGCCAGGATAGTACCTTAAGTTACACTATTGCCACTTCTTCCCATGTCCTTTCCAATTCATTACTTGTTATCATTCAATCATTCAACTTTCTATGGACTGAGTTACTGACATTGTAGTTCATTATGCTACAAACTGGTGGTGAATCCTGATCCAGAGGCCAGGTCTAGTAGAAGAGTAATTTGAAGGCACTGTGTACCCTTCTGCTAGACCTGACCTCTGGATCAGGATTCAACACTGCTAAAAACCCCTCTGGCCACTTCACAGTATGTGGAAGAATGGAGGTATAATTTAATGCATACTTAACTTTGCAGTTAGATATTAGATGAAAGGGAGTGGTCAGCTTCACACTCTGGACACTTTACAGCTCCCCCCCCCCCCCAAAAAAAAAAAAAAAACTGCTGGTGTCTCAGTCCATTTACAGCCTTCATTGTGTGTAGCACTCAGTGGTCACACAGATGTTACCAAAGCTGTACCAAAATATCCATTCAAGTCAAAGGCCGTATGTAACATTTTGTATGCTAGATTTTATTATACAACTAGGTATATATTATTTGGTGCAGTAATTCAGGTGTACAGTTGAAGATGGAAATTTCAGAGCAGGTTGTCAGTACTTCATACGAAATGTAAATATAATTTAACACAAACAGTATTAAATAAGGTATAAATAAAAGTTTCTTTTATTTTACCAGGAATAATGACTTTGTGTGAATATTTCATTTCAATCTGCTTATTTGCTACAGGATTTTGGTTCCTTACTGGATGCTTCCAAACTGTCATGTCACAAATGCACAACTATATACTTTGTGTTTTATTTCATATAGATTTCATCACCCACAAGCAGAGATAATCAGCAACTACTCTCATTCAGAAATCACAATTAAAGAACCAAACAAGGACATTCAGCTTGAAGACATGAGATGTAAATTAAGATTTGTGTCTACTCCTGGAGATATAAACCATCTGCTGCTAACAAGCCCTCCCACGATTAGTGTTTGTGACACAGCTGAAGGTCAGAACAACCAGCTAGCTGTTGCGATGCCCAATATAGGCCCTTTATTAGTTGGAAAGATTGTAAGTGTCATTATCTTCTTATGGCTGTTATGTTTTGGCATGATGTGCTGTTGGAAGAACATCTCACTTTTCTCATGTCACTACACACAGCACAACCCAATGGTGTGGAGTAATTTATTTCCTCTTGGGGACAGAAATTAATGTATTCTTGTGAAACCTTTCATCTTTCTTTGGCTTATATGTGTTGAACACTGTAGGCATGACCCACAGACTACGTAACATCTATTGTACATTAACTTTTTAATATCCAAGCCAAGATTGAGAATTATAAAAATATCATAAAACCAAACACACCTCACAAGAAAACTGTGCCACATTTACACAGAGGACACAATTTCATATTATGGAGTTTTATTTACTTGTAATTTGATACATTATTTTTCCTTTGCTGCTATTTGAGAGGATGCAATTTCAGGGTACTTATGTTGCTTCACCCACAGCAGCAGTACCACTGCAACACACCTTTGATTGATCCAAGAACAATGGAGGAAGTTGGCACCCTTGGTATCACACTGTCTCTGAATGATCATGGACCCAAAAAGACTGGGGACAAGGCTCTGCTATGTACACAATCAGGTAAGGTTTAAAATTCCATATTATATGCAGAAGGAAATGCAAGAAATAACCTAGTCATGTACACTAATGTCTATAACGTACTCAAACAGATTGATAACTTGAAGCTATACAAATAGAACAGTTTTCATGTGATACTCATTTATATTATTGGCATTCCTATAGCATTTCTGGAGTAAAAGGGACATCACTCTACTGTGATACTGTGTCACTCCAGCTGGACTTTTATCCATTGATTACAATAGAGCATTACAAAACCACCATGTTTCAGAGACTCGTTCATTAATACATTAAACATAGCAGTAAATGAAATGGATGAAGATGTAATATATACATATACACACTTTCAACAGAGTAGGTTTATAACCCACCCACCACCATTTTACATGAGGATGGAGACATAGCTATGTTCCAAAACATACCAGTTTTTTAATGCTTTATTTTAATCAGAAAACAAAGTAGGAATACAGTAGTAGTAGTAGTAGTGAGAGCAGTGGTAGTAGCAGCAGCAGCAGTAGGAGGAGGAGGAGGAGTAGTAGTAGTAGAAGTAGAAGTAGTAGTAGTAGTAGTAGTAGTAGTAGTAGTAGCAGCAGTAGTATTAGTAGTAGTAACATCACCATTTATGATAAATCACAGTCATTTTGTGTACAGTGATACCTCGGCTAACGAAGATAATTCATTCCGGAATCACATTCATTAGCCGAGACACACATAAAGATGGAAAAGATAAGCTCCTGGAATGGCCCGACTGTTCATGTTTGCTGCTTTATGTTAGCGCGCGCATCCACTAAGACATTCATTAGCCGAATCCATATTTGTTAGCCGAGTCTGAAAAACAGCGAAAAAAATCTTCGTTAGCCGAAAAATTCGTTAGCAGGGTCACTCGTTAGCTGAGGTATCACTGTATTTCCTAATGATGATATTCTGTATAATGAGTATGTGTAATACTTCAGTCAGTAATTTGAGATAACATAATCAGTTCCATTATTAATGTGGCAGGTTAAAGTTACATGTACATCACACATGTATATGCATATATGTGAATAAATCAAAATGTTTCTGCTTTTCTAATTTATAAATGGATGCTTAGTTCAGGCTTGTCTACAAGTTTAACCACGTTTGGACAACTTACGATCATGAGTCATCAAACAGTTTGCACTGAGCACTGCAATGTTGTACAGTCACATAATCATGGGTCTGTATACTTTCTTATTACTCCCTAGAACAAGGTCTGGACAATGCTAGATTTGATGACCAAATGGCCCTCAAAATTGCAGAAGAACTAGAAGACTGGAAAGAGAGGCAACAAGAAATCTTCAGAGCAAAGGTAATGAAAATTTCCAGTACACTCTGGGTCTGATTTGTTTCAAGTTGTTATACATCTAGTGCTGGGCAAGGAGGGTACAAATAAAATTACTGCAATGGACAAAAATTTGGTAGGAAAAAACCCTTTATGCTAATCAGATATTATTTCTGGCTTAAAGCCTAGGTGCTCACAAAATGTAACCTTTCTTATCAGCCACTATAAATATGACATCAAATGAGACTGAATTTTTAACTAGACATAACATATTTGAATTTGGTGACTGGATATTTACCTGGACACACTGAGGAAAACCATGAAAACCAACTCAGAATATTTTATAACACAGTCACAGTTCAATGCAGGTTCTTCCTCATTATAGGTCTGGCTTGTCACTGCTACACCAATGTCATCCAGTTCTGGTCTGAGGTTTTAACATAACCTATTATGATCATTTCTGAGGTATAGCTCCATTAATTCCTAACCTCAGCACCAGATGGAGGTGCATAGTCAGATTTATGCCATGGCCACTTTACATTTTGAGAAAGAGCCACTGCATAGTCTCCTGACTGCTGGGCAGGCTGCAGAGCTGGTCTTGATACTTGTGATAAGAGAAAAATCACCTACCCCTGCCAGGAAATCAAACCACTATTCCTTGGATGACCAGTTTGTAGCCTAGTTATTGTGCTACTTGCGCTATCCTGCCTCTTGCTGTGGTGCTATTATCAAATGCAGTGCATTTAAAAAAAATACAAATTGATACCAAGTTTCATCAAAATCCATTGAGATGAAACACAAGGACAGGCAAATGGATACAAATGGATGCACAGATGGTAGCATCACTGTATGCATACTTGCACATTACACAAAGAATGCATAAAATGAGATGACAGAAATGGTTGCTGACAGATCTTGGACATTGTGTGTTACAGTTGAAGAAACAAGAGCAAGCTCATCTTCATGCATTGAGGGAAGAATGGAAGCAGCGACTTATGGTAATGGAGACAAAATTCAACTGCAGTGTGGAACAGTGTCAAAGGCTATCACAGTCTCTTAGCAATACTACTGATGAACTCCGTGAGAAAATCAGTAAGAATGCTGACCGAGAACAAGAAGTATGTAGAGTGAAGTGGATGAAGATTGCCACTGCTTAGTTACTTACAAAACCTATCAGTTCAAGCACAGTGTATTTAAACTTCTCACAAGGACTGAGTATTTTCACCACTTGAATTTGCTGTAACTTCTGCTTGAAAGATTCAGTAAGGTCATTATGTGGTCACTCTCAGTTTATCCACCAAGTCTAGATGATTTGTTACCTTGTCTTATGCTATATGGCTTTAATGAGTAGAGACAACAAAATATGAACTGTGCACAATTATCTACTAACAAAAATCGTCCATTTACTTATATTATTCTTAGACCTCTAAACTGATTTATGACAAGCTGACTATACAAGATTATACACTTTAGCACTTACAGTTCTACAAAACATCAAATTACCTTAATCTTGCACAATATTCATTGCTGAATCTCAAGATCATCCCTTTCACTTACAGCTTCCTTTCACATGGAATTTCAAACATTTGTATTGGAATTAAAGACCGTAAATACTTGTATAAAAATTAATTTTCATATGAAAGATTTCCGAAGTGCTGATGAGTGAAACAGTTTGGGACCAAGAACTGGCATGTTGTATTTGCTGATTACTTCCGTCACTTTTGAATGTTACTGATAGCTTATTTACTTAACTAAGAGATATGAACCTGAAAATACAATCAAAGTAGCAAGTGTCTGGAAACAAGGAACGGACAATATATGAATATAAGGGAGGTTAATGCAGGATATTTTATGTTGAGGAACTTCAAGATTTATAATGCTTTCTTGGTACTGTCAGATGGCCTAGTCAGTCAGCTAATGGCAGGCCAGGCGATGAACTCCGATGAGGAAAAGGAGGCAGAACATACAGAACTATGAGGATGGACCATTTTTATGGTGGCCACGTGAAATTTTAAGGAGTATATCTTACAGTGTTGCACGTTACCAAGTATTTTTTTTGCAAACTTAATAACTGAACAAACAAATATACTCTACTTGGAACTAAGCCCTGTCTATAATTACCCCCTACCTGTTTTTTGCCCGTCCTGGGTCATTTATGAATGGGTATGCACTAATCACAAGGAGAAGTTAAAAGATACAATTTTGTACATATCATAAAATCAGTTACGCATTAACAAATGTACAACCTAAAGGTGTAAAAAATGTAGAGCTAAAAACAGAAATAGAGGTTATGATGGCTGATACTTAACCCTTTAAAACGCCGAGTTAAATCCCATCTGCCATTTGCTGGCATTGTTAGGAGCTCACCATATTCTCCATGTTAGCAGGATAAGTGTTAATTGGAGAGATGGACAAGATACAGTATTCAGGTTTGAGGCTAAGAACAGGACTGAACTGGCTCAGGGTCAGGTTTTGTCACTGAGCCATTAGAGTTCATTACCAAACAGTGGATTAATTGTTGGGAGCGTGGGTTAGTCTGTTATTTGACTGGTTGAATAATTTTCACCTCCACATACTGTGCCTAGAACAAGGGTATATAAAAGTTTTATTTCCAATAAATGTACCAAGTATAACATGACAGCATTCAAAATTAATTTTGAATCTCTGACCAAATAATAGTAGTTACTATGTTCATTAAACTGAGTTTGTTGGTTTCTTTCAGTTAAATCGGCATAAGGAAACTATGGAACAAAAATATAAACTGAAGGTTCTGGAGACAAAAGAAGCAGTTCAAAAAATTGATAGTGATTATGCCCATAAGGTAATTCAATTTTTAAATAATATTTTAACACTTATAAGGTAAGGGATTGTCAGATAAATGCATATTTCCTAGCAGACAACCAATGAAAAATTTATTTGTTGCATTTGTGAGCTTGCTACAATTTCTAATGACTGCCAGCAATAAACAAGTTTTTGATTACAAATTGAGCTACTCTAAATGCTATAGATTTCTTTTTGCTTGACCATAATTTTCTGTCCAGATGGCATAAAAACATAAACTGAAACTGGGTTATGTCAAAGATGGTGGTTGCAGTAAGTTTGCCCATGCCTTTGTTAATTCAAAGACTAAAGATAAAGGTGAATTATACTTAAAGATTCAGGTTGTACTGTCCCATAAATACACTTTATCTCGATTATAAAACCCAGTCAGCTAATGCTGCGTAGGAAAAAGTGAATTGTTATTTGTTCTGAGAACCTTACTAAACACACATATGCACTCCATGAGCAGAACATACAATTTTTTAATGTTTAACCTGGAAGTACATACAGCAACCACTGGACATTACAGGGTTAAATAAGGGATTATCTGTCGCCAGTGACTGCAGTCTTGATACATATATCTCTGTTCATAAAAATGGTACTTGGTAGTGATAAAAACTGACAAACATCTAGATAAGAGAACTGCACTCTTCTGGGTTATTATGCAGTGAGCAGTGGAAATTACTGACTTTTCAGTATTACCCATCAGTCCCTTCTTCGAGGGTCAAGAATCCAACGCAGAAGAGCACAGTTCTCATCTACATTGTGGTGGAAGCCTGAAATCTGACAACCATCTAGCTGGCCTCCAGAATATTACAGTGGATACATGACAACCGATCTAAGATTTGTGTTAATCATATTTTGTTTTAATTCAGGTTGCTAAACTTAAAGAGGAGAAGGGAGACCTTGAAGACAAGATTTTGAAAATGGAAAAGGAAAATGCTCTGCTTAAAGAAACAGTAGCAGCTCAGCAACATGATTTAGAAAAGATGAAGAAAACATCACTCACAGAGAGCCAAACTACAGCCTTATTAGAGGAGCTGGTATTGTGATTATTTCTTGTGTCACAAAGTAACATAATGAATGTTTATGTTATGAAAGGAAATTAGTCTCGTAGGGTAATGTTGCTCTTAACGCACTGTTAAATTGTCAGTTTCCATGAAACTTGGTATCAGCACAATGTTATATATTTTAAATTCATACCTTGAAACATTTCAAGGTGACTTTCAAAATTACAGTGACACTACAACAAACTGTATAATAAAAGATCTTCTAATAACATTTGTTAGGTCATTTTCATTCAGAATGGAAGACAGTAATAAGAAAACTGCATGGAATATCAAATAGAATCTTCCTGGGCTGACAGCCATGTCAGGTGGTTCCAGACAACAGACATTTCAAGGACTGACTCCACCTTCAACACCAAGGTTCTGATATGACTTGACACCCAGTCTACCCAGATTACATATCTTCACCAGGCTGATGTCGGGACATATCAGAACTCTTATGATGTTGATTGATTCAGTCTGTGAAACGTTGGCTGGTCTGAACCACATGATATGACTGTCAGTCCAAGAATATTTTATTGAATTCTGTCACTGTGAAAGCATCAAGACATATGTGCATGGATAGAAATTAATTTGTAAAGCCAACTTTACTTGCACTCAAATATATATACAAAGCGTTAGTATGTCTCCTACATGTTTCGGCCCGCTCTAGCTGCCATCAGCAGGGAGTCCTCTCATTAGCTAACGCAGCACCATCAAAATAGTCCAGACCATTTTGAAGATGCTGCATTACCTACTGAGAGGACTCCCTGCTGATGGCGGCTACAGCGTGCCAAAACATGTAGGAAACTTACTACCACTTGATGTACATATATTTTGGTGCATGTAAAGTTGGTTTTATAGATTAATGTATGCATGAAATATACCTGTTTGCCTATTTTACTTTTTTATCATAACTGATGAACATTCCAAGCCAGACATTACATTATGGTGAGGGTAATTAGCATGCTTGTAACTTTTGTAGGTTCTTTTTATAACACAGCATGAGCATCTATCACATTTTTCATGTCAATTGTCTCTCTACATATTAAAAAAAAATCTCTGCTCTGGGTTAAAGAATTTTAATAAACATGAAATTCAGAGTTCTTGCTCAAGTTCATAATTGAAACTGTACAAACTACATAATGTGGCATGTGAGACTTTCATACCTAATCTTCCAGCAACTACTATAATCTATGATTTGGACATTTCTGGAGATATTTAGGAACATGCTTCTGGATTTTTCGCTGTGTTTATGTTTCATTTTATGTTACTTTGGCAGAAGTCTATGGAACAAAAACTGGAAGCAGCATTGCAGTCCAAAGCATTTTTCAAAGAGAAATGGGCTAGAGCAGTTCAAGAAATTAATCGCTTAAAAAATGAACATGAACAAGCTATTCAGATTCAGATGAAACGTAACGAAGAAGAACTACGGAATTTGGGGTAAATCTCATATTTGTGACATGTGAAACACTAATTTTAGAAACAGCACCTGCTGCCTTGATCTACAAGATGCTTCCATTGCAAAGCTGGAGGCAGTAGACTGCAATAAAATGTCATCTTTCCACCAGATTACATGTTATCACATACTACAGGACCATATTCACCACTGTCAGAGTCTCCCCTCCAGTTATAAAATACTTGGTCATTAAGCTGAGGAACTTATAATTAGCTAGTTACAACACATGCGTATGAGACACATTAAATTCATACGTGTAGACTGTTTTGATGTGACATCTAAGGAAACTACAATAAAAAGCTCTTGGGCTATCAGACTGAGAGGATTTTATTGAATTTTGTTGTTGCAAAAACTAAATGACTTATACCTAAGGTAGGATTGGTGTACTATAGTTATCAAAAAGGAAAATGGTTCTGAAAAGGCCATTTACTTTCACCAGTATTATCTTATCCCATTCTCTGATCTCCTGGCTCGTATGTCCATATTTCCATACTAGCACATTGATACTATTTGAGATCAGTGATACATAAACCCTCTAATTTAATTGGATATTTAGAAATTATTCATTACTCAGTGACTAAACTTCTAGCATGCTGGGATGAGCCTCTCAGCAGAATGTGGATGTAGCACTGTAACACTAAATCAACCCACCCTTATTTGAAGCAATGTAACAAGGCATGCACTGTACTCAGTTTGCAGAATTTAATGGCTGTGAGCGAGAAGGAAATGAAAGCAGATCAGTCAATAATCCAGCAGCTACGAACAGAGATGAACACAATCCAGGCAAATAGTAATGTGGGAGAAGACAGCCTGAGATATACTGAAGTCTTTAATCCACATGTACCACCAACTACCTTAGTACATTCATTGCAGTCAGGAAAGGTATGTTAAATTTTAATAAACATGAAATATGTGTGTAACCACATTTAACAGTAACACATTTACTTCATATACATACAGCACCATAGCTTCATTCACTAATATATTTGATCCTTCCAGAAGAATACATGTATATACACCATATGACACTATAAATGCCACAACATATCAGTCTTGAAAGTGCAGATGTGGGAATGAATTGAGTGTTGCTTGTATTGCACATACATACTGAGAGTTTAACAGACAAATACTGCTTGTACAATATACATGGTTTCACTCAGTTCACATTAGTTCTATAAGATTTACCTCTTCATTACACCCAAGTGGTCCAGCAATAAATTCCAAGACTATTACTATTAGTGCATATTTTTTACTGCTTTAGATGACAGTGGGCCACTCAAGTCATCACTGGGCGTTATAAGTTAAAGATGCACCAACATAATGTTCTGATATGACATACAATATTTCTTAATACCTCCTCTCACCATCATGGTTATTCCTGGACTTTACAATAATTGTGCAAAACAAAAGTACCAAATATAACAATCTGGAGCACACAGAAACTCAAAATTTACCAGAAGTGGGCATACAATATTTCTGCTTTAAATCATCAATATGGAAATGTAGAAGTAATGGTCACATTATTGTCGTGGCTAAAGATCACAGCAGTAGAGGTAAAGCTCTCCCTGAAGGTATCCCTACTTTGAGGTAGTAGTGGAGCTTGCAGGATCAATGATCCTGAAAGCTATGCTGGCAGTAGAATAGCTACTGGTATGGCTTCCCATGCCACACAGATCGAACGTGATGACCCAGACAAAAAGGGATACCCTGGTCCTCCAAGTTGGGGGGGTTGGGTGTGGGACTTACAACCCCGCCCCATAAAAATATGTTCTGTTGAGGAGCTTCTAAAATTGAAGATGAGGCTAAGGTCCACCAAGGATGGTAATGACAGAAGATGAAGAACAAGAAGAAGTAAAAGAAGAGGTAAAGCTCTGTGCATTATTAACCTTTACAATGAATAATCTTAGGACTGATTAGTTGACCACAGACTTCTATATTGTGTTTCAGCCTAGTTCACATGCCCATCTCAACAGACCCAGCTCCTTGCACCAGACAGGTCATGAATCACGACTCAAAACACTGTTGGAAGAGCGAGATACACTCATGAGCACGGGTACTTACTCTCTTGAGGATCCAATAATCAACAAACTGAACAATGAAATAAAAACTCTCCTTGCCAATGGAATAACATGAAAGCACAGAAAGCAGAAATTGATAGTCTATGGAGGCTATGCAAGAAAATTTGTCGATGGATTGTAGGATGGAGCATTTATGTATGAAAAATAATGAAGTGTTTTATGTGATTCTCTAAGAATAAGATATTTTTATATCACCCAAACACCACATTATAAAATCATGCTATGTATGTACAAAACAAGAAAATGTGTTGAGTTTGTAACACAAGGAGCCATTATTTCACTTTGTTGTAAGGCAGTAGCACATTCCAAAACTGTTATGCACCATTCAGACTAGTGCCAACTACCACTGTTCAGTGATTAGCATTCATGATCCCTGTTCATGTACTTTTCTCTTTTACCTCTGTCACCCCCAAGCAATGCAGACATGGATGAGGCCACAAGTGCTAAGTCTCCCATCATTCCCGAATCAGGCCACAAGTGCTAAGTCTCTCATTGTTCCCGAATCATCCGTACATCCTGTGTAATATTGAAATGTATGAGGCCTTGCTTATGAGAGGGAATATATCAAGTGACTGAAACAAGTTTGCGTTTATGCAGACGATTTTGTGCTGGTGACAAGAACTAAACAAGCCCTAATTAATACATTCCAGAAGTTAAAGCAGGAAGCAATAAAATATGGATTAGTAATAAACCAAAATAAAACAAAATATATGAGACATTCAAGAG
>Ga0123352_10002983_pt1 | contig 24109 bp, 15 predicted proteins | sample TergutLab28metaG_FD_89700 | JGI IMG/M metagenome (GOLD analysis project Ga0123352, IMG submission 89700) | Labiotermes labralis P1 segment gut microbial communities from Petit-Saut dam, French Guiana - Lab288 P1 | ecosystem: Host-associated > Arthropoda: Insects > Digestive system > Gut ...
CATGCCCAGCCCATCTCATTCTTCTCGATTTTATCACCCGCACAATATTGGGTGAGGAGTACAAATCATTTAGCTCCTCGTTATGCAATCTCCTCCATTCCCCCTTTACCTCGTCCCTCCTAGATCCAAATATTCTCCTCAACACCATGTTCTCAAACACCCTCAGCTTACTTTCCTCCCGCAATGTCAGCGACCAAGTTTCAAACCCATACAAAACAACAAGCAAAATTATAGTTCTATACAGCTTGATCTTTAAATTTTTGGATAGCAACCTGGAGGAAAAAAGATTCTGCACCGAAAGATACCAAGCATTTCCTGACCATTAACACTACAATAACAAATATTTCTATTGTCTACGACTTTAAACAAGTTTGTCAAACTTCCAGTTTAACGTACTTACCGTACTTAACGTTTAACTTACTTACCGAATTTTGTATTTGATTGGGTAACACACCTGATCAGATTACCGATGGTTCTTATCGTCTATTGGCGAATTTTTCTTGCATATTTAGATACAATATTTAATATATCCTGTCTTGAGTGTGTACCAATGGAAAGTAACAGTTTCTCTCTTTGTTTGTTTGTTTGTTTGTTCCCAGAGAGCTCTTCTGAAGTGGAATATGTCACGTTCTTGCCGGAACAAACCGGACAACTTTTGTTGTGTTTGTGGAGACATGACATTAACAGCATAAAGGAAGCCGCTATCACCACTTGTGAGGGAAGCTTTTGAGCCAAGCGAGGGACAGGCATTAGAATGCTCAGCGATGGCCACTCCGAGGAGAAACGATTCTAGGTCAGAAGAATGTAGCCCATCGAGCTTTAGTCAACAACACGAATATATATTTACCTCGACTACACATAAAACTTGAGCTAATTAAAATATTTGTGAAGGCGAAGGATTCTTTTATGTAAGGCAAAATTTTCCACACATATGCGAGGCCAAGATAACAGAAGACATATTCGTCGGTGCTCAAATAAAACAACTTTTTCAAGATCCCGACTTCAAAAATAAATTGAAAAGAGACTGAGACGCGTTAAAAAAACGCATGCAGCTACATTTTGGGGAAATAAAAAGTCAGAAATCTACGTAGAAATCTTGGAGGAGCTAGTTTCCACATACCGCGCCTTGGGGTGCAACATGTCGCTGAGACTCCATTTCCTGCAATCCCGCTTGGATTTTTCCGGGAAATATGGAAGCTGTCTCTGACGAGCATGGTGAGAAGTTCCATCAGGATATATCCCGCACAAATATATATATACATATATAGAGAGAGAGAGAGAGAGAGCGGCAAATGTAACCCGAATATGTGGGCTGATTACTGCTGAAAGTTTGCACGGGAGATACCAACAGAAGAATGCAAGAGACAAAAGACGACAAAATGAGTTTCTGATATATCTGTTTATTTGTAAGTAGGATACTGTAAAAAGAAACAATTTTCACGTTTTGAACTGTATATAGCAATTTTCAAAATGTATTAATATTAAAATACTTTATTATTCAACAGATGCACAAATATATAATTCGTAGATACAATTACAATTATTATAAAATATTTAAAAATATTTAAAATTGCTCCAACATATTTCGGATCACAAGGGATCCATCATCAGGGAGCTTTATACAGTGCTTGGCTAAAATTACAGTAATGGTTCTATCGTGTCCGTTGATATGGACATAGTCGGTGTTACGGCAACATATTTACCCTTGGTGCGTGTGTGTACTGCACAGTCTAGAGAGGCCCATCTAGACTGTGCAGTACACACACGCACCACGGTTAAATATGCTACACTACGTCCATATCAACGGACGAGATAGAACCATTACTCTAATTTTAGCCAAGCACTCTATAAAGCTCCCTGATGATGGATCCCTTGTGATCCGAAATATGTTGGAGCAATTTTAAATATTTTTCAATATTTTATAATAATTCTAATTGTATCTACGAATTATATATTTGTGCATCTGTTGGATAATAAAGTATTTTAATCGTCATTGATGCACGGTACAAACATGAATATTGTATTAATATTATTATTAGAAACGTAGTTTTTGACTTTTAACCTTTTTCACTTAAAAGAGGTGGGCGATAGAGCATTTGGTTGCAATGTTTGGATTCAGCAACGTAAAATCTATATAGATCACCCTTCATTTCCCAGGGAGGAGAAAAATAAATTCGCCGACCCGTGTTATTTATGACATAGCTGGAAAATGTGTTCCAATTATTTACAAATTCAACTGCATCACCGGGATCCAATTATGTAATTCTACCCCTCACATGGGCATAATATAAACCAGTGATTTTAGTGTAATGAATGTAACAGACACCAGACGTGTACACACTCTTCTTATTTCGATTTAGTAATTCAGTACTCGATATTATTCAGAGAGATTTTGTTACTGAAAATTTGGTGCAAATATGGTTTGGATAAGTACAATCTTATTAGATGTATTGAAGGGAATGTTTACCTTGTTCTCATGCCTAAGTAGCATGATTTGCGGACGTGTTAAGGCTCAGGCAATTAGTCGCCCGCCCCACACCATGGAGATTCCGGTTCAATCTCATATCAGTCTTCATGGGATTTTGGTGGACAAAATGTCACTGGATAAGGATTTTCCTAAGTACTTCGGTGTTCATGCTACCATTGCTCAATACACATTCACTCATGTATTAGAGACTTTAGCAACTAAAGACTTAGTTCAATAACTACCCTTTAAAAGTGAAAAATACAAGAAGCTTCCGAGGAATGTTAAGTGCCTGAAACTAAAGATCCACGAATTCCAGATTTCAGCAACCTGGAGGTTGTCACTTTCGAGGTCCTCCATCTTTCTCCCTAAGGAATAAATTTCAGGAGACTGGTCATTCTCCAGCACTCCGTCTGGATCCTGTGCCTAACAGGAAGCTTAAGTTCTGTACCGCAAATTAAAGTCACTCGTCCAATCTATGAACAGTTTCCTTATTGACATATTTCCCCAGACTTATGTGAAAAGCTAGCTTGCATTAAAACTGTACCAACAGATGTTACAAGACCCAAATAGCAAGAATTCCACATTCACGTACAGTTATCTTCTCCCTTTTGTAATGCCCTTTGTCAGTTACACTATAATATCTTAAAGAGCTGAAAATATACAAATGTGACTTAATTGAAGAGCTTAAAAGAAATTTTGATTAAATTAAATGTTTTTTTCGTGAATTTAAACTCGTGTTTTCGTGCATCGTGACCAGTCCTGATAAGGCCACGTTGGAGGGAAGTAGCTGTACCAGTATGTGAGTACTTTATTAACTAACTCCATCCATTGCGTCTTCCTATTACGCTTTTAATTATTCATATTTATTATCCAAAGAGTTTTTAACTTATAAACTTCCACGATATTATATACCTAGACTTTTGTAAATATGTCAATGTACCGCCACCCTTTACTATCTGCAGTTAAGAAGCCAACACACACTGTTAGTTCATACCAGTTAATCCTTGTATTTTACAGTATGACATGTACCGGAGGTTGCGGTTGCAGTTTTAGTACTCCTGATGATGGGTGCTGTGACACCCGAAACATGTAGAGTGACTTTGCAGTAAATAAATATCTGCTTACTGTTGCATCTGGTTGGATTTTTATTAACATTGTTTTTTTCGTGGTTTGACAGCTCGTAATGGGCAAGAGCCTCCTCATTATCGAGGTTTAACCATCACACTCAGACACACCACACTCGGTAGTAATCCTCTGGGCGAGTGATAAGCCCGACGCAGAGACGTCTACCAGATAACGCACAACACATATGAGGCAGACATCCATGCCCACGGCGGGATTGGAAAACGTAATTCCAACAAGACAGAAGCCACAGAGCCAAGCCTTACATAGCGCTGGCATCGAGATCGGCAAATTGAATGCAGTAAATGTAATTTAATTGGAAGCAAAATGTACTGCAGATTTTACCATGCGCGTTTCAGTCAAAATCGGAGTGTACGAGATATTTGCGGCCAAACTGACAATAACAAGCATGATACAAAATTTTTAATTTTTTCCCGAGATATATTATCGTCTCCGAGGGGGTTACGTCAGTATTTCATTAAATCTACATACATAAATGCATACGTATATGTATGTTTATATATATATAAACATACATATACATATACACGTGCAAATGAAATTGGCATTTTACAGCCCCCCACGGTGGGGACTGCGGTAGCAAATTGGTTAATGTGCTGTGCTACAAATCGGAAGGTCGCTCGTTCGATCCCAGCTGGTGTCATTGGAATTTTTCATTGACATAAAATACTTCCGATTGCACTATGGACCTGGGGTCGACTCAGTCTCTAACGGAAATGAGGACCAGGAGCATTTCCTGGGGGTAAAGACGGCCGATGCGTAAGGCAGACAACCTTACCACCATCCTAGGCTGTTGTCATGAAATCTGGGAAACTTAACTTCCTTGAATCGTCTGGGCCTGTCCAGGCCTGTAACGGGACGGCTTTACCTTTTTTTACAGCCCCACGGTATGCCCCATATACCAGTAACAGGTTTCTTAAATTCACATATTTTGAGTTTGTTTATTGTGAAACTGGCAATTCACTTTTAGGCCAATCAGTCCATAATAAAAGCCGTGAAATTACAGGAAGTGAGTAGCAATCCTGAAGGATATGACACGCATTTCCGTAGCTTTATGCTAATTCTTTGCAAATTTACAGCATAGGGAGAACATAAATATGAAGTGCACCCGCGTCAAATCTTCTAGACGAAACATGATGTAATTCTGCGAAACGGCGGCGAAATTTTCAGTGATAACAACGAAAGAGAAGTGCGTCATCTGCTAACTTTGGCGTTCCGAGCAGCTAACGGAGAAATAAGGCATCATATTGCCTGCAAGTAGCGCAACTGAACGAAATCATTCTTTCATGCACGAGATTTAGGTGACATTTGTTATGTATGACTAGTGTAACCGTAGCATATAATTTAGTTGGAAAAGACACTTGGTTTGCGGAAATTTTAAAATGAAGCAAATTATTTATTTACACACGAGAACTAGTTTATTGATTACTTACACAAAACAATTTATTGCTTTCACAGAGGGTCTTCAAGTAAGGAATAAATATTTCGATTTTTTCAGTTTTTACTAGCATCTGTTGTGTTATTCATGAACTCGTGGGAGTTTAGTTTGAAGGCAGCTGTGTAGATGGCGTTGTAAATTGTACAACAGAGGATGTCATTAGAAAAAATCCTTCAAAATGTGAAAGTGTATAGCAAATACAAAGAAATTACCAATGGGTTTAATATTCATTTTATGCCCCATCAAGCAGCTCTATAATAATTTTGCTATAAAAAATTACTAAAATAATTTTGTGTCAGAAAATCTGAAAGGTGGGCCCGGTAGCTCAGTCGGTATAACGACTGACTACGGGCTGGACGGTCCGGGATCGAATCCCGGTGAGGACGAGATTTTCCGCCTGTCCAGATCGGCCCTGGAGCCCACCCAGCCTCCTGTACAGTGGGTACCGGGTCTTTCCCGGGGGTAAAGTGCGGCCGGTGCGTACTGCTGACCACTCACCCCCTTCTAGTGCAGCGGTCATGGAAGAGTAGCACTATACCTCTACCCACCCTCTGGGCCACACCGGGCCTGTAATGGGATCACTTCACCTTTTACAATCTAAAGGGTATGCTCTATGCGAGGGGGTGCTTATAAGTCCTTAGCCCGACCTAATTTCCTATGTCGTGGGACGGAAACAATAGTGTCGTTGGAAAGAGGGGTCTGTTCATGTGCCGAACTGCAAGTCTTTTCTTGTTACAGAAGCTGAAAGGAAGCATGTCAACCGACGCGCACGATTTCAACATAGAGACGCGAGCTGTCAAAGAGTTTCTTTTCCTGCAAGGCAAGGCGCCAAAGGAAATTCACGCCATTCTAACAGAAACATTAGGGGAAAATGCACCATCGTATGCCACCATCAATAACTAGGTGGCCCAGTTTAAACGTGATGATTTTCACCTGTGATGCGCCTCGTCCTGGACGACTCAAAACAGTGACCACCCCGGAGATTATTGATCAATTTCACGAGTTAATCTTGGAAGACCGCCGGATTTCAGCTAAATCAGTAACTGAGAAACTGGGAATTTCACGTGAGCAGTTTGGGTCCATCATTCATGAAGATTTGGACATAAGGAAGCTCTCCGCGAAGTGGGTCCCGAAATGCCTGAACGCGGATCAAAAACGTCAACGGAGCCAGTCGTCTGAGCAAATTTGGAATTTTTTCGGTGCGATCCAAACGATTTCCTGTCGCGATTGGTGACCATGGCCGAAACCTCGTTATATAACTATGACACGGACACAAATCAACAATCGATGGAGTGGCAGAATAGCGGTTCATCCCGCCCCAAAATTCCGAATGCAAAAATTCGCTGGAAAATTCTCGCCTCGATTTTTTTCAACAAGACGGCATCCTCCTCATTGATTATCTTCCAAAGTGCCAAACTATCAAAGCGGAGTATTACTCATCTCTGCTGGTGCAATTGAAGGACATTTTGAAAGAAAAACGCCGGCCGCGGGAAGGTCACCAAAGGGGTCTTGTTCTTGCACGACAGTGCCCCGGCTCACTGGCACTTGCAACCCAAAAGGAACTGGCCTCCCTGGGCTTCCAATGTCTGGATCACCCACCCTATTCTCCGGATCTGGCCCCGTCGGACTACCATCTGTTCCCTGGACCGAAAAAACAATTGAAACGTCGCCACTTTTCGTCCGACCGGAAGGCATTCCTGCCGCGGAGACATGGTTGGACGGACAACATTCTGAATTTTTTTTGAGTGGCTTGCGTAAGTTAGAGTAGTGGTATAAGAAGTGAATTGAGCTTCGTGGGGAATATGTTGAATAAATCCGGAGTTTGGTCATTGTAGCTTGTTTCCTTCCTGGTCGGGTTAAGGACTTATCAGCTCCCCCTCGTAAAAAACGAAAAGTAAGAACCGTATCAGTGAAAACTTACTAGGAAAGAGTCCAAAATATTCTAAGAAAGATAATGTCAACTACAAACCTCATTACATAAATGTATGGGGTTTATAAGAATAAATTAATAATGAAAATATATGTAGTCTAGGTAGAGAAAATAACAGGATTATGTAGAACATTACACAACTTCAGCCTTCTTAAGTTTTTCATAAGTAAGTATTATTAACGTGAAAATAAAATTGGGTTGAGATAAGAGAAACATGTATCTGGCATGGGAAGAAAAAACGAACCTCTCATCGAAGGTCCTGAAAGGAAATGTCGTTGGGAGACATGGCCTCAGGCGAGAATCCTGAATCCTAAACAAATGGATACGAAGTTCAGGGCAGATTCAGCAGGTTAAAGATAATGGGCATTGGTAAATTTTTTGAAAACAGGAACGAACTTATCGATCTCGTGAAATCAGTAGAGATTATTTAGCGAGTGATAAATTACAGGAAACTCTACAATACAGAGTTAATTACGTACTTATGGGGTTACGTATTATTACAGAATTAAGCGTTCCGTATTGAGCGCAATGAAGTTAGCAAACATGGTGGACCGACCTAAACCTAAATAAACTTCAAAAATTATTTTAATCAAAACATACTATAAGAAATATGTGTAAACTAGTTCAAGTACTTTTCAGATAAAAGTAGACAGAAATACTGGTACGAATTCCCAGTTATGTGTTGAAATTTTATAGCGTTTTTCACTTAAATATTTCATTATGAATTCTACCCAACCGCACTGCAATCCGAGCATCTCCTCCGGGAGAAATATAGGTGAGAAAACAGAGTTACCGAACTGATCTGACACTTTAGAGAACCTGTCAATGCTTGTGCAGTAAAAAACGGTGCTGATTTATTCAACTGCATTGTCGTAAAGTATTCATAAGGCCCCTATTGATCTTCTGAAATGACCCCTGACCTACACATTCATTCCAATTGGTTTTCTTGTGATGAGAAACTAAGGAAACTTTCAGGTCTTTGCGTAACTGTACACTAACAAGCAGATTTTCGAGATGGATAAAAGACATTCGCTACGGAAATAACTTTTTGATATCTGAACCCGTAAATATAGGCCTATAAACTTCTACGATATTCTACTCAAACCTCTAAAACCCAGCGATAACTACTGGAATCTAGGGTAAACTTGCCAGCTGTTGAGTAGGGGCAATTTTAGGATTCCTTTCGAGTAGGAAAATCTAGCAACTCTCAAGTACCTTTTTACATGCGGGGGTAAGGATTGAAACTTTCAGCTTTGGTTGAATTTGGCAGGATTTTGATGCACAATGTTCGGTGGCAACAAATAACGGAATACTGCAACTGTTCGTAAAAGTAATATTGGGAAAACACTGTCATATAAGTAGGTACTGCATTTAACAGGGTGACTTGTAATTTTTGTAAAAATTCCGTATAACTGACGTGTCATAATTAACAGCAGACAACACCTTAACGTCTAACAGATTTCGGCCACCAACGTCACCTGCATCTTAGACACACCTTTAATTAAAGAAACACATTTTGCCCGAAGAGGGTCACAGATTTTTTGGGGAAGATTCGTCAGTATTCTTGATGTGTGTAACTCCCAAACTATGGCGGAAAATCTGTATTTTTGGTTTAGATAGTACGTTTTGTAAGGACGTCAAATTTATTTAAAACAGGACTTTTTGATATTGGCTGGCACATCACCTATGATTTCTCTGTCGTGATACTCCAGTATTCTGCCTTAGAATTAGCACTGGGCGTACTGAAATCTTAAAATATTTATATTTTTGAGGGGAACCCATTTGAAAAAAAATGTAGTGGGCAAGAAATTCCACCTTCTACTGGAAGTGAAATAAAAAAATTTTTATACAATAATCAACAAATGTACATTACAATACATGATTTTATAATTTACAAATTTAATTCTAAAATTGTATATTGCAATATTATGTATTTCGTTGGTTGTTGTATCAAACAATTTTCATTTAACCTTTTAAAGCCTAGCGGTTTCTGTACGTACCATCAGGTTTAACATTTAAAAATTCTACATGGTTCTCGCCTTGCGTTGAGTGTTTTGTGTGGATCTCAGAACAGACAGCGACCTTTGCTTTATACAACATTAACTAACTGGTTTTTATAACCATGGTGGAAAGTGCTTACAGCGTGGTACGGACTGATTCCTTATATAAAGCAGATTACGTGTAGTTTTTAAAAGGTTACTGCACGAAAATGAATAACAAAAATATAGAATTCTAATTCTCTGCTCACAAAAGCTCGCTACTGGTATCTGCCCTAATCAACAGTGTTTTTTTTTTAAAAAATCATTACTTTGAATTTTGTGCATCCTTATGTGTTAAAAAAAATGAAACTACTTCTTGAGAGTAGATCGGTCTCCGCCCTCAGGCTAAAAGTAAGGTTACAACGTACTCACTGGGTCCGGTAACTAAACCTAGTTTCAGACTCTGGGCGAAGATTCTCCTCCACACCACCACACCATATAACCTTAACATTTCCTTTTATGTCATTTTAGAATCAATATTATCTTCCACCTAGTAGTTCTTTTAGCAATAACGCAGTTGTATTAGGGAAGTTCTAATCTCGACCAGCTTGCCTAATGTCCTAACATTTTCCGTGGCTTTCCTGAGCCTCCCAGGTATATTCAGGGAGTGTACATGGAGTGAAGAACTACAGTCTCCTTCCAAATGTTTTCTCTTGATTCATAATTCATCCTATCATCGCCCCTATACAGTCTGAAACGCTAACAGCGTTTTTAACTCGTAAATACGAACAAAAGGAAACTGTCCTCCAAAATGTTGTCGATTTTCCTGTCTATTGCGTCACGATATTTTATATCACAAATTTAAATTCTTTCTTCCCGTATCTGAGATCATTTCTGCCATATGCCACGGTCTGCATAGCATTTCGTTACTGAAGTGGCTTCTGCTGTAATTGTTCGTAGCGTTCCACACCCAACCCCTTCTCTAAAGGACCACAATTATCGGCTGTTGGCCACTGCTTGTTCAATATATTCGCCACCACCCTCCATATCTGGAGGCGGCTTTCTCCATCCGCAACCTCAGTACGAACCATGCCTTTGTGATTGGGAACCCAATTATAATGAACAAGAGGCACAGATTGGCATTGAAGATAATAATACATACAGCATAAAGAAAACTTTATAAAAGGAAACGTACCTAAGGACAAAGCGAGGGATAAAAGATTCGTTACAAATAACATGTTAGAACAAAGAAACGACAATGAGTGAAAGAGACAGAAGATAAGAACAAGAGTTCATTTTTGGAATTAATCGTTTCATCGCCGTATGAATAATGGATGAAGTCTTCTTCAACGAAAACTTATAATGAAAACTTTACTTTGGAAAACTAAATGACGACGCTAAAGCACCTGCAGACGTCCACGAAACAGAGGAAATGATGGGTTCAACAAAAAATACGTCATAATGTAATTTTACGTAAGTCCCTGAGGTAAGAATTTCATAGACCAAATATTTAAAAATTCAATTTATGCCTCAGTGCTATTTTGCATGTTCTTCCTGAAGACCTCTCGGGGTGCACGCCGTTTGCACAGGGAAATAACCGCTGCTCGTTCGGGACATCAAGTATCCGCAGAACATAAAAAATGAGCTGTGTTAGGGAAACTCGGAGCTTCTTGGTGTTTACATTAGTTGGTAAGAATTTTAAGCAATAGGTATTAACTGATCACGTGGCAGTGGTTATAAACGAGTCAAAGGTTATGGAAAGTACAGAATGAAAGTTACTGTTCTTATTACAATTCAAACCAACGAATGCCCTCAATTTTATTCGAATTACAATAATGTTATAAAACACCAACAACTACATGTTTCGTACCTATTGTGCCCATCACCATGGAGTACAAAAATACATACAACCGATTCTTAAAGTTTTCATTTCCTGCATGTGACAGAACTGCTGGAAATTCCTCAAAGTGTGTTATATATGTAGCTGTTTGCAGTAATTGGCTGCAGTTTGTTGTTCTGGAGGTGTTCACGGTACCGTTAAGTGACTGCTTCATATAATTTTGTGCCCCCTGGTGACGGGACAGTGAGGCCCGAAATATGCAGCGGTTGGTGTCTTCCATTAATTATCTTCAATAAAATTGAGCGCATTGTTTGGTTTGGAATGTAGCAGTTTTTTTAAAGATTTATCTCAGTAATTAACCAACATGATGCACAAACTTTTTGTTTTACAATAAGTTTATTTCATGCATCTACATGTTTCGAGCACATGTGCTCATCATCAGGAGGTCAAAATTGCATTACACAGCCTCTGGTATCATCACACCTGTAGGTGTGATGATACCAGATACCATACCATACCATGTTGGTTAATTACTGAGATAAATATACTGAGATGCACGGTCAGCAAAACGTCAATTTTTTTTAAAGATTTTATTGCATACACGGTATAAACAGTGTGTACACGGATAAATTACAAAATTGTTCCTGTAACCAATATGAATAAATATTTACACTACTGAACAAGTAGAACTGAATAATATGTGTATAAATATATGTGCAAATAATGGCAGTGGAAAATTACAAACAAAACACTGCGACTTCCGGTAGGCTAATGAAAGTAGCATATGCTTCCTACGTTTATGTTTATATTTCTTGTACAGTTTATTTTAATAATTGAATTATAATGCACGGAATGGAGAATGTAAAATTACTTTTCTGACTACAGTTTTATGAATCTGAAATGCATGTTACTGAAAATTATTAAAAGAGAGAATAACCAACTTCAGAGTACCCGTATTTCCTCCGTAACACGACGCATTTTTAGTCAGTCTATGTCTTGTCGCTTTGTCGGACATGACGTTAGGTTAATTAAGCGGTTTCCATTCCATTCCAAAGTGGAAATCCGGATAATAAAATTACGTCTCACCTTGCCTGTGAAGTAAAAGACTTTACGGAGAGTTAACTTGAAGGAGACTACAAATTGCTTCGCGGTAAGTAAAGTAAAGAATTTAATCTTTTCACAGAATTGCAAAAACTCCTAGAAGATAATCAGCGTGAAGAATATTATGAAAAATTCTTTTTTCATAGAAAGGACATGAAATTAACTACACCGTTCTTATAAATCATAGTGCTGATATGTGCACTACATTTTCGAGACAAGCGAATTAAGTACGTTTTAAGACTTGTCATAAGATCGATTCTTTCACATTTTAACATATGAAGTTAGAACTGAAATGAAAACAAAGAAAAGAAATAATCTTAACAATTCTTGTTTTTTCAGTTCCATATATTATATTCGTTTACAGTTTCGATGACATTAATATTAAAATAAATCAAAGATTACTTTTGCCTCTTGTTTTTATGGATCATAAATTTGATTTCACGTAAATCTGATGTGTGGTTGACCGTGCATCGTAATTCAATGTGGATAAGAAAGCAACTAGATGTCATTTTTGTGTTATCTTTTATTTCTCCTTTACAAGTTACTCAACATGTTTCGGGCAACCATGTGCCCATCTTCAGGAGCTGACGACTGCGTACTGTTATCGCCACGCAGTGACATCTATTTGGTTTCTTATCCACATTGATTTCTCATATCGAAGATAAAAGGTACACGTGAAATGTCCTTGTCCACAACATAAATTCATGTATGGAATTTGGAGGTATAGCTCCACTAATTCTTGATCTGGGCACTAAATGGAAGTGAGTGTTCAAATTCATTCCCCGACCGCTAAATCCCTAAGAAAAAGAAACCAGTACCCAAAATATATGAGATTTGGCGGGCCGAAGATTTTCCCTGGACGTTTATGAGAATGGAAAAATATCGTACCGCTGTCGGGATTCAAACAGCAGACAGTCTAGGGCGTATTATATTCACTATACCGGCTACGCTACAACATAAACAAAAGGTTTATTAAAACTAAGTGAGCAGAACTATATTCTTACTTAAGAGTTATGAAGTGATTAATTTAGAATATATTTTGCCAGGATATCGAACCCAGGTGAGGTACGTGGCTCAGGCACAGTGGACCTGGAACTGATATAAAATTTTGTTGGCACTTTTAGAAAGCGCCCACTTTGAAACCCAAGATGAAGGCTGGACAATAATGCTCGTACATATTTCGGTAGATGTTAACAGACACTATTTGTGAGAATGAAACGTGGATAGAACAATAAGACCTTGAAATTAACGGTCTTGATTCTGTGGATTCTGCAATAAATAATGGTTACTAGTCATGTGTACAGAACAGACTCATTAATAACAGATGTGACACTGATCCAGTATCTGCGACTACAGACTACAGCACACGCAGGCGCAGAATTTCAAGTTAAACAGATACGATTGGCAACAAACTTAAGTATTTCCGTTCACACTATAACAATCATATATAATCTGGGTTGAAAGAACCTCAAACCCAGCAGATGAGAACAGATCCTGCACTTCATTAAGTGGACGTAATGACACACATTCAAACTGCGAGGAAATTATTAAGATAATCAAGTATATTTTGCAATAGGAAATGATATAAGAATTAGCAGCTTCTTACGAAAAATACTGCCAATCTCCACTAGTGGCAATTGTAATTCGACTTAATGAATCACAATGTAAAGTTGCTCACGTGTGATCTGATCACGCCGTGGCATCAGCACAGGTCTTGGCTACTCTATGCTCAATACATCTATACAAATCCTGGTTACTTTGTGTTCAATACATCTGTACAATTACATGCTACTGTGTGCTCAATACATCGGCACCAATCCTGGCTACTCTGTGCTCAATACATCATACAGATTTATGCTACTTCATGATCAATACATCTGTAAAACTCATGGCCACTCTGTGCTCAATACATCAGTACAGACCCTGGTACTCCGCTCAATACATCACGAGAGCTTATCGCTACTTGTGCTCGATACATTAGAACAGCTCCTAGCCGCTTTGTTTTCAAAACATCAGAAGAACACATGACAGAGTGCCTCATATCTGTCAGCCAGTGGTTTTCAGGTGACAAGTAGACCAAATGAATGATTGATTAAATTCTGTACTTGTGGTAAGAAAAGTGAACTTAACTAAGATCCACACCTTTCCAATATGACTGTCAAATGTATATTGTGTCAAAATGGAATTATGTCATTTTTAAATAAACCGGAATGCAAAATTTTGTTACACAAAAAAACTTTTATAAACGTAGATACATTAAAAAAATAATAATTATCCCTTTAACAAAAGAAATTGTTACGAACAGTGCACATTTGTTTGTGTAGTCCCTCAAGCAGAACACATCTCATGTCTGTTTATCGGCCCAAACATCGCCGTTTATTTTGTGAACCGATCGTGTCTTTAAAAACACATTCTTTGGGCGCAGCAATGAATTCTTTATGGCTGAACTAGATTGTGTATTGAGTATGACTGCTACTGCCAAATCAGATTTGGGACATTTTAATATGGCATACATTCGAAAAAAAACAAGTTAAATTTTGGTATAAATATATGTGCAGGCCAATGTTTTATGTCCGCTTATGTATCCAAGTGCAAATCGAGCGTCTCGATCATTCAAACAACCATCAACCGGATCGTCTTCCTGTGACGTTACTCACCCAGCCAGCCAAGTACCTACCTACCTACCTACCTAACTACCTACCTACCTAAACACATGCATACATGGGTAACCCATACATACATACTTACGTACATACATACACACATACATATATATACATAAACAAATACATACGTACATACGTAACCCATACATGCATACGTACGTACATACATACATACATATATATACATAAACAAATACATATATACGTAACCCATACATACATACACACATACATATATATATACATAAACAAATACATACATACGTAACCCATACATACATAAACACACATACATACATACACACACATATATATATATATATATACATAAACAAATACATGCATACGTAACCCATACATACGTACGTACATACACACGTACATATATATATATATACATACATAAACAAATACATACATACGTAACCCATACATACATAAATAAATACATATATATATATATATACATACATACAAACATATATATTCGCCAATCTACCTACCAACCTACCTACACTATAGCTGTCAGTATGGTGTGATTTATCAACGTACTTTAAATATCGGTATGTGGGTAGATATCAGGTTGTGATGAAAATATACAAGATGAATAATAACAATCAGTCATACATCTCAGTTGTGACTGACGGTTATTACTCATTGTGTGTTGCATATTTTAATGTTAAACATCAGAAAATCTACGTGCCTCTCAATTTACCTACCTATCAATCAATCAATTTATCTATCTTCTATCTGTGTATCGCTCTATCCATCCATCCATCCGTCTATCCATCCATTCCCATATCCTTCTGTCTACCTGTCTGTCTATTCATCCATCTATATAAATATCTACACGTATATGTATTGAGTTATGTACTATTCATCTACATACATAACTATGTGCCTATATGTGTACATAGCTATGCACACATCCCTGTACTTACGTATGCACCTATGTACATACCTATACATTTATGTTCCTATCTATTCACCTACACATCTAATATGAACAACACCCCCAAAATTCACAGTCCACTAAAGCTGCGACTAATCTATCAAAAGCTTCTTGAATAACATATGAGTAAACATACAACGAAAAATGACGCTAGCGTATTTTAGAAATATTGGTTACACAAAGAAGCATTAGAAAAGGTACAAAATGGCAAACCGAGGGCGTAAAATACTCCGGACACTTGACAGGTTAGCAGTGAGTGAAAGGGATTTTATGTGTCACGTAAATGTATTTAACTGCGAACTGAGTTTGGTTTTGCTTAACTGTCTCCCTACTCCACTTATCTCTCCGCCTCTCTGTTTACCAATCTGTCCGCCCATCTCTGCCCTTGGTACAGTTCGTTGGCTGGATCAATAATAAATATTTGTCTTTCATAACAGGCCACATACCAGCACAATACTCTAAAACTTTAACAAGGTTTTTGCAGACCACCTTATTGGACAGCACTTATGAAGTCTCGTTTCTTTGCTTTCTCTTCTTTAAAATGCAAATTAAATACTCCACACAAGACCAAATATATAAAGGCCCATGTACAGGGTTATTCGAAATGATTGTCGGGGTTTCAACAACTTGTCATACACAATACACTTGAGATAGGAGTGTGTTTTTTTTAATAGAACAACACTCCAAGCTTTTTTTTTTACATACTTTATAAGTGCTCTCTATGTGAACCCTTTGTGATTCTACAAACATCAACACGATAATCGATAATCACCGCTGACATGCTACAAACAAATTTAACAATTATCCAACTAGATGCGAATTATTCAGTTTATTATATTACTGTAGGCAGCTCTACATGTTCCGGGTGTTGACACCCATCATCAGGAGCTCGTACAACTGTAAATACAGCTTCTGGTATTGATTAACTGCAATGAGTAAAATAAGCTGCTATTAGTATTAATTTCTGCAATGTACAGTACAGTACAGTACAGTACAGATCATACGCTATCAGATAATGCATGCCTATGTCATCAGACACTACAGAATATACATTATTAGACATTTCAGCGCGCATGTTACTAGACCCTACAGACAGTATGTCATTAGACATTGCAAAATTTGTATTATCAGATAACGCATATGGTGTACCACCAGACAATGTATAATGCATATGACCACGCAATACAGAAAGTGTGTCATTAGACACTGCAGATAATGTACCTTCAGACAATGCACAGGGTACACCATCAGACACTGAAGACAGCGTAGAGGATATACCATCAGACACTGCAGACAGCGTAGAGGATACACCATCAGACACTGCAGACAGCGTAGAGGATATACCATTAGACACTGCAGACTGCGTAAAGGATATACCATCAGACACTACAGAACATATATCGTCAGATACTGCAAACCATTTACTTTCACACAATGTTGAAGATATACCATTAGACAATACAGAAGGTATATCATCAGACACTGCAGATTGCATGTCATCAGAAAGTGCAGGCAGTGCATTGTCAGACACTGGAGACCCCGTGTTACAAGAAAGCATCTGCGAGCTCTCTGCTTGAACTTCCAGCCATTTTATCACCGGAAAGAGCGTCCTCGCTACCTAGTGGATGGATGAGTTGGTGGGCCCCAGAGCCGGTCTGGACATTTCGGAGAAGATTTAAATCTCTTTCTCCGTATGAAAATCGAACCTTGATGACTCAGTTGACCAGTCCACAGCCCAGTCTCTTATTAACGAATACAGGGCGAGGCGAGGCAACCTACAGCAACAAACACATACCCTAGTACACACTAAGGATGAGGCACGGTAGCGCGGAAACACTTTTTTGGAAGGAAAAGTAGTGTTAATGCAAGCCAGTGTACCAGAAAAATTCTATATATAATAATAGCCGCAAGTTATATAAGGAATGAAGCATAACTAAATAATTATAAAACTTTATTTTCACAATTATCACTACTATATTTTGCCACTACATAACATATGGCAGTTATAAACTAAAACGTTCACACCGTCAGTATAATTGTAACTTTAATATAAACAGTATGTTTAATAAAGGACTTATAAGAAGAGTCACGGTCAGTGGGAATTTCTAGCACAATTTAATGAGTCTGGCCTCAGTGATCCGTTGTCTATGTCCATCAAGACCAAATTTAAATGCATATTTCGCGCAGCCGCCGCTTTGTCTTTTGTGTATTGTTGTTAGTTGTCTTGTGTGTATTTTTGTCATCTTATGTGTATTTGTTGTACTGTGTGTATGTGTGTGTACTGCCGTTTTTACTTTAGATGCCGGACTGCTGGCTAGAAGTCAGTATTCGGAAGGTCCTGCGACCGGCCACCTCGACACAGGTTTTTTTGTTTTCCCTGTGTCTATAAGCAAATGCTGAGATGGTTCCCAACATTCCAAGTTGCCACTACATGCTTCTCATGAAGACCTCCCGACTCAAATTTATTAGTAACCAAGTTCATATTTTGTATACATGTAAAACAACCACTTTCACCGGGTGATAACCCAATTGCAGTTAATAAATATTATTATTATTATCATCATCGTCATTATCATCATCATCTTCTTCTTTATGCATGGTATTTATAATTATATTCCTGAGACAAACTATATCCCTAGGGAATACAGTGTTGCAGCTATTCCGTTGTTACTATTCATGGTGCCTATATCGTTAGTTTCAGTGTTGAATCTATTGTACTTTTACATTAGTACTTTCCGAAGTACGGGTGCAGTGGCCAATATGGCTGTTTTCTGTAGTTCCTTGACTTCATGTTTTCCTGGTATGTTGCTCACGTAATTTCTGAATTATTATTATTATTATTATTATTAGTTCTTCGACAGAAACAAAAACATCTCTCATATCAGTTATTCTGTTATTGTTACATTACCTCACAATTTCAGGTTCAAGCATTAGCGCTTCAGTACTGGTAATGTTGTCGCTCGCAGTTATGCAGTTAACACTATGACTATGTTCATCCCTTTCAAGTCTGAAGTTTAATTAAATAAATGATGTTCAAGAACTCAGTTGATAACTCACAAGTAATATACTATATTTCCGTTATAAAGACCCGCTGATTAAAGTAAATTATTGAGACAGTCACTCCTTACTGTAACATTCATGCAAAAGGCAAGAAAATACTTGGCTGCAAAGTGAAATCCGGTATTGCTAGAGATTTTTATATTAACACTATTACTCTTCATGCAATTAACACCATGCTTTTAAAATGTTATAGGTTTAACGATATAGTGTGGCATTATATTTATACCTAGTTTCATTAACAATAATAATTTCCTTTATTTGACATTACTGGGGACAAAAACAAGAATAAGCATACGGATATGGTATTACGAGGGCGGGCTGATACATTTTGCCCCCACTTAAATAGAAAATGAATGGGACAAGATATTTTAATGAAATAAAAAAAAAAAGAATTATGCCTACATCAATTATTTTTAAAGCTGCAAAATTATTTTTCTACAAAAACACCACGCGCTTCAATACACTTCCGCCAACGCTGCACTAGTTTTTGAAAAGTCCTTAAACAAATTTGGTGTTTTGTTTTTGAAACCATTTCCTCACTGCAGACTTCACCTCTTCAGCCGCTTTACCCAGTATCTTACTGTACTCACATCAACACAACGATCACCATAAACGGCTTGTATTCGTCTGCGAATTTCAATTGGAGGAAATTTCCTCCGTTAAGAATTCAATAACGGCACGCTGTTTGAACCGAACTTATGAAAACTCTTCCATTTCGATGGGCACTGGGTGAGGACTGTAAGCATCCGTGTGTTCAAGGTGAAGTGTGATGGAAGAGAGATACCATGCGACTACACAGAACCGGTTTTATCCAGATACGTCTAATGTAAATAAAAATATTACAGTGGAGGCAAAAGTTATCAGCCCACCCACGTATAAGACGACATTTTACACGAAATAAAGAAAGTTGTCTAGAACGCGTAGAGATATTTTTGCACCAAGAGGGATTCGAATTCCTTTCCAATGTCTGTCGCGTGTAAGAAACTGTATACCTTAGGGCACGTGTAAAACATATACTGATTCTTATAATCACAGACAATGTGGGTGTGGGAGTACATTGTCATGGGGTTATTTGAATTATCACCGACGTGCTTAATCCATAGAGCGCTAGTAGGATTGACATTTCCATTAAAAGCTGAGAGAATTCGGGACGATGTGAACGATTGGCACATCCAATCAGATTTATAGACTCTTTCATTTTTTCCTATTTGGTACATAAAAAGCGAAAACTGACGAAGACCAGAATAACAGGCCAGTCCATTGAAAGAATTAAAGTACCGAAGTTACTTTGCTCCAATAAAACAGGAACTGAAGTCAAATATTAAAAGAATGCCTACAGGGAAGGCTGTAGTTTGTTGAATCAAAAGTTCCAAAGAGGACGTAAAACTGATTGAAATGAAAGACTGAGAGATTGCATACTATTGATTGAATAAGGAGAATGAAAGCGGACATATGACTATTATAACTCCAAGAATGCAACAGAATGTGCTGTTAATTAAAATCAAAGCGCGAGAAATGAAGTACCATTGATTTAATTCAGAAAGACTGAAACTGTGTGTACAGCTAATCGAGTAATAAGTGTTAACTATTATATAAAACTGAATTAGTTCAAACATTGACAGATATAAGACAGCTGAGTGAGTCGAAACTTCAAAACAGTTCGTACAGTTAATTGAACATGAAGATTGAAATGCAGATTTGAACAGTCTATATACAAATATTGAAGGAATATAAACAGATAATCGAATTAAAACTTTAAAGCAATTCATAACGCTAATTTAATACAAAGTTAGGAAGAGAGTATACAGCCGACAGGATTGAAAGTTAAAAAAAAAAAGTTGGGTTAAATTTAACGTCCTCCAAAATTGAACAAATACTTGTAACTAATTTAATTCAAAGACTGCAGTAGAACCGGAGATCTACAGTGTCTGTACATTTGGCTGAGTTCGAGGACCAGGGGTAAAAATTGCAAATTTCATGTTACCGGTTCTATTAAGTCACGTATCATACCTATTTATACCGTGTTTAAATAAAAATTGAAGTGTTTCTGACGTCATACATATGCCTATTTAATAAGCACATGGTCTGGTAAAAATTCAATACTCTGTACCGACTACCAAACCATCCATGAATGAATACGCGGAATTAGATGCACGTATAGCTCCGTGAAATATTAACTTAATAGGATGCAATTAGCATGCAGGTAAGTAGGTGGCAATAATCAGTGATCATGCAACTCGTATCAGACACTGCAAAGAGTAAGCTGAACAAATATGGTAGCAATTTTGATGTTGCGCGTTCACACAGGCAGCGCAAAAATGTTAATTCTCCCCAAATACGACGGTTCGCCAAGTAAATCCACATCATTAACTTCACACGTGAAGTGCGAGGACTTTTGACGCCTCGACTTAGCAGTCCTGATTTCAATGTCGTAATTCCTGGAATCAGGACTCCACCGGGAACCAGACATTAGACAGGGGGATTTCGCTACTTGGAGGTTCAGCTGCTTAATTTCACTTCTCGCTTCAGTGACTTTATAATGATGACAGAACAGAGCTGCTTTTGAGAAGGCAAAGCTACAGACACAATTCAGAAGATGACGCGAGAAGAAACATCCAGAAGATATCTAAGGAGGAAGCATAATGAGGGGTTGTATCGTCTCTCTAAACATTTAGCGAAACTGAATGACTTTTGATCCTGGGAATCTAAGGTATATGTCGGTGAAAATTAGGTTGTATAATTAAAGAATGATTACTTTTTCAAAGAGTAACATTATAATTATTATTTAAATATGGCTTTAACAAAATATATTCTATTTAGTATTTTAGTACAATTAATAACTGTAGTTTAATTGTAGTCATCCCGTTGTGTTTTTAATTATCAAAGAATATACAAATTCCAGACAAATATCATTCAAAGTTGTGTTTGACTGAAATTTGTATATTCTATGATAATATCTGTGGGCCGATGTTTCGACCTGAGGAAAGACGATGATCTGAAGTACATTATGACAGGTTTCGTACATTTAATTTCAAACAAACCCGTTATTTTATGTTGATTACAACAAAAAAACTAACGAGGATGAAACACAGGTCAAGCCTGAATACACGAGAAGTGTACATAGGTTTTTAACAGACATCCTGAAGGAAACGTCTAGGTAGAGCTGAGGGAATAATATTCAATTTATTTTAAACAGATAATAGATTAATATGGCCCACTAAATGGACAAGTGGTGACCTCTTGCGAACTTGATGATGACTGGGGGTCTATGACAAAAGGCGACAAATGTCTTGACCATTTTAATCCTTTAAACGCCAAGTTAAATCCCATCTGCTATTTGTTGGTACTATTAGTAGCTCACTATATTTTCCACGTTAGCAGGGTATGGGTTAAACAAACTAGTCTCTCTCGAAACAGAGCGTCATAGACGTGATCAGTTTTGGTTTTTAACCGAAAATCCCATTCTTCTGGCATACGACGCTGGGAAAGTAGGTAAACGAATCCTGACGTGTCGAGACAAAGTAGTGACTCCAGCTTCAAGGGAAAAAATGTCCTAGATGTAAGGTATTGGTACCTTTAAATTGGGGGAAAATGCGACGTCTCGAACTATCGGAATCTGTTTACCCGTCGTCAAAGCGTTATATCCCGAAAGAAGGGAATCTTTAGCTTCACTTCCGTGTAGAATTAGCTATACAGGTAATGTAAGTATAACGTGAAACTAAGGCGCGTTTGTGCGACCATTTTAGTAGTGGAAAAAGAAGAAGTATTACATATTGTAAGAGTGTGTCTGTAGCCTTAGCTATCCAGCATGCTAAGCGCATGCGCTGTATTATATTGTCATTCGTAGCCTGTTCGACACTACGATATTTTTCCACATTATATCATAAACAATTTGATTTTCGGGGGGGGGGGGATATTAACCATATTATGTGTTTTGAATTTTTCTATAACTTTTTTCTGAAATTTTTCTCTTTTTAAAAAAAATTCAGGGAAATATTATCATAACTGTACACATTAATTCGGGTAAAGTGCCCACAATTTTTGTCAGAATTTAATCAAACTTGGATTTCCTCGAATGATTTTTTAAAAACATTCAAATTTGAAATTTCATGAAAACCTCTACAGTGGGAGCCGATTTGTTTCATGGGAAGGGACAGATGGGTGGACTGACAGACAGACGGGCGAACGAACGGACGGACGGACAGACGGAAGGACAAACAGACAGAAAGCAGATAGGCATGACGAAGCTAAAAGTCGCATTTCGCAATTTTGCACACGTGCATTTCTTTATTTGTATGTCACCAACAATATCTCCGGAAATAGATGTTAAAGAACTACAAACACCACTTCCTCTAATAAAATGCATGAACTGTAACTGCGTGTAATGCATCTCCACAGTCAAAGAATTACGGCCCTGGCCCACGAACACATTCGTAGCGCTGCAAAGAGCGGCGAGTCTGAAGCGAACACAACTCCCTCGGCACCACTAGCTACAACGTATCGCTGGCTGTGGTGCGTCAGTGTGTGTCGCTAATTGTAGTGGCGACAAGCCACCGAGAGCTTTCGTAGCGCTTCACATTCTGAAGCTCTACTACGTAAAAACACGTCCATCGCAGCAATGGTTCGCTACATCGCGCTGTTATTTGTGACGCCACAAACACCCTCATGTAAAAGGGCCTCCCCCCCCCGCATAACAGGCAAGTCGTTCCTCATTAATTAACTGCTATGATAAAGTTGCGTAAAAGCACTTATTTTTACCACGGCGCATAGCCATAGTAGGCCAAGGTCGCCTTATTATGGAGGTTTCAAGATCACACTCAGACACACCACACACTGTAGAATTTCTCTGGACGAGTGACCAGCACGAAGCGGAGTTCTCTACCTGAAAACGCACAATAATCACAAGAGACAAATATCCATGCCCCCGGCGGGATTTCAACCCACAATCCCAGCAAGGGAGCGGCCGCAGAACCACGCCTTAGACCGCGCGGCCACTGTAAAAGTACCTTACAATTTGCAAATTTAACTTTTTTGGCATTAAATTGAATTAAGCCGTTACAGTTAAAAACGTATGTTTGGGAATGTTAAATCCAATCCTTTTTATTAACCTTTTAATGGTTTAAACGTATATGTGTATATATATATATATATATATTCTTTTTTTTCACATTCGTACCATGCATCTTGATGTTATCAAAGTTTTATTTATTCACCAAATTATATACCAGTGTGTTGTCTTAAAAAAACAATATTAAAATTTGCATCAAAATTAAAATTTACATTAAAACAACTCCTAAATGTTTCGGTGTTAGGGTTACACCATCATTAGGGAGCGCATTAATTTGTGCTTACAAAAGTTACAGTTGTTAAAATAGTCCATTAAATTACATCGGTGTGTATGCAGCCATACCACCACCGTATTAACCACACACCGATGTATTTTAATGGACTGTTTTAACAACTGTAACTTTAGTAAGCACAAATTAATGCGCTCCCTGATGATGGTGTAACTGTAACACCGAAACATGTCGGA
>Ga0123352_10002985_pt1 | contig 24106 bp, 13 predicted proteins | sample TergutLab28metaG_FD_89700 | JGI IMG/M metagenome (GOLD analysis project Ga0123352, IMG submission 89700) | Labiotermes labralis P1 segment gut microbial communities from Petit-Saut dam, French Guiana - Lab288 P1 | ecosystem: Host-associated > Arthropoda: Insects > Digestive system > Gut ...
CATGTAGGAGATATTTTAAATCCATTTTAATCTAATAATGTGGTTTTAATGGTTTGACAAGCATGTGCAATTAGTTGGTTTTAATAAATATTGTTATCACATTGCACGGTAATAAAATGAAAAAAAAATACACTAAAGAAGGTTTGGACAAACGTAAACCGTCGGCAAGCTGGCTATTGTTTATGAATATGGAAATAATATTTGACACTTCTGTGTAAACTAATCGTGCTGAAGTTTTGTTTTCCATCACAGTAGTGTTTTTATACGTTGTTTAATGGTGTTGTGTGTAATTAAGACGTGTAGCATTACTAGGCACGTCAGAGTCCACTCATAAAGCTATTACAATGTAATGAATACAGAGGGTGCATTTGCTTTTTAACCCAGTTGTAATCAGTCAATAACCTAGGTGTGTTTACTGTCCTTCATACAAATGACATTTACTTTCAGGCTGTCCGCTAATTAATTTCGAACTGTTATTTGCCTGTTGACTGAGTAACTTCACGTCTTCTACATAATATTTGTAGAACACGGAATTTTAAGAAGCTATTATATTCCGGGTACGTGGTAAAAATTGTTTGTATGTGTGTTTGTGTCTGTGTATGTATGTATATATATATATATATACACCCCCACACACACACACACACACACACACAACGAACGCGTAGGCCTACGCCATTTTGATGGAGAGACCTCATCCAAAAAGTTCATTTGGAATCCGGAAGGAGATGGAAATATAGTACTGCGATGGTTGGCATGCCGAAACAGATTGCTGCAGGATAATGAGTAAAACATGGCAACATCGTACTCATTGGGGCATACAGGTTTTGTGGGAAATCTGAAGGAAAGAGATTACTTGGAAGACCTGAGTGTAGATGGGAGGAGAACATTAAAATAGGATTTAGGGAAGTAGGATGAGTGGGCTTGGGCTGGATTGAGCTGGATCTAAAAGAGGACAAGTGGCAGGCTGTTGTCAATATGATGATGAACTTTCGGGTACAATAAAATGCGAAGAACTTCTTGACCAGCAGGTAAGCTGTATCTTCCAAAGAAAGAATGTACTTAGTGGAATTAAGATTTATTAGTGAGGTAGGTAGGTAGGTAGGTAGGTAGGTAGGTAGGTAGGCAGGCAGGCAGGCAGGCAGGAATTTTGGAAGTTTGGTTGGTTGGTTGGTTGGTTGGTTGTTTAATTGTTTGGTTGGTTGTTAACTTGGTGGGTTGGTTGTATGGTTGGTTGGCTGGCTGGTTGGCTTGTAGGTAGATTGGTTGGTTGGTTGGTTAGTTGGCAGACAGATAAGATAGATGCATAAATATTTAGACGGATGGACGGATGAATGGTTGTATGGGTGGATAATAGTTGGTTAGTTGTTTAGTTAGTAATGTTGCACTATGCGAGATTTGAGGTTATCATAGCTTTCTTAATGAAGATTCAACTCGTTTCTGGTGTTATGACGAATCGACTGGTGAACAGTATCGAGGCACTTATAATCTTCCGTCTCACATTACACACTGTCGTTTTCCATAAAACTACTTTCCAGGGACTAACGTGCTTTTGAGTGTTGTGAAATCGGTAAAGAAACATTAGGACTATTTATGTTTTAATTGATAATTTAGAATATCATTCTATGATTTATTTTGAGTCAATGAGCTCTAATTTGTTACTTGTTCTGATGACATAGGATAAAAGTACCTCAGATCACTCTGTCACTTGGCGTCTTCACTGAACATCAGAATTTGTAAAAAAATAGACATTTGTATGTTCCGAAATTTTGTTGCAGCCACTTAAATCCAATTCAATATATTTATTTTACACTGTACCCCCCTCCATAGTAACACATGTTAATTTCTAGTTAGAGAATTAGTCTGTAAATCTGGCCAAAATGAATAGTGAATCTATCACGCGTCCTTCTTCTAGGAAACCGAAAAACTTGTGCGTCGTTCACTGCAATGCGCGAAGTTGGATTCCTTGGCCAAAATCCCCCTGCTCTAATTTTCCTAACTACTCTTATTGGTCCCATGTAAATATATTAGTCTTCTAATAGTTCCAAAACTTTAAAATTTCGTATTTTATCTCCCCATTCATTCCTAATGACTGACGCGCTATCTCTCAGCCTAATATATGTAAACCCCGTATAAGCGTCTTCTGCCGGACAATTTTTATGTGCTAACTAATACAATATCCACCCTACCTTGATTTACATCTCGGAAAGGTGCCAAACATTCGAGGTTTGATTGTCCCAGCAAACTTCAAAACCCTCTTTAACTGGACATTGACAAATGCCTAACAAACTAAAATACCTTTTGTAAAATTTTGCAGCATCTCATATTCTATGCTAACCTCTACTTCTCTCACTATTCTTGTAAACTATATTTCTCCCTGATACCATATCAATATTTGTGTAAACTACCAGATTCTACTGACCTCCCTCCTACGTAAACATTATGTATCACTACATTACAAAAATTAATTTTGTCCCTTCTAATTGAGGTAATTATTTCCAAGGTTATACACTGCTTTTCAACAAAACGTCATTATTTCACTACACCTCAACACGGACCGACATCAAAGAAGACTCGAATCTTCGACACTGCACACACAAGCTGTAAGACACAATTCATATCCACATAATACAGATGTTTCAACCGGGTACCTGTAACGTAGAAGTACATTTCCTTCGTTCAGTTGTTTCTGTAAAACGAAACGTCCTTTTAGACGTTTAGTTCCATCACATTCCTTTGTCCACCACCATTTACAAGCCTACCTATCGCCATTTTCATTCGTCTGTGCGAAGTAAAGTTAGCGTCTGCAAATCTCCGTTTAGATTACCTATGTCACGCACGTACCTAAACAGTTGCTTCTCCATCACTGCCCTGTGAATCAAACTCGGGATTATTTTATACCGCTTGCATCGCCTACAGATCATTTCGGAAAGACAGCAATGAACTTACAGTTCTATTCGAATTAAAGCTAAATAAGACCAATCTTACTTGCTTAGATCGAGCTACAAGGAACAACACGCACACATTCGAGTTTATATATTTGTAATTTTTTTAATATTTTCACGAACAGCAATTGAGAAACATAGTCACAGAAATACAAAGCGTATATTAGATAAATATATTTTATTTCTGTCTTTAGGCCATTTCAGGTTGTCTAACTATGAAGTACCCCAAAACAAGTCGTTACAAATTGAGTGAATAAAAATATCGAGAAGTACAAATATTTCCGATAAGATCTAACATCTGAATATCTTGATGTGGATTTATAGTTTAAAAATTGTTAAAGTTGCCATTCTTTTAAATTCTATTCTAGAGGAAAACTTGGTAAGTGCATATTCTGTGTGCGTTAAGTAGGCCAGTTATGACCTCAGGCATCTCTGATATGTATTAGAACATCCCGGTTGTACCTGTAGATGAAAGCTGTCTGCTTTCGGAAAGATGTGTTGTGACATTAGACGAGTTCTATTAGATGTCAGTGATGATTCGCATGTCACACCATTGTCAAAGGATTATATGGTACTGTTACGACCTCAAATATGCACATCTTCTCCGTCTTATTCATTTACAGCCCTTTAATCGCGATGTGTACTTACCGGGTGTCTCCGATCGTCATTCCTTCACATCAGTATCTGTAATGTCATATTATTTGTCGTCATAACACAGAAAGATAAGGACAGTTCGCGCACTCGCCTGTTGTTATTATTGTATGTGTTACCACAAAAATCGCGGAAGCAAAATTTCTATATTTTTTCCAAGATCTGTTGTGCATTGTTGCAAATCTTTGAAGTGAATGGCATAATTTAGTCCCTCTCGCCACACAAGTTCTTGCGTCAACTAGGATGTGAAATTTTTAAAAGCTTTAAACAAATCCAGTAATGAAATTAAAAAACAGACATTCAGGGTATTTTCTTATGATTTTCTGTTGGGTTTTGACATCTAATAGGCTCGTAGTTTGACGCTGACATTTCGGGGGCATCTTGCGTTCGCCTTTAAAATGATGGAATTACGTCAAAGAAGAAATTATTGTGGGGAGGAATTTGGTCACGTGTATTCTTATTTTCCCTAGTCACCTCAGTATCTAAGTGTAAGTAATTTCGCCAGCCTGCACGTGGAAACAGCACGTCCCTCCAATACATAAGTGGAAAAACACTAAAATTAAACGGTGTTACAACAACGAGCATATTATCCATAATCCTTTTCAAATCTGTTGACCATGCTATGGCTCGGCCTGTCAGTCGCTGGCAATTTACCATAAAGCCCCGGGTTCGAACACATAACAGTCCGTGTGTGGTTTGTGGTGAAAAAAATTGGCACCGAAATATGTTTCGCAGAATGTTACGGTTTTCTCCTGTAATTATCACTGATACTTTTTTCCATATGCATTTAATTCATCTACAATCAGCGCCATATAATCTTATCAATTGAAACTTCATTCAACAGGATACTTATCTAATTTGTAGTCTTTAAATAGTGCTTGTGAAAAACACAATATTCTTCCAACTAGTAACCATAATGTTTGCCCGCACTTCGGCTGCATGAGTATTGGTTTCCATGTACTATTGTACTGCTTGCAGTATGCTGCTTCGGTTCAAAGCATGCCACAGTGAAGGAACGCCTCGTAGAGTGAATAATGCTTCCGTGGCAGATTTGCATCCCACACATAATTTTTCTATTCTCACTCCTTCTAACGTTCCTCGAAACACCCAGGGTGTTTCTATTGCTTTAAGCACACAATGTTGTAACTTTTCCTGCTGTAATTACATCATGCAGTTAGCCTAATTACAGTAATTGGTTATTTCAGTTTAGAAATTCCACTTACATTAGCCGTGTCTGTCGATATTTTTTTCTTTTCTAGTCAAAAGTTTCCTTATATCCTGTTCAGCATTTTCTGATTTGTTTTAGGCGTGAGGCAAGATTTATTTTGCTTATAGCTGGGTCACATTTTTGCCTCTTATTACCTCTTGTTGCATGAGATACATGTAAGTATGACACACTGTTTATCATCGTAACTGTGTCAGTATCTGGTCAACGAGTGGAAAAACGAGAGTACAGACAGGACTTCGCCATAAACGTATTTATGAAAATATTTACAATGGCTGCTGGGCTCATTCCTTTCTTCGCCTGACGAGTACAACGAAGCATGTTCTTAGATATCAAGGCATGTTGAGAGTAATACTGACCACTTTTTATTTCGTATATTTAGGTTACTAAATTTGAGACTCCCCACGGCGATGACGCGGTTTACCTTCTTCTGAGATTTAGCCGTATTTCAGGCCTTACAGATACTCTGGCGTCTTGCTTATCTATAGGGGCAATTTGACAGTATTCTAGATAATTACATGTTGTTATGAAACCGCTTCAGCACCTAGCTCTGAGAACGAATATGTCTCTTATTCTTGCAAAATGACTGTAAAATTAACATTTTCTTGTGTTCCCTTTATAAAGCGCAAAGTGTTGTATTTTGATGAAATTTTCTGTCCACTGGTCTATGAAATTAATTTTTATTTGTAAAGTGCGGTGTGCCGCGCTGTCTAAAGCGTGTACTCTCTTCTATCGATCCGCACTTGGATCGTGTGTTTGTTCTGTCCTGTGTAGGTCGAGTTCTTTCGACAGCTCATCTCCCATCTGCATGTTTGCACTGTGCATCAATGATAATTAAACACTTTATTATCCAACTAACGCACAATATATAATATGTAGATACAATTAAAATTGTAAAATAATAAGTGCTCCAACATGTTTCGGATCACAGAGCATCCTTCATCAGAGAGCCTTTTACAGTGCTTGGCTAAAAATTACAAAAATGATTCTATCTTGTCCGTTGACATGGACAAGGTCGGTGTTATGGCAGCATATTCTGACCCGTTGTGCGTGCGTGTAGTTCACTTTGTATGAAGACACTGGAGTGTTGCCATAACACCGACCTTGTCCATGTCAACGGACACGATAGAACCATTTTTGTAATTTTTAGCCAAACACTGTACAAGGCTCCCTGATGATGGATCCCCTGTGATCTGAAACATGTTGCAGCACTTTTAAATATTTTATAATTTTAATTACATCTACATGTTATATATTGTGCATTAGTTGGATAGTAACATATTTAGCTTATCTCCCGTCCAGCACATTGGTTTCTGCACTACGTTATAATCAATTCAGGATGCGATTTGTCATTGAAGTACAGATACTCCATTGAACCGCATTACTCCGTTGTGATTATTATTATTATTATTATTATTATAACTATTATTACCATCATCATAATCAGCTGCATCAGCATCTCTTTGTTGTATGCGTTACCTGCAGGGAATGTGGCCATGGTTAGAAATATAGCCAATTAGGTGACGCGCACTTCTGATTGTTAACAGATGTCAGTAGTATTGGGGTACGAGCAAGACGGAGCCTAGATGGTCGCTGAGAAAACTAGGTGGTTGCCTGGCAGGAAGAATGGAACAACGCATTTTAAATGGGAGAGCGCAAGGCGAAGCCGAGCCTCCACTGGCCCGGTAATTTGCCGGCTGTCTGGTCGCTGGAAGAATGAAGTCTCTTATTTTTTTTTAAGCATTATAAGCGACCTGCTGGAAAGTCACGCATGCGCAAAACGCCATAGTAGGATTCACTCCTAGCAGTGATTAGAGACATGCGATATTGAAAATGTCTATAGAAATCGCATCCGAAATGGTTAAAAACAGTGTGTCATTTTAATAAGCAATGTTAATCGTTTTATGCCGGTTCAAGTGGCATTGTGGTCCGAGGCGAATGTGTTGGCCGCTGGTTACTGAGATCGCGGGTTTGAATTGTCCTTCGCGCATGGATGTTTGTCATGTTAGTTGTTCTAAGTAGAGGTCTTGCGACGAGCTGGTTACTTATTCAAGGAATCCTGCAACGTGTGTGTCAGAAATAAATGTGTGATGTAGAAGGCCTGGGCCTTACATTTAATGGCGTAACACTGGAAACTAAACTGTCTAAAATATCTTGCCTATTCGAACAAAGTGTCAATCTCCGTCATTAAATATTGGAAAAATCGACATGGAAAATTTCTTAACTCTTTGCACAGATTGTGATATTCTCCGAAAATATTTGTGTTAACACTCCCTCGATATACTTGATACCCTCGCACATGTAATTCTCGTAGCACAGCACAGCTACACAGTAGTTTCTCATAGTCACTAATAGTACCTGACTACGTAGTTTTCGCAGTCATGTCTTTTTGTCAACTAGCAGTCTTCCTAATGACAGCTGGAATGATACGCCTCAAACAATTGTCAGTGTGTGCACACTCGGTTTCTGCTAGGCTACGTATCTTGCTCCCAGCGACCTGTTGGGCTACATTCTAGGCTCCGTCTTCCGCGTACCGTAATTGTCACTAATACTGGTCACACTGCGGTCAGTACGGTTACCGCCAACTGCGTGTTGCTGCTTACTGTGAGAATGTTATAGGAAAGAACATGCATGTAACGCTCGGAATGTGAGGGATTATCATTACTCCGCATGTATAGTAAATACATTAATTTGACTGAATTTTTAATGACATAAAATATGACAATTTTATGCCTTTCTGTGTTAGATTTATGTGGAGCGAGGGAAAAAGGAAAAATACCAAGTACACCTTATACTGTCGAAACCTGGACGGAGTCCTGTAATTGACAGCAAGGGGCTGCGATGTTCCCATGCGATATAATATGACGTCCCTGTCATTTTAAATATAAGAAAATATTTTAGGTTTTCACATATTTTTGTTCGTTTTGTAACAAAGATTTTCCAATTAATTTTCAATTTAAAACAGTTTTGTATTTTTTCGTTTGTTTATTGAACAAATATAAAAGGATGTTACCTAAAATTATATTTTATTTAATTAACCTTATAAACCCGAAAAAAATCTGCCTTGTATTTTAAAAAAGGGCAATTTTAGTATAACGTAACATTGAGGAGCGTTCGCTTAACCATTGTTACTGTTTAAATATTATAAGGGCGCGCACTTTTTGTGTGTGTGTGTACTCTTACCTTAGTTATCTGACATCCAAATCACATCTTTTCTTCGCTGTATTATATTAGCATCTATGGCCTGTCTGACTGTACCATATTTTTCCACATTTTCCTTTAAACGGCAGAATTTTCGGGAGAAACTTTTGAATATAAAATATGTTTTATATTCTATACAAAATTTGAAATATTTCCCATTTTAAGAAGTATTCAGAAATATATTATTATAAATGTACATAGGTGGTCATGTAAAGTGCTCGTTAGTCTTGCCAGATTTTAATTAATCTTGAATTTTCTCGACAGATTTTCGAAGAATAATTAGATACTAAATTTCATTAGAAGCCGTTGAATGGAAACCAAGGTGTTCCGTCCGGACAGAGATAGACCCAAATGACGGAACTAGTAGTCGCATTTCTCATTTTTTGCAAAAACGCGTAAAAATTCACGTGTCGTAATGCGTTGTTTTGGATGTGAATTCAAAAAAATTTTCAAAATAAGGATTTTCTTTAGTTTTATTATCCACTAGTTGCAGGTGATATGGCCAAAAACATACCTTTCAGAAAATAGATTTTTCTGGTACTCATGCTAAAAAAAACTAGGGTCAGAATATTCTTTGATGTATTTAAATGATTCCCATAGTGGGGACGTATATGACTTTTGTTTTAAAGCTTTCTTAACTGGACAATACCAATTAGAGAAACTAAGCGCAGCTATGTTCTCTTCAAATACCATATAATGACGTCGGACATACAACGTAGTTTGACTTGGAACTGTCGGACGTTTGTGTTGTTGTCAGTCTTATTATGCTGAGGTATGTGGATAACTTGTGAAAGATTTCTGTCATTGGTGGCTTTACTTACGACTTTGTTAAATATTTAAATGCTCGTCTATGTTCGTAGATTTGATTCATCACGCTAGGTCCTCGGTAATGTCTGCACGACAGACTGGTGACTGTTTGGACACGAACACGTCTGCTGAATAATTCATCTATACTCGCGGGGTATTTAGAGAAGCTTTATCAAATATAAACTTTTATAATTTCGAATGAGATGGTTTATGTATTCACCACTCAGCTGTGGATATCATTTGGAATAGGTATTTACTGCAACAGGAAACATTTTTCAATGCTTGAATTAGCTTTGAAGTTGTTATAAATGAATGTAAATTTAATCGTAGTTATACATTTACGCGAACTGATTTTGTTCTGTAAACTAAAGGAGAAAGAATCGCTAACCAGCACGTAGGCTCCACTGATATGCCGGATATTCTCCAGGATACAGAAAATGAGAATTTGGAATTCATGTAAGGAGTATTATAATTTCTGAATCTTAACTGAATTCAAACGGAGAAATTGTTGGTGAGAAAAAAGGGTTCACCTGTAATTAAGTTGCTTTATTTTTCATTTACCTTACTTTTTCATTTTGAGCCCTTCCTTTAGATCTGCTTCTAATGTCATCCATCTCAAATACATCGTACCTGTTCCCTTGCTGTGAAATTGAACAACAATGGGAACCGAATGTAGCGAGGGAGTTGGTAGAAAGTGGGTTTGGTTTGTAGCCCAAAATGTTGTTAATAGCTTGTGCCCTTCAAAAGATTCTCGTATAAAGTTTTCTATTGACATTATACGATATATAAAATTATGCTTAATGTTATCGTGACTTTTGGTGTCTGTGTTAACCGAAGATACTTCACTTCTATTCAGGGAACATTCGATCCAGAACTAAAGTAAGTCACTTCAGACCACATTCCTACAATCAGCTGTTGTGATATTCTCTTCTAGCCTAACAGTTAGTGTTGCATTTACACTTACGTTTTATTCTGAACCTGTTCCCACAGTATTCTTTAAAACTCGTAGATCCCCCAACTTCGATACAAGCACAGCGTATCGTAGCATGTTTCATGTAATTAACAGTATCGCCGCCGTAATGGAAGAGCTATTTTTGGCACCCCCAAGCGAACGCTAGGAAAGTACCTAAAAGGGATCCCATTTGTTTTAAACTTCATTATCATTTAAGCATCTCTCATCTGGTGCCACACAATTCTAGTGCTTATTACATGTTCACGTAATAATCCAATAACAACAAATACGGCTTTTAATTACCTTTTCTATCTTTTCCGTCCGCACATTTTATAACTGCCCCAGTAAGACAGTCGGTTTCTATTACGGATATTAATGACAGCAAGCAGTAAATTCGGGTGATAAGTGACACTAAGCAACTTATTCTCAGGAAATGAATGGTAAAAGACATCGAAACATGTTGAATGAATAATACAGCCCTGAAAAGGAATGACGGAGAAGGCAGAACTGTGCTGTTGCAACTGCTGTAATAAGCCGACGTGCCAGCGAGGAAATGGTGGCAGTGAGTGGTGGACTTGACCAGCGTTGACAGTGCGGCGTACTGTGGGTACTGTATGAGACCACATGTTGGTACAAAGAGATAGGTCTTGTATACAAGCATGAGCTGCTAACACGCTGTCGAGACGCAGGTCTAGGGTTCATCATTTAGCGCAGCTGATATCGGAAGATTGCTTGCGTCGCATTCCTCTTCTCTCTTGTGACATGCGTCAAAGGTGAACGATCATTCCTGATTAAAATGTGTGACAGAACTTTTATTTCACATGACACACGTCCGCCCTGTTTCTGCATGGTTCATGGCAGTGCGCCTCACCCACCAAAGTAGTGAACGGAAATTACGTTTTTTGTCCTCTACTGATTTGTAAGACGTCTTCATGATTTCTGTGTTTCTTTGTTTTTTCTACTTGCCTTTCTGTTTCATCCTCATCTTTATCTAGCTTTCTTTGATCATTTCTTTCCTTTTTCCAATTATTTAAATGTATTTAAAGTCTTTACTATCTGGGCCTCTTCTGTGTATGGTCGGAGTTCATTTCTATTCAAAGGATTGTCTCTCGAGATACGTTTTACTGTCCTTGTAGAAGGTAATGTAATGTGCATGAAATTCAAAACACTTTCCTAATCGTTTCCATAAGCGTAAATTGCCTAGGAAAATTGGGGGGGGGGAAGACGGCCAAGGGTATTAAGAACTTTCAAAGTAGACTGAGGGGTAATACTGATTTGTACCAGTCCTTAACCTTTAGACGCTTAATGTCAACTATAGTGGTCGTACCGCACCGCTAACCTCTAAAGTTGCACTTTATATATTTATTCAACAAATATAGGTACCGAATATTTTAAACACGGTATATACTCTCCGTATTTTTCTCTTCAAAATGCAGTTTGTTTCATAATTCTAACGTATTTGATTCCTGTATTATTCACATTTCATATACAGGGTGTGCTAAAATTTAAAAAAAATTCCGGTGCCAAAAGGTTAATGTACAAATGAAACTTTTCCTCACCCTCACACACAATTTTTATTTGCCCCTCTTCAACTCAATAACCAAAAACTATTCTTTTGTAGAAAAAGTTTGGGCGGCATTGGCTCTCCCAAACAGATTTACGCCTGTGACCGTTACAGGTTAGCAGGCAGACAGGCAGCCACTCCGATCGTACTCTTTTCCTCATACAGTGATGTCATCAGTACGGTTGAGTTAAACTGTACTAAGCGGCTGGTTAGCAGTCGTGTCGGTGTGTCGTTTCTTTGGAAGAATATTTGTGTTACAATACGAATCTCATTCCGTTTCGATTGATCTCACCTCCTTTTTAAAACTGCGAAAGATTCTATTGATTGTGACGTTCATGATTGAAGGTCTGGGATGTTCCCTGTTCTAGAGTGTAGATGAATCAATATCTCAGCCGGAAAAACACATATTCTTAAGAATTTTTGTGGGTTTTTTCCATCGCAACCTCAAATATGGCAGAATCATTATTGGAAATTGAGCTTCCTAATATTTAATGTGACTGTTGTTTGGGCGAAAAACAATTTCCTTAAAATTTTTCATACAAATCCTCAAGTAATATGCTTATTGATATACACGTCGGTTCTCACCATTCCAGTACAACTAAGAGGAAAGTCCACCACTCTAACACAGTTAAATCCAAATCATACTATTGTGAAAGGATATGCTTATCTCTTTTAATTTTCTTAAACGTCACTCTAGTCCTTCGTCCAGAAGCCGTGAAATTTAGGGACAGGGACAAATGTGTTTTTCATCCTTCTCGTGTTGCCTCACTTTTGTTGTTAAGGCCTGGTTACATTTAGTCTGAGAAGCGTTCCCAGTAAGTGATATATTCGTCAGCATACCACGAAACCGCATCTTAAGGACGCCACATGGCTTTTATGGAGATTACTATTAATACCAGGACCAAAGGTGTAGCGGTAGGAAATTCCCCCTTATAGTTGCTCCCATTTAGGCTTAGCCTTTTGAAACACGAATTTAATGTAAATAACATATCATAATTTAATTCCTACGTCATAGAAAACACAGCGTCTATGGTACAAATACCAGCGTTAATGTTTTTTGACAAAATATAAATAGACATAAGTATACTACGAGGGGAAAGACAGCTTTCATTAATATTAGGGCATTTGGTACAGACAGAACCTTCTGTACTTGGTGACAGGGTGTCCAAAATGAGACTTGCCCTACTCCAGAGGGAGGTGGGGGTGCTATCTAGGACTTCGAGCTAACAGTTCGTCATGAATGAAACGATAACCCGTCGGAGCCCAACCACCTGCCGCCCCTTTTGTTGTACTGCCAATTTATTTATATTTTAATAGTTGACGTTGTTGGTTTCACCAAAAACATCAACGGAAATCTTCATGGCGTCCACAAATATGTAGTTGTGATCAGTGGCCGACTGGTGAAAGAAGTTGAATTTTCTTGCTTTAGAGAGTTAATATATGAATCCCTGTTTTGAAATTACTCGATCTACCAATCTTATTTTCTGAATTGGTGCCAAAATATTCCGATAAGTTACAGGTTCGTATGACTCAAGTCATACGAATTGCTTACCCTACTATCTTACACTTTTTCAAATAGTTTTTCAATAAAGCAACTTGCATTAGCTTCTATGATTGTGTCATATTCGCCACTGAATGGGATCCCCTGAAATATCGCAACATATAGGGCTGATATTGTGAATGGTCTTTCTCTGATTCAGTTCGTGGGCGAACCATTCCAAGATGGAGAACATAAACCGGAACGTTTGGAGATAAAATTGGTTTATGTAGTTGAAAGAAGGATTAGACGTGCATTTAACTATTCCTCCCTGGAACACAATTTTGGAGTTATAATGTAAGGAATGGTAGAATTCATTATCATTTCCGAAGAAATTCTATGAAGGCTTTAAACCGAATTTTCAATACCCTGTCCGACATAGTGTGGTATTTGTCCTATCCTGGGCCAAATCAATTGCGCCTAAGCCCTCTACGCACTCACATTCTATTTCTCGAAATTAATTTTTAATGTCACGCCTTATATACAGGCGAGAGTGTCTTGTTTCGGTCACTGAAATCCTGAACTGAACCCCATGTCAAATCACTCAATTATTTTACCAACCACTGCATTTATATTAATTTATAAAATTTACACATTAAAACATTAAAAACGCTCCGAAGTGTTTCGGCCCTAGGACCATCATCAGGGAGCTATATCGTCCTTGCTAAAGTTACACTATCACGCCACGAAACACAGAACGCACATCCATAACAGGACACTCTTGGCAACACAACACAACATGGCATGCTGCCACAAAACCAACTGGAATAGTGAAATTAATATGACTTTTAATAGTGTAACTTTAGCAAGGACGATATAGCTCCCTGATGAAGGTCCTAGGACCGAAACACTTCGGAGCGTTTTTAATGTTTTAATGTGTAAATTTTATAAATTAATATATGTGCAGTGGTTGGTAAAATAATTGAGTGACTTGACAACATGCACGGTGTAACACAAAAAAAAACCCATGTCAAATATTCACTGAAAAGGGTATGATGCTCTGTGACTTTGCTCACATGGAATGAAATTCAAGCAGGTAGTTTTCCCAGAGAATACGTTATCTGTACCAAACATAATTCCTCCTCATTTCACAATATGAAGCGAAATGTTGACAGTAGCTTTATGATTGCATGTTTTGGGAGCTTTCATGCTCTTGTGCTGCCGTTCACGGGATACAGACTTGTCTTTTCATTTTCGAGAGAAAAATCTTGTTATTTGAGCAACAGAGGTACAGTGTAGGAGGAATATAACTTTGACCATCGAATTAGAAATTAAATTCTAAGTACCACGGAATAAGCACCCGGGCATGTACACAGGAAAGGCCAAAATTTGCATGAAGAAAATTCACATGAAATATTTTCACGCTTTTAATTAAATATCGACACAAGTCTTCATTTGGGAATAAAACATCTGCGTCGACTTTACGACTTTTCCAAATTAGTTTCAACTTTATCCTAAGCTTGACTTTCTATAACGTATGCTTTGTTTAAAGCATCGTCTCTCAGAATTCAAAACAAGGATGACCAATATGGGATTTTTGTTTTCATTGTGGTCTGTCTTCGTCATTGTCAGGCAGACCTAACAGACCACACATATTTCGTAATACTTTTTTTCTGTGAAGTGATTCATCCCATTGTGTGTATGATGAAAATAAAAGGACAGTATGCTAACGTTGAACACAATAATATAACTGAAGGAAACCTGAATGTGGGACGACGTGTTTGCATCGGAGTCCTAGCTAAGGAAATACATTTTTAAGGGGGTTTACCTAAAAGGAAATTTAAAAATCGTACATAATTCACAAGAAGAGTATAAATGTATTTGATTCACACTTTGATACTATCATTAAGACTCGGATTTCGCCACCTTTCCTCTATATCAGCCTTACCAGCCACTTTAACATACCTTTTTCTGCCTTGAACCAAATAAGCTTCCTTAAACCGTTTCACGCCTTTCATTCTAAGGTATTTTATCATGTACAAGCAGCTACATCGGTCTTAAACATATGAGGCATTAAAATTCATACTAACAATTTTAACTGACATAACTGTTTTCGATCTTAACTTGCATTTATTATAGTTGTAAATTTTAAAATTTTGACTACCATATGTAGGCTGATGATATCCTTGTTACAAACCGAAACATTTAGCTGATTATGTGCGTAATTTATTGCTGTGTTCGAAGGCAGTATATCCGCATTTTATTAGAATTAGATACTAAAACGTTAAGCCCAATTGTTAACGTAATTAATTCAATTCAAATAAGTAGTACGAAGCGTGTTATTACGAGACATTTAAAGTCGTTAATAGCTCGCCAAAGAAACTGCTACAAGTAAAGACATCCGTAATGTGATTTTATGTTTATGACCCTGTAGAATGTTTCATGGTTATAGTGTTGCGAAAGACTCAAGGTATAAGAAGCCTGATTGTTTGGAGACTGACATTTGTGAAAATAATACATTAAATTAAGTTATTGAAATGTATATACATTAAAAAGATCAGCTGTTTAATACTGTTTGGAGAAGTAATTACTGTTTGTATGTAAAAAATACCGAACCTATGAGCCTACATGAACTGTATGGGTGAAATCGCAGAGGTTTCAAATATTAAAAGAAGGTGGGGATATAATGACAGCTTTGGATTAAAGGGCCAAGGTAAAACACTTATTTTATTCAAAACTACAGTTCTTGTTGAACATTTCTCGATATATGTAACATTTAACAAAATATATAGCAAATATAATTATGGCTTCATGCGGTATACAGACCCATGTCCACATTGTAGGCCTGTTATTGTGTCAGTACTGTAAATATTAACAGTGGCAAGGACTTCCTCTAAGAACGTCGGTAGTTATCTGTGTAACCGACGAGATGAAAAATTGGCAGTCGGACATACCTGCATTGTAGAAGTTAATCTAGGTTCATTTCTTTTTTTTTTTTGCAAAAATATTTTCAAATCAGATTTCAGCCGTTCTAAGTTCCAAACATTTTTTTCAGTTTGTAATCAAGTAGCTAAATTTTTTTTATTACAGCTTATTAACTTTTTTACGGAAACAGGTAACTCTCATGCGAATGGGGGTTAGGCCAAGCGAATGGGAGCGTAGACCAACTACTCTTATTTCGGGTTCATTTTGTGACTTTGTTTTGCTTGAGACAACATAACTTCGAAAGTTAGGACCACCGTCTGAAGTTCTGACTAACTAACTAATCAACCAACCAACAAACAAGCAAACAAACTAACTGATTCCTTGGAGCAGATTCCTTGTTAAGGAGCTAACAGTTCCTCAGCTAGTCAAATTCCTCGCGCTCTATGGAAGCCAATTATTCCTATCAGCTCGCCATTTGTCCCTATCCCTAGACAGATCAATGTATTGCAAACCCTTCCATACATTTTCATTATGATCCATTTCAGTATCATCCTTCCACCGACGCATGTCTACAATGTGGTCTCTTTCCATTGAGGTTTCCTCACTGTAACATTTTACGCACCTTTCCTTTCCCTCTAATGCTTCATCTATTTCATCCTTACTGATTAGATCACCCGTAATACATTTGGTGAAGTATCAGAAATCATGAAGTTTCTCGTTTTGCATTTTCGTTCATTCCGCAGTTTCTCCTCCTTCTTGTGCCCAAATACTTTCTGAGTACCGTATGCTCCAACTTCTGGCTGTTTTCGTCCCTCACTATGACAGACCAAATTTCACACACATTTTTAGACGAAATATAATTCTTGGGAGGGTGACTGCTGAATGATAAATTGGAAAGAACTTAGAATTGGTCCAAGTTTTATTGGTGTACGCTGCAGCTCTTAGTTTTGAAAGACTCAGAAAAATTACGAAAAAACTAGTCAGGACAGTCGGAGTCCCGACCTAACTCGAATCCAGCACCTCCGCAGTATAAGTCGTAAGCTTTATCTCTAAGAATCAATGGACTTAGGGGTCTTCAGTAGACCTTGGAATATTATTCAATAAACGGGCTCTGCATATAGTATAGTATTTCCTTTCATAAAGGTGTGAGTTTTAGTGACCAGATATCTTTACAAAGATAAATTTCTTTATTTGAAAATTACTTACTGTAACGCATATTCATTCTTGGTGTTTTGGTGTATCTTCAAGGAAACTAAACGGGGAAAAGGTATATTTCATAACAAATTAACGTGCTCCTGACTGATCCGTTTGGTTTGTTGAATGAGGTTATATGTGTTTAAACATATCATGAACCTGATAGCCAACCTTTTAGAATAAGCTTGCGTTTCATAATTTGTATCGTTTCTTTAGTAGTAAACAGAGTAGGACTCCATAAACTGCATCAAGGACGGAGAAACTGTACTTTTTTTTGTTGCTATCGCCCTGGTTGCAACCTCATAAATCAACAGGGTACAAGGCAGTAGAAACTTGGAGATCGGAGTTTGTGTCAGAGGACGAACTATAGGCCTGCATGTACTCGTGGATTCTGAAGGATTTAAGTGAAATATCAGACTAACAAATGTAGACCATAACAAACAAGATATCACCAATGCAGTTTGAGCATTCAAATTTGCATCCATAACTGACAAGAGAGTTATTTGTGTCAGTACAGGTTTTTTAAAAAGATTGTTATTTCTTGTGCGTAATACAATAAAAGAAATGATGAATTAAAACATGTTTCTGACTTGTAATATTCCATACTTACTTCAAAAAGACCATAACGTGTTCCATTATTTACACAAGTTGGAAGTATTTCCTTCCACGCTAGTTTGAAAATTTTTAATATTGTAGAGTGTGGCTGAAGCAAGATAAATGCAAGTGGCTTAAGAAACACCCATTATTAATCTACGAAACAGTCAACTCCATCTTGAAGCCACAGTAACGTCTTGTACCGGGAATATAATATTGCGGGTCACTAAAGCAGCAATATTAGCCACCAAACATGTACTACGAAAAACACTATTGTAAAAGGACAAAAGTATTTATCATGGGAAATAATATTACATGTGCCATAATTTGTACCTATAGAATAGCTGCAACACCACATACCCTAGAAAAGTTGTTTGTTTTAGGTATACAAATATAAATACCCTGTAGAGAGGTGATAAATTATAAAGCGTAAACAAACTTATATCTGAAATCAAGTGTAAATCAATAAAGAAAACAATTTTTAAAGTTTTAGAATGTTGTATAAATTTCTTCGAATAAATAACCTTCTCTTTGTTTGACGCAATCTACGAATTTAATAACCTGTAAAGGGGATGACATTCATTTCCTCTTCTTGGAATTCTCTGTTAAAGACGAGACAGAAATGGAATTCGGGTTGCATAATTTTGAAGGTAGAAACTAACTTCCGTGGTTTTTTTATCATAAACACCTCTCATTGACTGCCGCTGAAAACACATAGTAAGACTTGATTGACCAGAAAAGATGAATAAGCGTGATGAATACAACATTTTTGTTAGTTTTATAGAGACTGTTTATTTGAATACACATGTGCTTTAAAGAAGCCGGGGTAGCGCTTATAACTACATAGCCAACATGACATATTTGACGATTGATAATTTCAAATTTCATATCAAAGGAAAATTATTACTTGTTTTTTGTTGTAAATTAGGTGCGAAACACAAGTAAACTACAGAGACGCCAGAATCTTTTTTTGAGTCCGATAGTCACTCAGGTATTCAATAAATTTATCCTGTTTTATGTAAACCGAAAATTCATTATTAAAGTAAAAATAACCCGCAGTTGGTCCGTTTCGTGATCTGGTTGTATCCATTGCATATCTTATCAACATATTTAATCTAAGATCCATGTAAAAATTATCCTGCCATATATGATTATTTTTTCGAAATGGTCTCATGTTTTCAGATGTTTTGACAATATTTTCTATTCATTTTTTAGATAATGCACGCGTATTATAAAAATAGTTCATCAGAATGTAGGGTATTTAAAATAAAACCTGTCTTATCTAGAATTTGTTCCCTAAAGCTAGAAATATCGTATGCCAGGAGTTTCGTATTTTGAGAAATACTGTACGAGTTGCAGCAGAGTAATCCGCTGCACTTGTGTACTTTTTATTCTCAATGCCTGAAATGACGTAAATCGGTTTTGAGAGGACGCTCGAGTTGAAAGTAAGCTCATTAAATTCTCATCCAGACGACGAGTGTTTCTTTCATGATTTTAGCAAGAAGTTCTGCAACACGTAGCTTCTAATGTCACCAGAATAGGAGCTTATTTATCTCCTTGCAAGAACTCCTGGAGACAAGCTTATTGACTAATCATCAGTATTGCAAAGATATTGTCTGCAAGTTGAACGTATAGTGGAGCGGTTCTAAGTACGTCAGATTTTCGTTTCCTCTAAGTTTCACTATTTTCACTCTCGTGTAGGAGCTAGCTTATTTTTGAGAAGTCAGGATGATTCAATGTAAGCAGTTCATATTCGGAGGGAGCAGGTTTTATTAGTTTGGCGTCTGTCCGTTGATTAGAAATATTCATAGCCTAATTTTCTTTTTAAAAGGACGAAAGTAGGTTTATGACAAAACCTATTCCGTACAGCCTATACACGATTAATGAATCCTGTGAGGGGAGGTGATGTGGAAGTTTCTGAAGTAAGCGAGTCGTTCTACAGTTGGCCTAAAGTCGCCACGGATATACCGAGTTCTGCTGTCCCTGGGCACGTCCCTATGCAGTGCTCAGAGTTCTATTCGTTTTAAATCGTTCCTCTGTCTTTTCGCATGTTGAATGAGGTAGAAATAAACGAAATGGTCTTTTGTGACCACAGTTCCGGCCGTAGAACTAGCGCTGAATGTCAATTCATGGTTGATCTGGCAGTATTCACACGCTCGGTCCAAGCCCTGCACGCCTGAGTCCAAGTCACGTGAGAGCGAAACAAAGGATGGTTTTATAAATCAGTCGCACTTTCTTAGTTGGTGGACAGTTACTTGCATAACTGTGATATTCCTAGGGTTAATGTGCAACCGAGACCATATACGAAGTCTTGTCCAGAATTCCCTGAGTTCATGGATAGGACCGAGAACGGCACATTACAGCTTTCTGCCACTTGATTTCTTAGTACTGTTTTACTCTATGTCAAAATGTTCACTTTTGTGATCATTGCCCTCTGCGTTGCTTGTCAGCATGTTTTATCCGTTGCGTGTCATACGCGAACTGGGATTTTCTTACCGTTAATGTGACGGAACACAGTGTTTGCTTTATATTTTCCTTCACGTGAAAAATGCATCCGGAAAAGCCTGGGTGTTTAGAACAGCATTCGGTAAGAGTATCATTGCCAAGGCACCTATATCTATTTCGTTTTCTCGATCCAGACATGGAGAAATTTAGCTGAGAATAATAAGTGTTCAGGTCGTCCCTAATCAAGTTGCATGAATGAAAACGTTGAAGAGTTCGCAAATTCATCGACACATCCCAACGAACAACCATCTTCGAGATATCTGGCAGGTTAGGCCTCTTGTATGGAATAAGTCAACTGATTATATGGGAGGTCTTGAAAATGTGGAGGATGTCCGCAAAATATGTGCTTCTGTTGCTGACCGATAAGCAGTAGCAGTGACAATTTATGGCCGCTAAAAGGATGGGTGTTGTTCGTCAACCTCTTCTCTCTTACTCGCTTTATTTGGCCCCTTGTGACTTTCTGTTCTTTCCGAGAACGGAGTTAGAACTGCGAAAACTTAGTTTACAGGAAGTCCCTGCAACGCTTGCGAAATCGTTGACGGTGACCCAGCTGATTAAAAAAAAAAAAGACAGATTTGGGGAGCAAGAGTATATACACATATTACTTACTCCATGGTGCAGAGTCCTTCTTGAGAAGCTAACTGGTTTGCAGCTAGTCAAGAAATTCCCCGCATTTCACGGAACACGAAGGTTCATTATCGCACTCACAAGCGTCCGCCACCTATCTCTATCCTGGGCCCGCCCAATCCAGTCCATATACCCACAACCCACCTCCTGGAGATCCATCCTAATATTATCCACCCAGCTACGCCTAGGCCTCCTCAGTAGTCTCTTTCCCTCCGGCTTCCCCACCAAGACCCTATACACACCCCTCTCCTCACCCATACGCGCCACATGCCCAGCCCATCTCATTCTTCTCGATTTTATGACCCTCACAATAGTGGGTGAGGAGTACAAATCATTTAGCTCCTCGTTATGCAATCTCCACCATTCCCCGTTACCTCGTCCCTCCTATACATATATATATATATATATATATATATATTCGATGCTACTTCAATATATATATGCGCATTTCGCCTTCGTCTTGGTCTTAGAAGTTCAGAGTTGCGATCCAGAAGTTTAGGGCTGATTTTCTTTAAATAACAGAACTAGAGCAATCTATTGGCCAACCCACTAACTAAGTACTATCAACCAACGTCCATCCACACACCGAGTTTCGTTTGTTTTTCTTCGACATTGTACGAGTTATAACTTGTCTTGTAAAGTCTGTTTTCTTTATACTTCAAGGATGACGGAATTTAACAGAGATTTGCTAATAAAATGTTTCAAAGTCGGTCTATCTGCGACACGAAACAGTAGTATTAGTGCAAAAGGTTATACGAGGCTGTGAACCGAACAAACGTTTTTAGATGGTATTCTAGATTTCGAGACGGAAGTTAGCTGGTAGAAGATGACGAGAGAGATGACCGTCTAAAATCTACTCGAACTGAGGTAAACATTGCAGCTGTTGCTAATCTGGCCAAAAAGGACCGTCGAATCACATCAAGAATGATAGCAGAATCTTTGAACATACCCAAGACTATAGTTCTTCGGATTCTGAAAGAGAGTTTGGGAAAGAGAAATTTGTTTGCACGTTTTGTTCCACACTCCTTGACACCTGAGTAAAGGGAAGATCGAGTCACATCTTGCCAAGACATAATCGTGATGGCCGATGCAGACAAAAATTTATTGACAAAATTAGTACTGGAGATGAGACCTTGTGTTTTGTCTGTGGTCCCGAAACAAAGCGATAGAATTCTGAATGGGTTGGTGAGACATCGCCACGGCCGAAGAAACTGAAATTCCAAAGGTCCCGCATCAAGAACATGTTGATCATTTTTTTCGACTCTCAAGGCGTAGTGCACAAATAATACGTACCAGAAGGAAAAACAGTAAATGCGGAATTTTAGAAAAGAGTAATGGATCGCCTCCAGAAGCGCATTCAACTGCAGCTGCGTTTTGCTCTCGAGATTTTTTCTTGTTGCACGATAATGCATCCGCCCACAAAGCTGCAAGTGTTTGGCGGTTTTTGACCCAAAAGAAGTTACAACCCTTTATCACCCCCCGTACTCTCCAGATTTATCTCCGCCAGACTATTTCCTGTTCCCCAAGTTGAAAATGAAGTTAAAAGGACTCCGTTTTGCGGATGTTGCTGAGATCCAAGGCGCCGTAACTAACGAATTAAAGAAGGTCCAAAAAGAGGACATTTCGGCAGCTTTTCAGAAAGTGTACGACCGCACAATAGCCTGTATATATGCCTGAGGACTTTCTGCAAAATGAATTACCAAAACAACTTGAGGATGTTCCTTTGGCTACATGGATTGCTACGTACTTTCAGCATGACGGAGCCCCTTCTCATTATACCCGACATGTGATACAACATCTCAATGAAACTTTTCCTAATAGGTGGATCGGTCGTGGCAGTTCCATTAACTGGCCACCAAGATCACCAGACTTAAGCCCGTTAGTTTTATGTTTATGGGGTTTGATGAAGAGTGAAGTGTACAGAAAAAAAGTGGATACATGAGACGAACTGCACGTTAACATACTGGATGTTATCGCCTGCATAAAGGAAAGTCAAGACGCACTCAGACGAACAACACGCCATGTCTTCACATGAGTTGCGAATTGCATTGATGTTGACGGTGGAATTTTCGAACATTTATTATACCCCTGTACTAACTCTGTCACTTCAACAATAAATACCAGTATTAGAAACAGTACGTACACGTAATATCTCTTTCTTATCAACAATGTTGCGGTTGTACATTCAAATAGCTCTATCTCGGAAACCGTTCGGAATAGGACATATATTCATATAGACATTTTTGCTTAGAATGACCGATACTATGACCTCCCAGAATATTGACCTTTCCTCCTGAGACACCCTGTAAACACCTACATGGAAAATTAACTGTAATTTCTGTCTCCCGCCGTGCGTGATTTTGCAACCACTTTTCCTTCGGTCTCTAGCTGTGCATGGTAGATGAATAAAATACACTTGTATATACCATACGTAGCTATACACACGCACACACTCATAAAGGAATGTCAAATTTCTTCGATCTCCCGCTGTGATTGGCATTAGAAATTACCTTACATTGGCGTATGTGCAGAGAATGAGTGTCACGTAAGCTGATGGGGAAATTAATCATATTAACAGAGTCTACTACTACTAAGTTAGTTTTCACTCTCATTTCAAATGCCAGATAAAGATTTAAAAATCCTATCCTTATACACAGTCTTAGTGGATAGCTTCTTTTTCCATTTTATTAAAACCCCCGCTCAACTTCCTTTCGCACTACCCTTTTCATAGCACAGTTTTCTTTCCTGTCTTCCTTGCACAGCACTTGTGCCCATTTTATTTATCCTTCTCAAATTTCTTTGTTCTGTCTGTGACGCTCGTTTCTTTTCGTATCCTTCCTCTCCCTACTCTATTTCTTTGTCGTTTCTCTTCCTTTCCTTCCGAACAAGTCCGGGATTTTTCTGCTGCCGTTAATTTCACAAGTAAAAAATTTCACATCTCCACAGCCACCACAACCGCGCCAAGACGCTGCCGCCGTCTCCACCGCCACCACCACCACCACAAATATAGCCGTGACGACGACGACGACGATGACGACAGCGTCCACCACCACCACGACCACTACCTCCACCAACACCATCACCACCAACACCACCACCAACACCACGACCACCACCAACACCACCATCACCACCAACACTAACACCACCACCACCACCAACACCACCACCACCAACACCAACATCACCACCATAACCACCAACACCAACACCACCGCCGCGCCGCCGGCGCCGCCATCACCACCGCCACCACCACAACCAATATAGCTGTGATGACGACGACGACCACCACCATCACCACCATCACGGTCACCGCCGCCACCACCACCACTGCCACCATCACCACCACCACCTTTATCATAACCATCACGACCACCACAGCGCCACCGCGACCGCCACGGCCACCGCCACGGCCACGGCCACCGCCATCGCCATCGCC
>Ga0123352_10002988_pt1 | contig 24098 bp, 11 predicted proteins | sample TergutLab28metaG_FD_89700 | JGI IMG/M metagenome (GOLD analysis project Ga0123352, IMG submission 89700) | Labiotermes labralis P1 segment gut microbial communities from Petit-Saut dam, French Guiana - Lab288 P1 | ecosystem: Host-associated > Arthropoda: Insects > Digestive system > Gut ...
GTTTGTGTCTTGCTCTTGTGTTTCGCGCGGCCCCCGTTCCTCCAACGACCCCGCCGGGGGGGGGGGGGGGGGGGGGGGGGGGCTAGCCACCTCTTGGTAATCTCACAATCCGGGCAATGTGCAGGCACCTGGAACGGATATATACCATGTAAATGATGTTTCTTTCAGAAAACTGCAGAAATGTGGAAGACACTCGCCGCGCAATATTAGATTCTTCTGTGCCTCAGGTTCGAATTGCTCTTTACCCTGCGATGCCCAGATTTCTGCGTCGCTTGTTCTAGGCCTGACTACTAATGCGACTGTTTTCGACATCATGATCTGCTGAAATAACGAACGGATCTGTTCAAAACAGACATTTTTATAAAGCCTATGATTCGGCATTGATGGCATTCTCCTTTGGTTTAATAATTCCTTCTCAAAAATGTTTTTGTAACAAAAAAAAAAGCTTATATTAAGAATTGAAAGTATTGCCTCAAACGGAGACCAAGGGAAGCTAACGTATTTCTTGTACTTCCATTTGCCTCCGCTTGAGGCAGGGCTGTAGATTTCTATATTTTGTTTCTTATTTACACGTTGGTTATGATTCGTTGCTCTCCGAAATAAATTACCCGTCATAAAGCATTATCAAGTACAGTTTGTAATGCTATATTAAAATTCAGATGCTGTGTTTTTGTTTTTTGTTGATTCAGTGTTTTGCTGGCTGTACAAGCGAATTATTGGTACGGGTGCAGCTAATGATAAGAAAAACTAGAATTGTCTATTTATGTTACATGTTATGTCGCCAATTTCATGTTCTCTGCTACCCAGTTGTATGTCCTTTCTAGAATCCCCCCCCCCCGAGTTTTATTTTTTTATGCATAAATTGAATTGAAAAAAAATTTCCTGGTTGTCTGCGGAAAAAAAAAGAAAAGCAGCGTGCAGGTTGTTAAGTCGGCAGCTGGGTCGTCGGGGGGAGGGGGGGGGGTGGTTCATGGGACATTCACAGGACGGGTCAGCACATTCGGTGTCTGCAGTCAAGCGACAGGTCATGAGGATCACGGAATATCGTGTTGGGTTTTGCCCACATGTCCGGTTCTGACAGTGGCCCATTCGTGTTCATGAAGAGATCAGGTTCCGTGGAGGTGGCAGTGACTGCGAGGACGAACAGCCCTGCACTGACATTACACTGTTTTGTAGAAGGACGTCGCTGTGTTCTGGCGACGGTGTGCGGGACGGCGGCATGTGACGTCGTGTGCTCTAGTAGACATGTACCTGTGTTTCAGAAGAACCTAGTCCGTTATCAGTACTTTGCTGGTGGAGGCAGCAGGTTTCTCTGAAACGTCGATACACGTGTACCCAACTGCATGAATGATCTATAGTTGTTCATACTTCTGATTTCTGATGGGGGAATATATGCTAGAATGCACGTATTCTAAACCTTGGCATTAGATATGGTTAAGTAATCAGCTTCACGCCCCTGCCGGCTTTAGCCCTGGGAAAAGAGCCTGTGCTACCAAGTGGGTTGAAGGTAGGACCAATAGCCGAAAAATGAGTCGCTGCTGCCGCGTGGAATCGAACCGCGACTTTTCTGTCCTACAGGCTGTAGCGTATTCACTGAGCCTCACCTGTGTGACCAAAACACTTGTGACTGAACACTACGTGACACAGCGCCTGGCGTTATGTGCATAGCATCAAGAAGCAAATGGAAGATGGAAATTGTGTAGTCTTTCGTTGCAGAGTGTCACCATGTCACGTTCTGACCCCGAGTTCAGCTACTGCTTGTTGTGTATAATTGAAGACAGCTGTACCGTCACTCAGTTTCCACGTACGCTGTGAGGGTTCCATTAACAGCATACAGCATGTGTGTATGCCTGTACAGCAGTGTAGCATGCCTGTTCGTATTCATAACGATATTTTGTAGGTCAAGGCAGGTCTTTTTTTCGTATTTCGTGTCGATTTATGTGCAGTCGCTTCTCCAATGTCAGATTTTCGTTTGTAGACAGTTTGTGTGATTTTCGTTTTTAATTTTTATATACGCGGAAAAAAGGACGACTTTTGTAACACAGTACCGACATTTGTCGACATGATATCCAAAACCACTTCCATAGCTTCCAGATTGCCAATGTGGGGCGTCGTGTTGTGACAATTTTAGGCGCGCTCGCTAAACACTGTCAACATCTGCTATTAGCCTTGTCAGTTTCGTCCACTTATCCGCCCCCTCGACTCCCACTGGACAGATTTTCGTGAAAGTTCACATTCGAGATATTTCACTAAGTTTCTTCTACACATTCCGGCTTTGGGTAATGTCTCACCAAAATAACATTCCGCATGAAGACCTACGTACATTTTAAAAGTGGTCATTTTTGCATGAGGTAGCAGTTGGGGCCGAAGAAACAGTTGAGCCTCAAGCATCAGGTATGATCGGTTGTGAACGCCGAGATATCCCAGTTCCTTATACGTCCGATCGCGATGTTTTCATTAGGAACGTAATGTCCGCGGGTGGCGACGGTCGGTGTGCGGCATAGTCACTGTCACTGTAAACTGCACCGCTGAGTTCGTCCCCAAGCTGCAGGTGGTTGAGTGGAGCTTCAAGACTGTAACATCACCTTCTCAGAAAGGATGCTCCCTGGTATTAATTTAATCCCTTTGTAAGTGTTATTTAACGAAGGTGTCAGTTGTTAAGATCATATAACGTGGCTTTTAGTGAATAAATGAATGAGCGTGGGCCATTGGTGGACTGTCTTGCCAGTAAACTAAGGCACTTGGGAGACAAACCTGTACCGATGACTTCCTGCCCAACAAGCATTCCACACAGAGGGCCTCGGATTGAACCTGGACCTCCTCGTCGGCCGCCAACGAATAACTTCCTCAGCCATGGCACGTCCGTAGTTTGTTACCAGTTACATTTTTACGTATGTGAAATACTGAAATATGAAAATACCAGTGAGAATAAATTACAGTACTGTTGTCTGTGAAATTCAGGGAATGTGAGTAAGGCTGTAATAAATTTTTCATTTGCGACAGTTTAAAGAGATTTAATTACTGGTCCGGAAACTATTTTTTTTAGCTCTAATGACCTTACTGAACCCTGAAAGCATTACAGTAATCCAGTCGTGTCATGTGTGAAGTATCAGTAGGGCAGACACCGCCCTACTGTGCGCCACAGAACTGTTGCTGTGGTGGCTGATTGACAGAAAGCTGCCTGTTGGCATACTGTTTTTCTAACGGACAGAAATAGGGCTTTGTGCGATCGCTGTGCCGTCTGCAAGTTCCTCCGTTCAAATTCTGAACCAGGCAGTCGATTTTCACAAAGCTTGGTGAGAACGTTGTGCCATTGGCGGGCTCTTTAATTTTGCTTTCATTTTAATTTTCTGAAATCCGTTGGAGCGGTCACGGACTGGTGAAGTTGGAGGGCCCACCCGTTTTGGCGGTTAATTTGGGGTCCAGAAATGATGTAGGCCTTTGCGTGTATTCAAAAAGTATGCAGCAGTTTAAGGTGTACTTTTATAATGTTGTGTAACAGCAGTTTGTGTGCATGTGCATGCGGTATCTTACTGTGACAAACCGTCATGGGCCTGTGTGTGTGCACTATGAAACAGTTGCTTGTAAAGACATTACACACATGACGACGGTACAGTTGATTGAGCTTAGCGCAGACACAGTGTCCTGGTAAAATCACTTCTGCTTCTGTTTTGCTTATTTGTTCTCTAGAGAGCCTAATGGCCAATTACGAAGCCAGGGCTTGTGCAGAAACCAGCGAACATGCGAAAGCAAGACGAGAACAAATGCAGTGACTGCAGAAACTTGTAACTGATACATGTAAACCCGTGACAAAGGTCTTTGATGTGTAAGGAAGTGCCATAGGTTACAAAGTACGAAGGAAGGGAGGTCTGTTTCTTTGTAATATTTTAAGGTTTCTACACATAACATTGTCACCTGATGTGCGTCGAACTGAAGGACAGTTTTTATATCAGAATCCGAAATTAAACTTTGAAAAGTCTGTTGAGGGTCCGAGAAGCAGTCTAAGACCAACTGTCGAGGAGAAAGGGACAGTCTGATACTGCGGTAGACGTTAACAAAAGGGTTGCCGTCTGGCACGTAAGGTGCGTGGCTGTGCTCAAGTGTCTTAGCATGGCACTGTGAACTGTGTCGGATACGTTCCGGCGCGTTGGTGGAGTTTCGGTTAACAGAGACTTAACCTTGATTCAGGTCTAAGTTAAATGTACTGTGACGTCAGTAAACACTCCCGCGAGGAACATTACGAGGCCGCGGTGTCAACTTAACTCCATACTTTCTCCACGAAGCATAGTCCTTCTTGAGAAGCTGACCGGTTCTCAGCTAGTCAAGAAATTCCCCGCATTTTTTGGAACCCGAAGGTTCATTACCGCATTCATAAGTGCCCGCCACCTGTCCCTATCCTGAGTCAGCTCGATCCTTTACATACCCCCACATCCCACTTCCTGAAGATCCATCTTAATATTATCCTCCCATATACACATTGGTTTACCGTATGGTCTCTTTCCCTCAGGTTTTCCCGCCAAAACCCTGTATGCACCCCTGCCCTCCCCGACACGCGGTACATGCCCCGCCTATAACCTTCTCAACTTGAGGTGCCAACTTAACACACTGAAAAATTACGTAATTATGCCAGGTAGTGATGGTAACTGTTTAGAATGTGCGCATACTGTCAGGTTGCTTGCAGCGTCAGTGCGGATTATAGGGGATTTGTACAGTTCGTATTTATGAAACAAAATTATCCATCAGAATCAGCATCTCCATTTCCTTACTGAAAAGAAACGAACGACATTGCTTTATTATATTACATTTAGCATTTGTGAGTACATTTGAAGCAGAGACTGCCGAAATATTTGGTTTGGTATCCCAGAATGCATTCCAGAAAGAGTCAAAGAATTCTTCAGATTAGAAAATGAAATTGTCTGTTGGTTGACTGTATATTGAGTTGATACAACCATCAGGAAGTTTCCAGTTGTAGTGATGGAGCTGTTGCTGGTGGCACATCCATAGGCTTGTTCGTCTTTGTAGCAGGCAAGCTGGCTTTCTGAATTCTTATCGCGACGGATTGTGGAGGTTTTGAAATATGTAGAGGGCCAGTCGACGGCAGACCTCTTGTCATGTTACGTCATTGCTTTGCGCCGCGGTAATTTATGAATGTAAAATTGGGTCTTTGCATACAGTTTTGTACGTGAGGGTGCCTGATTGTTGATAGGTCATAAACACTTCCTTCTAAATCCTTGCTTGTCTTTTTCGTGTTTTGTCAGTGATAATTTGGAAGACCAAGACAGTGCTCGGAGGATTGTGTTAACGTTGAGGGTTAGAAGGTGCGAGTTACATTAAAGTGGCTCACAAAGTAGTATCCTATATGTTGAATATTCTGAGCTTACTGTATGTATTTGGAAGGCTGTAACCTGTGCTATTCTGAACACGAAATGAACTTAGTGTTCAACACAACCTCTTACAATATAGATGTGTTCTGCATTCGTAAGTGTTAGTGATGCCTGTTAGTGGCAGTTCAACAGCACTACCAATGTGCTGCGTTAGTAATACGCGAACAGCAGCGCTAGCACAGCAAAACGCGTATATCTGGTTCTGCACTTTAAAACTGAATCTCGAATGTTCAGCTCCTGTTTTTTGATGAATGAATGAATGAATGTGTGTGATTGCCATTGTCCGGCTGATCAGTGCGGTTTGTACGTGTGGCAAATGTTAATGCGTTTTTCTTGTGTGACACTGGTCATGTTGATCGAACATCGTTTGATTAAATAACTGGCACGGTAGAATGTGACACTGTTTTCTGAGGCATACCAGACGCTTTAACCTATGCAGTGGAACGTAGAAACACCGTTCATCTGTTTTTGCTGTCCATCACTTTGTCATTGTAGTGACTCGCAGAGTGGGCGTGATTGATCTTTCGATTATATAGGCACATAGTGCTGTGTGTGTGTGTGGGAGTGCTGAAAGGGCAGAATGTTGCCTGTTGCTCAGCGACGTCCGGACTGTAGCACGAAGGTACTGAGGAAAACCAGTGAGGACATTTTGACAGTTTCTGAAGACAGCACCAACGAAATACACACATTATTATTATTATTATTATGTGTAACTTACAATTAAAATATCGAAACTCCAACACGTTTCGACTCTCGTCGGGTTATCTTTAGGAAGTGCACATCAGTTACACGATTACGACGTAGATTTCTTGTAAATAAATCAGGCTAAAACTGGGGTTTGGTGTTGATTGGTTTGAAGGTTGCATTAGAGACAAATAAGATGTAGTATACCATATGCAGTGGTTCTTATACTCGTAAGTATATATGACTGCACAGGGTTATATCACAGAAGCAGCTAGTGTACTGTGCAGCTGTGTTGACAGTTGCACAGTGCACCGGCTGCACTGCAATACGCACCTCCGCAATCCAATACACGATGCACTCCATTAAATGCATGTCTCTACTGCAACCTTCTGCACAAACATGAAGGCAGAAACAGTGAGTTTCTACGAAAAATTATTAGGCCTACCGACCTACTTATGTGCCGGGATGCTTCAATCGTTATAGCGACTCGCTACGGGCTGGACGGTCCACGGACCGAATCCACGCGAGGGCAAGATTTTCCGCACCCGTCCAGACCCGGTCCAAACATACTCCTTTACGGTGGGTACAGGGTCTCCTTCCCTAGGTCAAAGCGGCTGGGGCGTGTAGTTGGCCACCCACTCCAATGTGGCGCCGAGGTTAAAGAAAGTAGAGCCATACTTCTGCTCCTGTGGGCCATCACGCCGTGCTCTAGAGTGAACTTTACCTTTACCTACGAACCTGACCGCACAATGCCATACGCTATTCTGCAAATGTCTCACTGTTGGTAGTAAAAACTAATCCAAGTATTTCTGAATGCGCTTGAATTAAAAATGTCATGCAGCCTTGGTGCAGAAACCGAATACATCGGCCCCAGAACATAAAAATCGTAGGGTATCTGCTGACAGAGCGTATAAAACAAAGATTTGTTTCATTATGTCTGTTGTTCAGAATTCGGCGGCAGTAGCCTGACCCGGCTTTCGGATGAGAATCTCAGATAGGCAGGCGAACTGTGTCGTTCAAGGTGACCCTAACAACCAGGCAGCTTGTCACAATGGCTCTGATTGATGGCTCGTCAAGGCAACAAATTATTGCTTGACCTTTGGGGACATTCAGCTGAAAACGCCAGCCCTCGAGATGGCGCTGCGCGTGTAGCCTGCAATGGATCCTCGCGCCTGCTTGCCAGCGGACGGTGCTGTTGAGTGACGCCTGTTCTGCTGTATCGGTTATGTTATGTCGAATTTACCAGTGTTTCTACAAAGAAACGGACCTGACTGTCCTAACATTTGCTTCAGGGAATGATGATTGTCACAGGCAGACGTTTGAACCCAAAACCTCCCAAGTGCCTAACCGCTCTACTTTATACTACCGTTGGAACTGTCTGTAAAAATTCAAATGAAGAATTCGACAAAGCGCATCCCTAGCTGTGGCTTCTACAGATATCGCTGCCGGTGGTCATCTGCTACATGCACGTGTTATGCATGCCGTGTACGTCACGACATGTCTGCGCATGCTCTGAACTTTGTACGTTACGGGAAAAAGGCTGCATGCAGCCAGCATAATAATTACAATCAAGAGCGGTATTTCCCAGCTTAATTTGGCCACGCAACGTTTGTGCACTGTACGATAATTATATGTGGAAGCCTTAATAAACTTATTGAGAATGTTCCTTGGGTAAAATTACATAGATGTAATGAAAAACACAGCATCTGAATAATTATTATTATTATTTATCCACTTTCCCCACTTCACAGTAGTTCAACCGGTTCGCAAAACAGTACAATGCACTCCTTATTCACCGTTCTACCAAAAACTCCCTTCGTATACTGTATGTATTGAGTATTACTGCTCTCTGCTTTAGAATATACGGAGCATGGCGGAGATTAAGCAGTTTCGAACTGTCGTGCTATTTGTTTGGACTAACACCCGCTGTGGGCAGCATCGTATTGCTGCATTCAGTTGCCGTTTATTCTTTCTTGTTACTGCTTCTTGTAGGTCTGTATGTTTGTGTAGCCTCTCGGCGGTGGTGCTGTGAAGGTTGTGACTGTTGGGAAGTGCAACGTCTACTGAATGTGATTCTTTGACTGTTTTGTGAAACATGACAATATGTAGCTTGTGTAGCGTAAACAAAAACGAATGCACACTTTTTAAATTAATGTTTTAATCCAATTCTTGACGTCTTGAATTAAAACATTAGTGTGAAAAGTGTGCATTGGTTGGTTTACGTTACGTAATTGTTTCACATTGCACAGTACAAAAATAAAAAATATGTAGTTTGTTGTTATTACTGACATTCCAATGAGTAATGGACCTGTCGTGGTACAGTTTATGAGTTTTGTAACACAGGTTATTATTATTATTATTATTATTAGTAGTAGTAGTAGTAGTAGTAGTAATAGTAGTAGTGGTAGTAGTAGTAGTAGTAGTCCCAGTACAGCCTGCAGTCTTGCAGTTGGGACGCATCTTGACTAGGCAGTGCACGGATAGACACGTATGCGCACTGATGTCTGAATGTCTTGTGTTCCAGCGTCCATCATGTTCGCGTTTCCAGACCAGGCCACCGTGAAGAAAGTGATCAAGGCCCTTCCCCGGGTCGGCGTCGGTATTAAGTACGGCATCCCGCAGACAAGGTACGTACCTTCCAGGTGTTTATTGCTTCCGAATTAAAGGGGCAGATCATGGGAGTTGAGATCCTAGAGCAGACCATGACGGCTCTAAGCGGAGTAGCGGTAGGGCTGTACTGTGGTCGTACCTGGAAATGAATTTCTCGAGTTCGCGTACGGTTAACTTGGTGAAAAGGAGTAGTGGTGAAGTTGTGCCATAATAGCATAAAGGGGGAGCAGAAGTGCCTCTATTCATGCTTGGCTTGTGCTCTGGATGTAAGTGAAGTGGGCTTAAAAGCGAATTGCAGAGAAACGTGCTAGGAAAGTTTAAGTAACCAGATACTGGAGACAATTAGATATCAGTACTAAACTGATGGAAGATTTATGTGGGGGGGGGGGATACAACATCGTGCAACTTTTTTGCTCGCAGGGTCTCGAAGGAAGATATCTTTTGGGAGACTTAGATGGAACAGTAATGTTACATCTGATATGTATACAGACGTTCGGAGACAGGTTGATTGGCTTTAACCGGCTTACGGTACGACAAATTGGCAGACCTAGTGATCGCGGTGATGGTCCAGTTTGCTCCCAAAATAGGCCCATTCAGATAATTTTTGGACCGGGCGATTGAATTTCAGTCCTCGGCGTGATCCGGTGCACTGGGTTGTCGCATGTTGCGTCAAGATTATGTCCCACTTTCAGATCGTCGCTGTTGAGTCGTCATACCTTCATGTTCAATTCTCGCTTCAGAAGCCGGCTATTCCGATTCAGGTCATTGGTCGCTTTTTGCCTGCACTGGATAATAGTGGGCTAATTTTTTAAAACTTAAAATATGTCACATTAACTTTTGATACCGCTCAGGTTAATCTTGACACTTGTCTGGCCATTTGGCTCCGTACGTGTATATTGTGTGCAGTTAATAAAACGCCGTTAAATAAAATAATGAATTACAGTAAATGTCGCCTTCTGGATTCGTGACTCGTATTTTTTTCCCCCAAGCCACGGCTCAGTGGAGGGGGTTACATGCCTGTCGGTCGTGAGGCGCTTACCAACATTGGTGTTGTAGGTAGGTTTCGAACACAAGAGCCTGGCAGCCGAAGCCTGCAATTGTGCCAGCCATCAGTAGCACGCCTGCTGGAATGGCTTATGGCTGATCTGCCCCCATACAATATCTACAGCCATAGGTAATACCTGTGAAGAATAATGGGAAGAGTGACAGTCCGAACCGAGGATTCACACTGGTGTGGGCCAGAAATGTCTGTGTCCGCGGCTTGTACCAATTTACGGCAGAACTTAGAATTGCATACACAATTTTGGTCGAGAGAGCCCACGCGACGCGATAACTTGGCAGGCCTTCGCGTATTGGAAAGGTAAGACGGACATGAAGCTTCAAGAAGTTAGGTGTTAAGGTGCAGACTGGATTTACAGTATGTGGCCCAGGATAGATAGGGTCAAATGTCGGACTTTTGTGAACGGTTGAGTAACGTAGATGGACCCTGCTGACCAACTGACCGGTGACCGTGCGTTCTAAGGCGTAGGTCTGCGGCCGCTCCATTGCTGGGAACGCGAGTTCGGATCCCGCTGAGGGCGTGGATGTTCATGTCTTGTGTTTGTTATGTGTTGTGTAGGTAGCGTCCTGTGCGACGGGCTGATTACTGGTGCAGAGGAGTCGTACCGCGCGCGTGCTTGCGTGTGTGTGTGTCTAATTGTGTGTGATCTAGAGACCTCAAGAGTCAGGCGGCCTAGGCCCCATTTAAGAAACAAGATTAACTTTCGATGAATTTGGATATGTTCACAGGAGACCGCAGTTGGTGAAACTTCTTCAGCGACGTCAATACAATAATTAGTTACGTATTGGCACCTTTGTCTGAATAATTGTTTGTGTGGCCTTCGAGTTTCTGTCGTAATAATTGCAAAATTATGGAAACAGGGAAGCGACTGTCGGATGCCATTTAATTGCTGACAGTCTCGAGTACATCACAATACTGTTTATACCGGAACGTCATCTGTTATTCTGTATTTTGTTGCCCGAAAAGACTCGCTGTCTCACTTAGTAGCTTGGGCTGGAAAAGTACAAAATGAGCACCTGTAGGCTGTGGGGGGAGGGGGAAGCCGGATACTTTCCGATATTGCCAACTGATAGGCTACCGAGCAAGATTCATGACCTTGACCAGACAGCAATCAGCTTAGGTTTTTACTGTGGCCATCAGCGAACTGGTCACTATTTCATTTACAGAAAATTTACGGTCGCCGACAACAGCCAGGAAATTCAGAGTAAATACGTCACTTTCTTAGTTGATTATGGTAATTTATTTTGCCTTTTGGTTAAAATGGATAGTATTAATAATTTTGTGTAAGGCATTGGAAATTTGGTACTGAAATACAAGCCCACAGCAGCGGTACAAGGTTACAAACACAGACGATGTTTTCAGCTCCAGGAACTGCTCTTGTTTGCCTCTGTACGAAGTACATCGCACTGCGCCACATCCAACAGTCGCGTAGGTTGCGCTTTGCCCTCCGTGGACCAGTCGAACTGACAACGTGCAGCCCTTGTTGAAACGCTGTCAGTGTTTCAGCTGGTCAACAAACTGGCTGCCTTTTAGAGGTCCAAAAGGTTCATTCCCGTGTGCACAACAGCTTACGATACTTCAGGCCCATCTTAACGACAGTTTATCCAGTCGACATCTTCACACACTGTTTCTTGAAGAGTCGTGTTAATATTCCATCTACATCTTTTTCTTGTGAGGTTTTGTTTGAGGTTCCCGATTAAATCTGCCATTTCAGTGCCACATATTTTCCCAACACAGTCAGAATGCGATAAATATATGTAACCGAACCGAAAGAAAGTAATGAGATTATTTTATCGCGCGTCTCATACTAGTTAAATTTGTGTTATTAGCTTGTTTTTTTAGAAATATGGTAGAGTCTGTAGAGCTAGTGTTATGGTACCGTTGTATAAAGAAGGGCTTGCTTATGTTTAGTCTATACGGAGCAAAATTATTGGTCAGTATACCACATGCACACTGTGATACACCAGTTATGACACGTCATCACCAACATGTTTCGGCATCGAATGCCATCCTCATAGTCATTACAACAAAGGTATACAAGGCAACATGCCAATCACTTCTGCTGTTCTTTATAGGAATGATTAAAATATTAATGTGTTGAAATACATAAAATTAATGACCATAAATTACAGTATTATGATATTAATTATTAAAATATGTAACGATAACCCGCCGCAGTTGCCATCTCTTAGTTTTTTTATATATGTGGATGATATATATATATATAAATCGGTATGATTCCTTATGATCTGAAAGGATGTTGACTAGAAACGCCCTGCGAAGTGTATGATGCCGGGCGGTGTAGTGTCGACAGATTTCTTGTAGATCCAGTTTGGACAGACGGACCCTTCGTGGTTCACTCCGTGTGCGTCGCGCCAAGAGTGTGTAATAAATCTCCTGTTAAGTTTTTTTTCCCCCTATTACCTTACGCTTAGTTGCAGTTAGAATGTATCTCACAGTCGATGTTTGTCTGCAGTTGACGAGGTGTGCAGAACTGCGAAGACGCCCTTAGCGCTTTTCTGTTGTTGCAGGCGTGCCTCCATGATGTCCCCTCGGCAGCTCATGAGGAACTCCAACATGACCCAAAAATGGCAGCGCCGCGAGATCTCGAACTTCGAGTACCTCATGTTCCTCAACACGATCGCTGGTAAGTTGTGTAACTGGAACTGGTAGCGCTAAGAGTGTGCAGACGTCAGAGAGCGGCTCTGGTGCTGGTTATTCCATCGTCCTAATACCGTGTCGTACATTACCCATTGTCTGAGATATGTACGACGTTGCGGGAGTTGCGTCATTCCCTTCGAGTGAATATTTGCCATTCGCTACGCGACGAAGTTGTCATTGTGCTCGACTTGTGACATGTCAGGAACGGATGACATATTGGCTGTCATTTGTAACCGTGAAACGACATAGAGGAGATCAGACAGCTTCACGCCCCGGCCGCTTTACTCCGAGGAAAGAGCCCCTGGTATTCAGTGAGTATAAGGTTGGGTGGGCTGTAGAGCTGATTTGGATGTTTTGGAGATGAGAAGAAAACTTTTTCCCAGTTCGGGAATCGAAGCATGATTTGATTTTAAAGGTAGTGTCGGCGGTTTTGATTGACAAGAAACATAAGGGAACGCGTCGTCACGACTGTACTGTCATCCCGCGAAACATCTTGTATATAAGACATCCTCCATCAGTAGCCTACCTCAGGCTGTCGCCACAGTAAACGTCTATTTTCAGCTTAGCCCCAGATAGTGAGAGATGCACACACCGGTCTCTCTTACTGCTCTCTGTCATGTGGTCCCTTTCGCCACAGGGTTGTTTGGGTTTGGTGTGATGAACGCAGAGTTGGGATTCGAATTTCGACTTTCACAGTTGCAGTGTTTTGTCTCTCGTTATTAGATGAATAAGTGCACAAAAACTTGTTATTTCTCCACTCCTGTTGTGCACCTTGTGATAGGTCCACATTCTTTTTCAAGGCGAGTTCTCCACAGAGTGCAATCTGGTGCTTCCTGTTGCAATTTCCAGTATCCTCTGATTTCCTCAGGTCATCCTGTAGCTGCTTACGCTCTCTTTCTCGTCTTCCCGTCATTTCTGTCCTTTCCTCTGTCTTGCAATAATGGTTTTATAAGGCAATTTTATTTAACAGTTACGGTTACTTCCTTACTTTGTGATTTGGGTCATAGGTCATGATGCCTAGTGTGTAGATAGGGTTATCACATCTCACAGGATCGTGGCCAAATGGTGGAATGGCGTTGATGAGGAAATACCCAAAGAAATTTAAATAAAACGAGCTTCTGTGTGTTGGCAGTAACCAGGACTGTTTGATGCTTTGCATATCGCATTACGTGATTAATTGTAGTCAGTGCGGCAGTTCGGTGGGTGCATTAGGACGCGACAGGGGACAGTTCTGGACACGGACTGCCGTGCTTCCTGCTGTCAGGTAATTGATCATTGCTTTATTTTGTCGTCATGGTGCCACTGTGGCTGTAATTGTCACCAACACCAGTGGTGCTTTTTGAATTGAGAGAAAGCAGGTGCAAATTCTGAACAGCTCTTTCTTACAGAATTTACATGAACCTAGAATACATTGGAAGCACGCTGAATACACTTTCAACAGGCAGTAATGCTTACCGGTTATTCAGTCCAGGGTTTGAAAGGTTCTTTGCGAAGTGGCCTAGTATTACACAGTACGTTACGGTGAACAATGCGACTTAATAGCATTGCAATAGTACTGCACGTTAGCAAATTAGTGTACACTAAACCCTCGCAAAACGAAAGCAGCCAGTTCATTGCAAGTCGTTATGCCGTGTGCTGCTGGTCATTTTTGTGTGGCTGTCCTCCTGTTAACTCGTGAACCATTCGGTTTGTTTTCTGAGTATTGGAATGGAAGTGATGTCGCTGGTGTCACCCTTACATTTTTGCTAATTATATGTATATTCTGTATCTGTGTTTGTCGGTGGATCACTGCAACAAAACGCGGAGGTAATAATAGAACAAAATTTTGATAAAGAATGCAATTCACAACTTGTGTAGGATGCCTTTGTTTTTAGCATGCTTTCTGTAAGTGAAGTAGTAGTGTAATGCGTGTGCCCATAAATCAAGAGCTTGTAAGTTTCCGAATTTGGCGATCTGTCGTGGCTTTGCCAGGGAATGGTTCAAGGACGTTTCTCATTATGCCCACATACGTCACCGCAGGCACCACGTTGCACCCGAGCTGCGGGTTGGGCGGGCTTACCTTAGAGGATCCCAGCCCACATGTGGCAGTGGAACTTACCAAACAGGCAGCTTCTTTCAGAGGATTTGTAGAATGTTGGAGTGAAACAGACGTATGACGTAATTTGACAGCGGTAACTAGCGGACATTTGCTGCTGCTGCTGTGTGTGGAGCTGTATCATAGAGACGCCTGTGCGTGTTACGTGAGACAGTCTTCATATGTTAGAGGACAGAAACATGGCGGCCGTGCGAAGCATTGTTCGTTCGGTGTAACGCGGTGGGAATTGTGAGCGGCGGCGGGGCGCGGTGTTCTGTAGGCCTAACTGTCGTCAGTCAAGTCAAGTTATATATGTGATTAATGAAAGCAGTGTGTAATGGGGTACCTGACGGTAGGCACAGTACCTGAAATCGTACGATGTACAAGACCATTCCGACGCAGACCCTACAGCATGGCTCCGCTGGGTGCTAACAAACCTCTGTTGCCTTCATCGTTACTAAATCCTTGTTGAGTTCTGAGATCCTCATGCAGGTACTTTCTTCTGAGATGTCACCCCATACAGTCCGACAGATACGTACCGACGTTTCGGCGGACTTGAAGCTTTTATGAACAGGAATTATATTCCCTGATAATGGATGTAGCAGGTTTCTCTGAAACGTCTGTACCTATCTGCCGACGTATGGGGTCATATCCTACAAGTAGTTATTTTCGAAATATGTTTCTTTACATTTTTCCACCTCTGAACGTTGACTGCTCACATAGACTCCTGTGTATTTATGTGGAAGGTATTCAGAAATAATTTGATTGTGCGTAGGTAGACTTTGCACTGTCGTCCTTTGTCTGAAGAACTAGCGGTGTGTTGTCTGATGTGCATGTGTGTAGAAACTCCGAACGAATATTAGAGGGCAGAGGGGACCGCGTGTGCCAGTGGCAAGGGTCTGTCACCGCGAATTAGGCGCCCCGTTTGTTACGACGTCGCCGCTTACCAACCTTGTGGCGTCTGCAGCGTCGCTTCCCCGTTTTGTCGATATTGTCACAAGTACGCTCCAGTCAGGAGCAAACTGAACACCAGGTGAGTTCTGTCGTGTGAGGGTGTGAAGCTGAGTGTCTCACTGTGAGGGACGTTACCAGCATAATTTTGTAGCGTTCTGAGGGTGAAGTGTGATATTCTTAATCATTCTGTGTTGAGACTTGTTCACCGCTTGATATGATGTAAACAAGGCACAGTGTGCATATAACGTGACAGCGAGGCGCGTTCGCGTAACTGTTGTTGCCGTGTAAATGAAATAAATATTACATATTCTGAGTATGTCTGTAGCCTTAGTCATCCAGCACGCAATACGCTTGCGCCTTAGTATATTATCATCATTGGCATGTCCCACTACCACATTACCTCTTAAATTACACGATTTTAGGATAGAAACGTTATTGAACATAAAATGTGTAGTTTGATTTTCTCTACAACTTTTATCTGAAACGTTTCTGGTTTTGAGAAGAACAGAGCGACATGCTGTCACAAATGCGATTTGCTGTTCATGTAAAGTACCCGTTATTCTTGTCAGATTGTAATCAAGGTTGAATTTTCTTGAGAGATTTTCAAAAAAACCTCATATATCGAATTTAATGTAAATTCGTTTAGTGGAAGCCGGGTTGTTCCATGCGGACAGACAGACAGACATGATGAAGCTAACGCGCATAAAAAAAGTTGCAGGAACTATATTGGTCCCCCCCCCCCTACTGTTAAAACGTGAGTTGGGCCCCAGGCAAAGGTATTGTAAAGCGCTTTGCCTTTACGTAGTTATTTTAATTTTATTTCAAACAGATCGGTGGACAAAGTCCAATCAGAGGATGATTCAAAATCAGTTACAGGCGTTTGAAAGGAAAGTTTTCGCGGAAATATTTGGTAAACAGTTTCGCGCTTTACGTAGCGACGCATTTGTAAACAGGACGCCTACCGACGGTATGTGGCAGGGTGCTGTTCGTTTTACGGGGCACAAGGAGTACACGTAGAATTTTGGCAGTGATGCGCTATGAAACTTAATGTCCCGCCGTGTATCTAATACTTTACTTCCTATTCGAGGGGTTACGGGTTCAAAATACGAGCACTGAGTTCTCTTATTTTTGGGCCTGTGATGCTTTCCTTCATTCCCGCTGCATAAACCCTGAATTGTGGAATGGACTGAGACAGAAGTCTTTTTTTAAAGCAATTTTAGTCCCTGGAATGAGATACTGGCAGCATGGACCGTGTCACAGAAACAGAAGTACCTGAATCAGCCAAATGCCGACATTGTGTTGATTGACGGTCCTGCTTTGACTGACTGCCATTGTGTGCCGATTAGATTTAGTTTTGGACATTTGTGCTGTGATTGGACAAAATAGCAGAGCATGCGTATTAAGGAACGGGGAAAGTGGATATGAAATCTACGAACGGGCCGGGATAGTCTTAAAATCGCGACTATTCCCGTCAGAACAGGGCGCAAAGTGCATGCATATATAAATCGCACCTTAAGAACTTAGCAGTGGTGTAGGTAAGGAAGGGAGAGGGGAGAAGTGATGCAGGCACCCTGGGTAGTAGAGACCAAAGAGCGACAAAATTAATATTGTAAATGAAAAAAAAGATTCTCAGTGCTCCACATATTTTAAATTATTGAACCAAATAAAGATAAGTTCTATAAATAGTTGTGTCTTTTTTAAAGTTCGTAATTTCTGTCAGGGACGGCCATTGTTATTGCTCGCCACTGGCGTCAAAATCGCTTGGCTACGCCACTGGAACAAAGAACGAATATTTTCTCTGGGCTGCTATCAGTAACACCTTGTGTCACCTGCTGGCAATGACGTCACTTATTTTGAGCGTTTGTGCTGCTATTATTCCTAGAGCTGTGAAGTGATGACAAAACAATTCGCCCATACGATAGACAAACAGACAGACAGCGCGTCGGCAGTGCAACTGGGACAACAGATAAAGGCTGACTGCTTGGGAGTTTTATGGTAGTGATAGGGGGAATTTTTTTATATTCAGTACATTAACCAACAAATGCACTAAATAAAATACAATAAAATACGAATCATAAAATTGTTATTTTATATTGTGGTATATATTGAAAATAAAATGCATAATTTTACATTCTACAACAACCATTATTGTGTAAATACAATTAAAGGACAAAAATTAGAAGAGATAATTACAATTTTTAAAATTGACTTTTAATTGTATTTACATAATAAAGGTTGTGTTAGATTGTTAAATTATACATATTTTTTCTATTAAATATTGAAAAACATAATGGGAATGCCTCACCTGAGAATTATATACTTTATATTTTATGATCTGTATTGTAATGTATGTTATCGAGTGTATTAACTAATACACCGAGCGCTCTGTTTGGGGTGCTGTAACATGCTGGAACGCGACGTCACGCCAGCATTACTTTTAATGATGACACAAGGCACGTAAAACCACTGGCTGGAGTGATGATTCAACTCAGAGAAACACTTGGCGACATCGCTTGTTGCGTTCGGCTGGTCGTGCTGCTGTTTGATGCTCGTATCAGAGCGGATATAATATCGTGTTCCTTGTCAGCTGAGGTTGGTTGCCATTTTTGTCAAAATGCTCCTCTCGCATTTTGCCCTCGCCTGTTCTGCTCTATGCGTTTCATAATCGGTAGGCCTATCTGCATTCAACTGTAAACATTACGTCACAGCGAATAAAGTGAACTGAATCGCAAAATACATTATGTCAAACTCCATTAAGCCTCTAACTCATGTTAGTGTTACGGATGGAGGGACATAATTTGTACATTTACAAATTGTCCATATTCCGTGCTGTAACAAGGTCGCAGTATTTGTATTGTTGTTCCGTTGTTGGAAGTAATTTGAACGTTTTGTGAATATATTTCAATCATTACTTGAGGCAATTAACCGGCTGGACACAGTGCGGTTTGGTTGGCACTGCGGTAATATGAATATGTCAGTCCCGCGACCTCGTTATAACTGTCTCCGCAGATCCCTATTTGTTTCCCCAGACCAAGATATGCCCGTTCCGGAAGAACAGATGAACATCCATCATGGGGCCTCAGACTATTAATCTTCATCACTTCAAGCCCTCTTCTTTATTATAAAACAGAACTGGGGGGCCCTCAAGGGCGCGCACAATTTTATTTAGAAACCTTCCTCCTAACCAATAAAAAGTTCCGCATCCTTTATTGAAATTGTAATTTTATTAACGTGTTTACAAGTGGCCCTCAAGGCCCCTATGGTCAGCCAGATTACCGTTACACGTACTGTGTATTAGCCTGCACTGTACGCCTGTGCCTCTCTAAAGCGGTCTCTTCCCTTCGAGTATTCCGATCGAAATTTTCTATGCATTTCTTATGCCTCTCATGCGTGCTACATCCCACTCCGACTCATCCTCGTTGTTGTGATCGCCGTATTAGTATTAATTCTGGTCAATAAATAAGTTTACGGGACATTTAGGGTCGTAAATGAAGAACCTTGAAATATACTGAATGCAGCCCTGAGCTGGCGCCGAGCGAGTGTCGTGTTGGCGGCCACTAATTTGAATTATGATTGCGAGGTGGCAGCACCTGTGACAGGACGCAAACGGAAGGAACCCAAAATGTATATTGTGCATTGTAACTTGTTGTGTGGCCGATCCTTATTTGATGCAGGGTGCACATTAAGAAACTCCGTTGTATGTAACGCACTGCCGTTTCGTGCGGTCCGAGGTCCACAAATTCCCCTCAGCACCGTAATCCTGTCCCCCTCAGTAACGACTGACCGGCCCCACATTGTATAGAATAGTCCTATATAGGTTACGCTGTACGTTTTTATGTCCTTGATTGAGACACCGACGTGATACCTGCTGTCCATTGCACAGATTTCCGCTTTTGCAAACTCGTATATGAGCCGGGGTAGCTCAGTCGGTATTGCGACTGTGCTGCGGGCTGGACGGTCCGGAGTTCGAGTCCCATTAGGGGTAAGAGATTTTTCTTTTCTCCAGCAACGTTCAGACCGCCCCTGCGGCTCCCACTACCGGGGATAAAGCGGGCGGGGCGTGAAGCTGACCACTCATTTACATCTCTAGTTTCGAGCGTCAGAAATGAGTAGAGCTGCGTGGCCGGGGAAAACGTTACAAACTCATGTATTGAAATTATTTATTTCGTATGTTTATTGTGGGGTTGTGGTTTGTTTATACCTTCAGCGTGTTGACTGTGACATACCATCGCTCTGCTCAACCAATCAATCGTACCAGCTCAACAGTTGGCACAATTTACGTGTGTTACATTCTGACGGGAAGCGAATATATCCAGTTCCCTGTAACGAAATATTACACTTATATTGTCAGTGACGGTTAGTAATATGACATGTGTGGCCGGTAGACGGCCATTTCCGGAACGTCTTTGTTTTGACGTGGTGCTGGTTAAGCAGTCGGCGCCCTCTAGAGACAGCAACTGCGTTTGTCGCCGTCAGTTCATCTGAAACTTGTTGTGGCTCTGCCGAATGGTGTGGAATCATGTTTCGTTTGTGCTAATTGAACACTTACTGTCGGTTGTCTGAAGGAAAGAGTTTGGAGAGGAAATGCATCGAAGGTGATGTTTGCAGTTGACAATGAAGAAGTGATGAAATGATGAGACAAAAGTGGCGTAAGTGGGATCATCACAGTCTGTGGGACGTGTCGCTCCGTCCGTGTGACCCAGGTTTTGTTATTCGCGTTCCTAGAGTTGCGGAATGGCGGCTGGTAGCCTTGCCGTGTCTGTCTCTCCGTCTGTCTGCCCACATGGAACAGCTCGGCTCCCACTCGACGGATTTTCACACAATACAACATTGAGGACTTTAATTTTTTTCAAGAAAATTTAATTTGGTTAAAATCGAAAAAATTAGTGAGGCAGTTTGCAGAATAACTCAGAAGAGCTGAGCAACGTTTCAGGTACACGTTGTAGAGAAGACTGAAACCCGTATTTCATGTCCCCCCCCCCCAAGCCGTTTTTGAGGGAACTGCGAAAATTGCGGGAGAGAAAGACAATCCGCAGACCCACAGATGATGTGACAAACGTGGCCCACAAAGAGGCGATTTGCATGCCGGGTAATTCAGACAGAAGCACGCACACTGTATTATAATTATTGCTTTGTGCTTGATTAAAGTTGCGTTATAATTTGGCGCCGAATGTGATAATTCGAAATTTGTTGTGGTGTGCCATAAAAAGCCCATGACGCAAACTTCTTATTGTGACGTCACAAACTCCAATAGTGAACCCCCGTCATTAAATGGTATGAATATCACAGTAGAGTACTCCAAACACCCCTCAGTGTCACGCTGACCGCACATTACCTATCCTTTCTTCTTCTGTAGGTTTATCGTACAACTGACGTTATTGCTGCTACAGGTATTTTGTGTGCGTGCGTGTCCCCACACACGCATGTCTAATAAATCACCAAGTATCCTTACCCACTGAAGATTTTCTTCCGAAATGATACACCTTGTTTGCGATTTTTGTCAGGCATCGAAAATCAGACTGGAAAACCAAAATCCTTTAGTAATACAAAGAATTAAAGTCACTCATTTCAGAACCCCTAATGCGACATGATTAAAAGAAGAACAGATTTAAAATGAAAAGCGGAGCTGCAGTTGGTATGGCGACTAGGCTGCGGGCTGGACGGTCCGGGGTTCGAATCCCGGTGGGTGCGATAGACTTATCTCTCCGAAACGTACAGACTGGCTCTGGGGCTCACCCAGCCTCCTTTTCATTGAGTACAGGGGCTCTCTCCAGGGTTTAAGCCAGTCGGGGCGTGAAGTTAACTCCTCACCTCCATCTAGTGCCGAAGTTAAGAATGAGTGGAGCTATACCTCTCCATCCCCGTATGCCTTCATGGCGTGAACATTGACACCTTACCTGCAAAGTGTGCAGCATAAGTATATTTTGCCCGAACCAATTACCTGCTATCACAGTTAGTGCTGGTCCACCGACACGTGACACCAAATTCAACGCGTACCACAAGCAAACTGCCGACTCAGACATCAAATAATAGTCTGCCACGACGTCCTGCTTACTGCGCTGCTCCTTTTGTGCTTGTGTATGGCCATGAACATGTCTCGTAATGCTCGGGTGAGGCGTCTTGCGTGATACGTAAACAGTAGATGAATGAATAATGACCCACGTCCGAAATGACTATGTTTGAACAATGTTTTGGCGTGTTATGACTTTAAAATCATACCAATTGTGACTGATGGCTGCTGTCCTCTCAGCTGTGTATATTCGCTACACCGTGAACACCTCGCTTGTATTTAATGATGATGTTGTTTAGTGTGCAACATGTTTCGGCTTTAATTATAAGCCGTTGTCAGGCGCTGGTGTACGAACGAAGAACAAAACTAGCTTGCAACATATTGTCATTACACGGAGAGAGATCTCAACCTTATAATATTTGCGAATGTTTGTTGTTTAGAAGCCGAAACTGACAGTTAATATATGTATATTAGAATACACTAAACACGGTGCTGCAGTATTTCTGTAATGTAGTTGTCCACAGTTCTTCTTGCACGTGTCCGTCTAGTACACAGTAATACTGGAGCCTGCAAGAGCTGATAAATCTGTACTTGAAATTAATACGCCGCTTGCCTGCAGCCCTTGAAGGATCAGTCCTCATCATTATGACTGGTCACACTTGCACATTTTGTGCAACGTCAAGCCACGTGGCATTGAAGATACGAAGGTTCGTCTGTCGCTGTGTATGGCGAACACAGGGAGCACATTGCCAGTGCTCTGAACGTGGGGATCTTAACCTTTTTGGGCACTGCTAAATCCGAAAATGCACTCAGACTCTTCCCTTCCCCTGTCCGAGAACTGTTCACACCTTTCACTTCGAACTGTTTGAAGGTGCAAGTTCTTTCTTGAAATGCTGCGCCAGTGCTGACACCTCATTGAAACTATGGTCTTTAGATTCTGTTGGCCAAACAAAAGAATCGAAAAATTACTGTAGATCGTGCAATGAGTCCTTAACCCAAAAATTGTTCTACCAGGTACAAATCTCCATGTCTGATCACACTGCAGCGGTGGGTGGTCAGTGCAGTTGTACGTCTTTTGTATGTCAGGTGTGTTTGGTACTGTGCTGTTTATTTAAACTCGCCTGAATTGTGAGTTCTCTTTGCAAGAGAAGTAGTGAAAAATTGGTGAATGTTTCAAGGCCCCAGGGATTTATCGACGGTGACCAAGCTCGCAAATTTTCACGTTTGGAATAAAGAAAGATACCGATCTGCATGGCCAAGCCGTGCAGATGGTGATGATGATGATGGTGATAATGGTATTGTTGATGATAAACCGGCAGGTTAGCACAGCAGCAGCAACACTCGTATTCAGCAGCTGTTTGTTAGCTATGTCCGTCGTTATGTGGGCTGCCTTGACGTGTGCGTTTGCTTTTCGCGAAGGCCAGTGTTCGATGCCTTGTCAGTCCATACGGAATTTATGGTGGACAAAATGACACCGGAACGTGGTTTTCTCCTAGTAGTCCGGTTTTTCCATGTCATTTGTCATCACATAAAAGCTGTATAGACTTATTCATTACATTCGACGTCATGTAGATACTGTAGACTCTGACGCTCGTTAAATAAACCACATATAAAACATCCCCGTCAATTCATTGCATTTGAAACGTAGGTGTTAAATATCTTACCAGGTATCTTTATCATTGCACCGTGCATTTTGTAGTTTATTTAAGTAACACACCAATAAATGCACACATGTAGTCTTTAATAATCTAAAATTTACATTAAAATACTAAAACGCTCCTACATGTTTCGATCATACGAACATCCGTAGGGAGCATACTTTGTTCCTTACTAAAGTTACAGTTTTAAACTGTAACTTTAGTAAGGAACAAAGTATGCTCCCTGAGGATGATCGTATGATCGAAACGTGTAGGAGCGTTTTAGTATTTTAATGTAAATTTTAGATTATTAAAGACTATATATGCGCATTTGTTGGTGTGTTACTTAAATATCTTACCAGGTAGTTTACCTGTTCCTGTTCACATTCGCGTTTGATGTGTCAGGTTTATTTTACACAGCTTTTTTGTACATCCACAATTACCGGATCGAAATTGGACTCGGAAATGTGGGCGCCGCGACCGAAGCGTTACGTGTTTTTCCTCAGACTGTCGAGAGGAGAGCTTCCCGTCTTAAAAATATCACGGTCAACTTCAACCACATTCTTACTGATTCATCATTTATGAACATAACCTGTGCAGTTGAGATGTCTTCAGATAATCGAAGATTCATTCGCTACCTGTTGCGAACAAGGTTCGTGCGCTAAAATGTGCTGCTGCTGCCTGGAGACGTTGCAAGTCGTCCTGACGCTGTACGTGTGGTGTTATGGTGCTGCAGCATTCTTGTCACTCGGTTTTTAGAGGCGTCTTCGTGTCGACATGCGTCTTGTCCTTATTGAGACGTCGTCAGACCGACGGAATTTCATTCCTCCCCGCCACGCACAACTCCGCGCGAGAAAAAGCTGTTAGTTCCCCTAAAGTTAGGGCTTCGGACAGGCGGGCGTCAGAGTTCTCTTTAAGGGTTTCGGGGGGGGGGGGGGTTTTTGGAGGAGGAGGAAGGGGGGGGAGAAGGGAGTAAAAAAACGACCCAGTTGGACAAGCTAATATTGTCAGAGGGGTCTTATAA
>Ga0123352_10002990_pt1 | contig 24094 bp, 17 predicted proteins | sample TergutLab28metaG_FD_89700 | JGI IMG/M metagenome (GOLD analysis project Ga0123352, IMG submission 89700) | Labiotermes labralis P1 segment gut microbial communities from Petit-Saut dam, French Guiana - Lab288 P1 | ecosystem: Host-associated > Arthropoda: Insects > Digestive system > Gut ...
CCTTATGATCAAAAATAATTTTCCCAGCGTCTACGGGGCACTCCCCCCACCCCCCCCCCCCCAAAAAAAAGAAGAGGAAGAAGAAGAAGAAAAAAAGAATTCTGGCTGCGCCCCTGCACTTCATACCGTCTGATCACTGAGAACAATACGAACTGTTTCTACCGTATGTTTCCATCTGGTGATGTACCTTAAGTGTGGGATGTATATTTGTATCTATCCTCGGTAATGATTGTAAAGTACCTGCCTGGAGGTGTGTGACATCTCACGTCACCCGTCAAACAAGGACTTTGCGTTCCAAAAGCAACACGATTTAACAAATATGTTTTCGACTTGTGTGATTGGCCAAAAAGAAAGTTGACCTTTGAGTGTCAAATGTTGTGCAACGCTGTATAATCTGATCACTACTTGTTGTAATTAATGAAAAAGACAGGCAGTGTGTATGTGTGTGTGTATGTATGTATGTATGTATCTATGTGTGTATGTATGTGTGTATGTATATGTGTGTAGGTGTGTGTGTGTAGGTGTGTGTGTAGGTGTGTATGTGTGTGTGTGTGTGTGTGTGCGCGCGCGCGCGCGCGTTTCTGGACATGTGTCGGGAAGTAAGTCGATTAGGTTACAACTGATTCCTTTCCTGTCCTTCCCAGTTCAGACAAAATCGAATGCATCGTTTACGCATCCATAATTCTGCATGCCCGTAGACATGCAAAGTTTTGAGTACTTTTTTCTTCAATATCCTTACGCAGTTTTTACAGCAGTGAATTTCTGATTTTCATGTGGTAGCCTAATGAATGTCCGAGATAAGGAAGTAATCGATTTCTCCCCATAACTTCGTTATTCATAAGATAGTTGTTATAATTGGATACTTTCAAACTTACAGGTCTCTAACGATGGTGTACTGTAAAATGCGTGAGCGATATTTCGGACACTTCCATCGTTTCACACTAAAAAGAACCGACGTGTCAAAGACTGACTGTGCCTCCATCTTCAGGCGGCAAGAGGAGTGCATGTACACTCCAGTGTCCACTGACACAGATCAGTTGTCTCCTAAGAGCCCACCAGAGTAGGTTCTCCCTCTCCCCTTTTTATCTGATGATGGAGACAGATAAATTCGTCGAAACGTTGTCTGTTTCTTAGGCTGAGACAAACAAAATCTTTCGAAATGTCACATGCGTCTGGATATTCTTTATGGTCAGAGAGAATAAGCATTAGACAGATAATAGCTATATACAGAATTGTGTTCTTCTGAGTTATTACGCAGCGAGGAGTGGTAATTCCTTACCAACGTTTCGGGACAACCGGTAGGTCCCATCTTATACACTTGACGATGGAGCCGATAGGTTGTCCCGAAATGTTGGTAATCATATACCACTCCTTGTTGCGTAATAACCCAGAAATGCGCAAAATGCAAAAGTAAAACATAAATAACATCTTCACTGGACTATAAAATTATATATATTCTACAGGAACAACGTAAAATATACACAAGACAAGACACGAGAGTAAACGCACACATCCCGTACGCTCGAAAATGTAAGTAGTGCAACTACGCACATAAACATCTTAACAAACTATACACCATCACAAAATATAATTTTTATACAGTTGCAGATTCAACATAGTTTCATCTAGCGACCCCATACGAGAAATATTACTACATCTGTGCACAAAACAACAAAGATACTCCATATACACCAAAGTGGAGAAACCTCATGATAAAACAACCTCCCATAAACTGGAGGAAGTAGATCTTCATTACTATCACAACATACAGTTTTCTGCGAGATTGCTCTATACATATGCTCCATACATATCATATTTTATCTACTTTTACATTTTTTATCTTTTTTACCTTTATTGTCAGGGGACCGCGGTAGCACAGTGGTTAAGGTGCTGTGCTACAAATCGGAAGGTCGCTGGTTCGATCCCAGCTGGTGTCATTGGAATTTTTCATTGACATAGAATCCTTCCGATCGCACTATGGCCCTGGGATCGACTCAGCCTCTAACAGAAATGAGTACCAGGAGCATTTCCTGGGGGTAAAGGCCGGTGCGTAAAGCTGACAACCTTACCACCATCCTGTGCCGTTGTCACGAAATATGGGAACCTTAACTTCCTGGAACCATCTGGGCCACTCCAGGTCTGTAAAGGGACTGCTTTACCTTTATTTACCTTGCGAGCAAGCTGTCAGCAAACCTGTATGACATATACCATTGCTGTGTGTACAGTGAAAAACTCCTGATGAGGGACAGAGGAACTGTCCGAAACATGTAGAGTTTTATTGCAATAATAAATTGAGAAATTAGTGCATCTAGTTGGTTTTATTATAAGAATTTTTGCACGGTCACCTGAACATCAAATTTGTCTAATGTAACATCATTTTAATTAAAAAATCTGAATTTAGTCATGGGTAAGAACTGGTAAGTGCAAAGTTTGTTGTACCCTGACTTTCAGGTGTCGAGTAAAAAGTGAAAAATACCATTCGCTGTTTAGGTACAGTTTATTTTAAGAAAACGTCCATCATGTGTATTCACAAGAATGTCGCAATAAAGTTCCAACTTATTTCGGTACAAATTATTTTAATATTAATCGTAAGTGCGCTCACACTCGAGAACTGCACAACGTTGAAAATTAAAAGAAATATCTACGAAGACACTGTTCGCTTTTCGCAATTTTTGCGAACGCGCCAAAAGAAAGCATAAGGTTGATTATACGTGACTGCCATCTACCGACGACGACTGAATCGTATCCTTGAATTTGTGGGCTGTAGCTTATCACATCAATAGTGGACTGTCGCGCTATCTTGCAGCCGTCGGTGAACGAAGAAGCCATCCATCTACCGGAAATTATGTAACCGACTGGCACTAGTTCTCATTTAATGACTATCCATCGAATATTACTATTGCCAGAGCGTCAGTTCACTACAAAAACTGACCAGACATGTGATGGCCACAACTGAGTGTAACAATGAGTACTGAATAAGAAAGAATCCATCGAACCATCCTGGGTAATTGAAGGTAAGTACTTTCGTTATTTCACAGAACTGTATGTGGTCCATGTGCACGTCATGGATGTATTGGGGGGAGTGGAGGTACAGCTTAATTCATTCGTTGACTTCAGCACAAGGAGTGAGTGATTAGCTTGTTGCCTCAGCCCGCTTTACGCCCGGGGAAGGGGCCCACGATACCCAACGAAAAGGAGGCTCAGTAGGCCCAAGGGCCGGTCTGGACAATTTAAATGAGATACAAATTATTTTACCCATGCCGAAAATAGAACCACGATTCCTCGGACGTGAAGCCCGTAGCCCAGTCACTGGATGTGTGTATAGGCCTAACAAGATCGACGTTTCGGTGAAAAAGTTTTGCCGTAATATATTTCAGATATTAATGTTGCGTTATCGACATGCGTGACGAAGTTTCACTTGAATGAAAACGCTCGCCTGTGCGAATGTCCTTGACCTGCAGTCATCTCTAGCACGTCTAGTCACGGTCTTGGCCTGTGTTGCTTATTGTGTGGTGAGATGAGAAAGTTTATCGCTGAAAGTTTTCATGTCAAGAAGCGCTTCAGCGGAGTCATTACCAGCCTCAAGCCCTGGCTCAACTTTGCTCTCATCGTTTGTTTCTCAATTCATGCTTCAATTTTCGGCGCGTTCGCAAAATTGTTAAAGGCGACTATTAGCTGCGTCTTGTCTGTCTGTCCGTCCGTCCGTCGGTGCGAATGGAACTTGGCTCTCACTAAACGGAATTTCATGAAATTGAATATTTGAATATTTTTCGAAAAATCTGTCGAGAAAACTCAAATTTCATTAAAATCTGACAAGAATATCGGGTACTTTACACGAAGACCTACGTACATTCATGATCATACATCGCTCAGTTTTTCTTAGAATGAGAAATTTTTCATAGTTGTAGAGAAAATAAACAGAAACATTTCGTATTAATAACTTTTTTTCCGACAATCGTGCCGTTTAAGAGATAATGTGGAAAATATGGTGCAGCCAGGCAGGCCACAGATGACAATATAGTACGGCGCATGGTCTTTTTATGCAGAATAACTGAGGATACAGACACAGACTTAGCATACGTGATATTTATTGCTTTTCCGTGGTAAAAATGGTTACGCGAGCGAGCGTCATTATTACTTTATTCATATATTGCCTATCTTGCTTACGTTCGATTTAAGTGGTGCCCGTTCTTTAACCTTTTGACGCCTAATGTCAACTATAGTGGTCGTACCGCACCGCTAACCTCTAAAGTTTCATTTTATATATTTATTCAACAAATATAGGTACTGAATATTTTAAACATGGTATATAATCTTCGTTTTTTTCTCTTCAAAATGCAGTTTGTTTCATAATTCTAACGAATTTGGTTCATGTATTATTCACATTTTATTTACAGGGTGTGCTAAAATTTAAAAAAATAATCCCGGCGCCGAAAGGTTAATAGAAGTAAATGAAGTTTCTTTCCAACGTCTACGTCGTATTATACAGAATGTTCCAGACTTTATGTCGCATATTCAGGAGGATATTCCTCAGTCTTTCAGCTCCAAAAGTGCTATATCAAACTATCGCATCGTTGATGCGTGTATTTACGCAAAAGACGAAAACTTTTTATATTCGTTACAGAAATAAAAGTCGACATTTCTCTAATAATGTAAAATGTACGACCATGAAATGTCATTGTCTGTTACAGGGTGTTTATCTTCTTTAAACCACCTTAACTTTCCCTTCCCATAGTCTGTAAACACAGAAAGCAGAACCCAGTGTTTAAAATTTATTACACGATCCATGAGAAACACATTGGGCCGACACATCTCATTTCTGTTATCTATATGCCTAGCACCGCGTGTCACCATATCTTTAAACTAATGAGCGTGTCTTCATAAAAAAATGTACGTGTGTTGTGAACAGCATTCTGCATGTTTACATCAGTTTTTACTACAACAAACGATTGGACATTCTGTACATATCGATGTGGTTGTAAAAATATTTAATTGTAATAAAGGATGCTACCTGTCACAGTACAGTAAGTAGAAAATTTACTGCAGCAGGTCGTGCAGAAAAAGGGATGGCAGGTATTAGTCACAACTAATACTGAAAGGAAGGGTGAAAGTGAAAGCGGATTGTCTACGAAAATTGATATTGTTGATATATAAAATCCGTATTTGAGACCTGCGAGTATTAAAAATTTCCCCATGAGAGATTAAGTCTCTTGACGGGTAAGTCTTGTGGCAGGGTTGCTACCTATGCGCCTCCAGACAGGCTGATAGTTCTAAGGCATTTTTTACAGCCAAGGACGACCCCTTAAGGGACACCTCGACTGGTAATGGGACCGGAACAGGTCACCAGGCCTAAACCCGTGCAAGCTATATTACGATGATGATGATTATGGTGATGATGATGATGATGATGATTATGGTGATGATAAAATTCATATTCGAATGGAAGCAGTCGTGAGAACATTTGTCTATCATCATATCGTCCTTTCGTCTGCGATCCTGAACTGTTTTGGTCCATCATTTTTTTAACATGCCAATCCCGAGGCTTTGCGCAAGTAACAAAAAGCTGCCGTACAAACTAACGACAATCGTGGAACCTGGTATTAAGATGTGAAGGCCATCGCATAGTAGTTATTAGTGCAATATAATGATACTCGTAACACTCACGTAGTGGCCTTGAGAACTGACTTAATGACGGAGTTGTTAGATATTCCTGCATGGAACCCTGAATTGGATTTAAGGCCCAATGATTAATGCATGGACAATCGAAAAAAGAAGCGATCTAAAATCCTAAGCCACCGGGTTGATTTACTCTCTTTCCAAAGTGCATGGTACACTCTCAAGGATTACGAAGTGTTACGTAACGATGTGAGAAGAGAAACTTGCATGTCACAGGTCCCTTACAGAGGCAGTTTCAACTATCGTATGGATACTGCAAGCTGAAGTGTGTCCTGTGTACATTTCATTACACTTATTTCTATGATTTGGTCTTCTATAACAAAAAACTTGAAAGCTTGACCCACAGTCGATTGAGTGAAACCCTTAACGTTAAATGAACCCCACTGAAAGTTATGACAAAGTTGAAACTTTTTCGGTGTGGCCGTGAGAAGTGTGTGAGACACACAGTCTGTCAGTGGTACTTTAAAATCGCACTGACGAACTGTATTTTGAGAGAAGGCCATTTGTACATAAATGATACAAATCTACATACACAGAAAACCATATTAAAATTAGGACACTTCTACTTCAAAATATCTGAATGAAAAGAGAAAAGGAAGAAAATTCATGTACAACAGTATTCAGTAGTGTGATGTTGTACAAATTCCATATAAAATACACACACCTAAATCTTGTGACTGCAGTAATTCTGGTTTTAAGTCTCAAAGAATCTCACAATGTAGCTAGGAGTAACAGTGACAGTGCAAATTTTTATCTTAACCTGTGTAATCCATAGATAACACGTTGGCTATCTAAATTATCGCCAAATAATATGCCTTAGAATCTCAGTTGCAATGTGAATGTTCACTTGTTACTTTGAAGAAGCACTACCAAGGCAATTCCATCTAATGCCTACACAAACGAGATAAGTATAGCAGAGGATTCCAACATTGTAACTGTTGCGTCCCACCTATCAAGCTTATCAATTTGCAACAAAGAATTTTTACAATTCTAAGCATTTCAGTACATGCTACTTCTTAGATATTCTCACGTATTCAATGTCTGTCTTTTCTGTCAGGCAACTGTCTATTTCCACCAGTTGGATGCGTTCTGCCGGCTGAAGAACGCATTTTCAGAGAAAACTGACCACGATTCAGTTTGGTTACTTTCCGCTATAAAATTACATGTTGCAATATTGAGTCTGTACTGCGGTGCAAGGTGTACGATGCAACAATCCTGTTGAATTGAATTTTGTGCTATAAAAAAAGAAGTAAACAAGTCTGCTTGTTTGCTTATAACTTAGCAAGAAAGACAAAAGGACAATTCAAGGAATGAAAAATTAGTTCAAAGTTATATTTCTTGTCACAGAGTAAGTGAATAGTTAAAAGACAAAGTTATTGCAACAAATGTCTCGCTGGATAATTCGGACAAGGTTTTGGTTGTGGTGTTACGGTTTTCACTCTACATAATAACTTTTTTTTCGTAAATATTTACTTACACATCTAAGGTGATAATCATCATTTTGCACTCCAGAATACTCGAAACCAACTTAGAGTTTGATATTCGTGAGTCCTGAATTTTATATTCGTTTAGAAGTCCTAAACTGCGAGATATGAGTTTCTGACAGTGGTGCTGCTGAATATTCGATTCTGCGGGGATGTGACACTGTTTCGTTAGGCGAGCAGCTCCCGGCTTTTCGAAAGATGGTAGTGTCTTCCTCTTTAGAGTCACACAGTCTAAGAAAATGCTTGACGCTGACGATGAGGGCACTACGATTCTTCGAAACGTTGAGAACTAATTTCCTAACGACACAATACCACATCCAAGAGGGTACCGATCGTCGGGTCCCACACTGTCCAGGCACATGTTACTTTACTGGTTCTCTAAGCCCCTGCAGGATTTCCAGAGCCCTCCATCTGTCTCTCAGAAAGTCCCGGTAACGAACCCTTTCCACGTTCCCCAACGAGGGCTCCTATGGAGAGAATTACCCGTTTCCAGTGCCTTCTTTTACATGTCTCTCGAATTTCTCGGCAAGAGTTCTCCTAATAAAAAGAAATTTCACCCCTCTCTCGAAGGCCCTAAGAAAGGAGCGTCACCCCATGGTCCCCAAAACGGGGGCCCCATAGAAACAGGCGCTCATTTCCAGAGCCTTACTTGTCATATCCTTGGGGGTCCCCAGTAAAGGAGCCCTCCCTCCAAGTTCACCTCATAATGCCCCAACAGAGAGAGATCTTCCGTTTCCAGAGCCCTCCTTCAATCATCTTTCAATGTCCCCGGTATACGAGCCCGTTTCCAGGTTCCCCAGTAGGGCCGTTGTAGAGAGAGATGCTCCGTTTCCACAGCCCACCTTCTCTCAAAGTCCCTGCTAAATGGGTCCCCTTCCAGGTTCCCCGATGGAGCCCCTATTGAGAAAGATCCCCGTCTCCAGAGCCCTCCTCTACATATCCTTCAGGGTCCCCAGTAAAGCAGCCTTCCTCCAGGTTCCCTAAAGAGCTCCCACAGAGAGAGATGCTCCATCTCCGAAGCCCTCCTTCAACTATCTCTCAAAGTTCCTAGTAAACGGACCCCTTCCCAGTTTCCCCAACAAGGCTCCTACGAAGACACACCCGTTTCCAGAGCCTTCTTCTACGCATTTCCTGATAACGCACTTTTCCCTCCAAGTCCCCGGTAAGGTAGCCCCCCAACATGTTCACCCAACGGGGTCCCTATGGACAGAAGTTGTTCCGTCTCTGGAGCCAATGGTGTATTCATTCATTTATATGTCAGAATCCCCAGTTAAGAAGCCCTCCCACGAAATGGGGAAAAAAATCGTCACAGTCCACGGAGCCCCACGTGGACGGAAGGCCTACATACAGTGGGGTGCGACTTGGTTCCCCAAGGGGATCATTTAGGACACTGCTGTCACTAACCCAGTGTCATGCAGCCTTCAACCTTCCACTTTGGCTTGGGTAGACTAGAGAGCCCCGTTAGCCAGCGTATGTCGTAGTGGGGAAATAAGATTTGCGTCCCGGTCCAGATATTGTATCAGTTGCGTCCCAAGGTGGCCGCTTCAAGTTTATCACTTGTGTCCCAAGGTGACCGCTTCAAGTGTATCAGTTGCATCCCGCGGCTAGAAAGAAACTGTATTAGTTGCTTCTCGGGTTGTCAGTCCCAAGCATGACTAGTTGCGTCCCGCGGTAAGTAAGGAATTATATCAGTTGAGTCACAAGTTGTGTGCTTCTTGCTTATTATTGGTGTCCCGAGTCGTCAACCGCACGCGTATGAGTTGCATTCCAACAATTTGAAGGTTTTTGCACAGTTTTATTGTACATTACTTTATACACTATTATATGCACACATACAGAAGTGTTGAATGATATCGACAATGCAAAGATGTTATATCATGTTACTGTCTAATGTTTAAGCTCTATTTAAAAAAATCTTTTGGGGGAGATGACAGGCACATTGTGTTCCTAATATCGCCCATTTCAAGTTATTGTTATGGTCTTATGAAAACACTTTCTCCGGAAAGAGTTTTAATGCGGTAAGTCTCACAATACCAAGCACTTGACCCCCGAACTGTGCTCATATAATTCTTATCCATTCTGCAGAATCGTCTGTGTGATATTTCATTAACATAGTGTTGTTTCGTGTCCAGAAGTTATCAATTATCTCCAAATATGTTTGATACTTGATAGCACATATCTGTGTGAACAGTTGTTTTCACTCATGGAAAGAAAAAAGATCTTTGAAATATCAGGATGAACATATACCAATTTGTCACCAATAATGAGAGTAGCAAGAACACAAACGTTAAATATGAAATTAATAAACTAAACACAAATAACAGGTGCCAGTTTCTTGAAAATATTTTGGCTATAAACGAGACATCAGAACAGAATCCGAATGGACATTGTAATGTAGATTTTCTATTTACGTTGGGATCCAACAAACGCTTCCTTTATTTGTGGCATCATAGTACTTTTTAGTATCATGAATTTATATTTATTCTTAAAATGTATACCTTCTGACTTAAAATCTCTTAGCTCAGTGTGGTTTGACATGCGTAGTATCTGTTATCTTTTGTGCAATAACATGCACATTTACAGAAGTTCAAGTGTCATCGTGAAAGCTAGCAATAAGGAACTACAAGTGTGTGTTTGGTAGAAATGTATATGACACTGATAAAACAAATTCGATTCTCGAAATCAAGTTAGCCCTATGCTGTCCAATTTTTTAGGAGATGAAGCCCTCTTTTTTGACTGTAGCTGATTTTTTAAGTCTTCGTGTAGTGACGCTTCTCATTTTGATGTGGGTCTCATTCCGTGTTTTTTGGAGTGCAGATACAAGAACAAAGATACTGGGATGCGCGCTGTAAAATAGTGCGTTGAAATGGGCATGGAATGACTCACATGCCTTAATGGTCCACAACGATGACGCAGAACATTCGGACCAAACAGGTGTAGGAAAAATGGAGTATGCATCAATATGATTTTCTAGCAGGTAGTCGCAAAACTCTTCCACTCGCTTGTCGTTCAGAAGACTGGATATAAAGTCCAACGCAAAGTAGTCGCTGACTTCCGCCGGTGGTAAAAGCGACAGTCCAAATATTGTCTTCAAGAACTGACTTACCTCAGAGTTTTTCTTTCCATACTGCCTGCTGAGTCCCAAAGATTGTATTTTCCGCCACCAGCTCTGTCCTAAATGGAAATTACATGCTTTAACCTCACAGCCTGGCCACACTGTTGTCACTGCCATGTGAAATGCGATTTCGAAGTCAGCGTAAACAATTGTTGGAAAAACATTCACACCAAGTTTTGCAGCCTCTGATACCGTATGTCTCATAAGATGTTTGATGTTTATTGGCCGGTAAGAAAAATGCAAGTGGCACATAGTGACCATTGCTGAGTCCATGAATTGTAAATAGTTGGTGAAAACACTTCGGTGCTGATTTGAATGTCCCGTCAACGTAAAGCATGTCAATGGAGCTAAGAAACTGTAAGTTGGTTTTACAAGAAAACATTACAATATTTTTTTCCGAGTCATTAACAAACAAAAACTGTTCTTTCGAACTTGTTTGCACTTGTACAGCATTTAATGCTTCATGAGTTTCTTCAGTATCTGTTGGGAGAGGAAGCAGTTAGGAGGAGCGTGCTTTATGCATGTCCCCGATAATGTTTCCTATGTCTTTATAAGTGAGAGTATCCAAGTACTGGCTGCATAGTTCTTTGTAAATCAGTTTGCGCGGTCTTGCACACAAGTCCTCCATTGCTTTCCTTTTGACAGAATTATTAAATATCTGTCGGTTTAAGCAGGCTTCACTGTCGGCATCACGGTTGTGCATCGCATCCCCCCCCCAAAAAAAAATCTCGCGACTTTCATTGCACTTTATGTAGCATTTACATTTTTTGATAGTACAACACCATCGTTCCATATTCTATATTTTTTGGAAACGGAACTTGAAGCCCTTAATGCCAAGCAGATCTTTTCCTTTTTCACTACGTCGCACTTCAGCAACTTCCACTGGTTCCATCTTCACTCCATCAGCGTGGAACACAACTGGTACACAACTGCAACAGCTGAAAAGTGACAGCGGGACGCAACTAGTACTCTGACCCTAAACAGCCCGGGACGCAACTGGTACACGACCCTTTTTTTCTGAAAAGTGACCGCGTGACGCAACTAGTAAACCCCGGTCGTAGGTAGTAACCCTCAACAGGGTATCCCCTCCACACCTGTTACGGCCTCTCACGTGACCCAGGGTACACATCCACATATATCGGAACCCCACCCTGAGGTACAGACGAGAGGTAGGGTTTACGGGAGGCAGGATTAGTAATTTTTCTCTTTTGAGATTAAAACATACTGGTGAGTAAGTTTAGGTGATAACTGCAGAAATAACACCGTGACACTAACTGGTTACATTAATTTATTCACAGCTGTGTTCACACGTTTTCGCTTTACACTTTAAAAGTTGTAGAGCCAAGCTATTCTCTGGAGAGCTAACATTTTGCTCGGTAATTCGTTCGTACATTTCCTTGAATCCCTTGTCAATAATACATAGATTGTCCCGAAGATGCGAAGAGAAGAGATGACAAAAAGAAGAAGGCGGAAGTCGCGAATACGGTGGATGTAAGTGTCGGACAGCAAGCCAGCGTCGGTTCTGCATCATGGGTATTTTGTAGTGAGCTATGAGCACTCGCCCTCAAATAAACCGTTCATTACGAAATAAAAGGCGAATATTTTCGCGAAAATGTTATAATCAACGCCGTTTCTTTTATTCAACATTTTTCTTACGTTTTCGTGTACCTAATACCGAGGCACAGTACGGAGATCCCTGTGCGAAATGTGTTGTTACCAATAACGAAACAGCAGTGGACCTTCTTTTGTACTGTAATTAATGGCCTAAAAACAAGCGCACAAGCAGACAGGTAACACTGAACGAAAATATTCCTCATAAATTCAACTTAATATAGAGAATGTGAGCTATATAAACTTCCAGTAACATAATATTTGGAGATATACTTTTACATGTTACGAAACAGAATTAATACGTTTTATTTTTGTTACACTATGCATCATCCAATCATACATAAAATCTCTCTGTTTCAGATGAAGCAAACAATCCTCCTTCTTGTGGTCACAAAGTCCTCTTGCGTCTCTGTAATCTCCAGCTCCAGGATTCTCGCCCTGTTCCTCTATATCGGGAAGAGCCACTTTGACGTTTTCGAACCATTTGTGAAGGAACTTGCTGCTAGAGATCACCAGGTCGTGGTACTTAGTCACTTTCCCCAGAAGTATCCCGTGGCCAATTAGACTGACATAAGTCTCGTGGGCTCCACTAATCGACTCAAAAGACAGGGTGGACCTGGAGAGAACCTCTGGCATAGCAGCTTTGAAGACGACAGTAAAAGAAGTTACAGAATTTTGGGAAACTTGTGATAAAATGTTGTCCTTCAATGAGGTTCAGGAACTACTAAAATCTGAAGAAAAGTTTGATCTCATTACCACTGAAACATTTTTTACGGACTGATTCCTGCCTTTCGTACACAAATTCAGTGCACCTCATGTAGCAATAAGTTCTTGTGTAATGTTTCCATGGTCAAACGACCGTATGGGAAACCCCGACAACCCGTCCTATATCCCGACGATAGGGACATCGTTCTCCTACAAAAAAAGCTTCAGCGAAAGGCTCATAAAAGTCGTCGTAAATGTCGCCATGAAGATTACGATCAGTGTTGTTGAAAGAATGGTGACTGAGGGATACGTCCACAAACACACTGGTAACGATGTGCCACCGCTGTCCGACATTGAGAGGAACACGAGCTTGTTGTTCGTTAACACGCACTTCAGCCTCAACCGACCTCGACCTCTTGTTCCTGGCATTGTGGAAGCTGGAGGACTCCACCTCAAGCCTCCAAAGAAGCTGCCGAAGCTACGACTCACGTGCAGTTCTGCAGGGCATGTGACGAATATTGATCGGTTATTTTGCGACTGATGCAGTTATTATTAAGTTGCTTGTTAATGGTGAAACAAGAGCAGTGTTATGTAAAAAACATAACTGTGTTAAGATAAAAAATAAGGTGGACAGCTACGTAAAACTTTAGTACATAATTGCCCATTACGGCTCGATTACAGTCGGGGTTTCCCCGAATGTCAGTCAGAAGTTACAGGGCCGGCACGTCTGAGGTAATTTGTGAATGTGCGTTTCTCTTCAGATGCTTATAAACATGGATATTCTGCCTAGATCAGCACCTGCATCTGAGGAGATTATTATTGGAGATTTGAGTTTCTTGTAGCGGTCTTAAAGTTTCATGTTACGTCTTGGTCGACTAGTAAATCCTTATTTCATATTTATGTACATGCATAGTAACCACTACCACCGGGCGACAGCCTATTTTCAGTTAAATATATTATTATTATTGTTATAAATATTTGCCGACGTTTCGAAGGAGCCTATAGCAACATCCTTAGCGTCAAGCAGTCCGAGAAAAGTGGACTACTTGATCTTAAAGGTGAACATACTACTTACTTTCGAAACGTCGGTAACTATATACCAGTCGACAAGGCGTAACATCCCTGAAGACTTGAATCTTATATTGGACATTTACCAAAATTAAGACATGTACAGCCGTTGTTATATTGAGGAAGAGCCACATTTAAATTCTAAATCACTTAAATCCGAGCATGCATTAGCTTAGCAAGAGATATGTCACCGTATTTCTCAATATCATCTAATTTTCTTCAGCAAGTCCAGCGTACTATAATTTCATGGCACGGCTCTGACAACAAGCCACTCTAGTCCCAGATAATTTTAATGTAGTATTCCTGAATTTAAATCAAGATTCCATTGAATTGCATTAATTATCATTAGCTCTACCCATCCCAGGGGCCGCGCGGTTTAAGGCGTGGGTCTGAGGCCGCTCGCTGACAGGGATTGCGGGTTCGAATCTCACAGGGAGAATGGGTATCTCTTTGAGTATTGTGTCTTGTCATGTAGAGATCTTTGCGTCGGGCCGATCACTCGTCCACAGGAGTCCTACCGTGTGTGGTGTGTGTGAGTTCGATCGTGAAACCTCGACAATGAGGAGGCCCAGGCCCACTAGAGTGCTGTCGCGGCATGGAAAAAAAAAACCGTATGTTTGTTATTTATCTTCCTCGAATCAAGCAGATGATCCTTAGTATGCCTCACTTCAAACGTACTGTTTTCTTCCCCAGAATTAAATGGGGAGAATTAGACTAATTTCGTGTTTAGCATAGGAGTTTTATTCTAACAACAATTTACAACAATAGTTTATTTGCTTATTTTATGTACAGGACTTGGAAGATTATCTGAACGAAGCGGAACATGGAGTCATATAATTCAATATGGGCTCAATGATACGTGCAGAAACTCTACCGGCCAATAAGAGAGACGCGTTCATACAGGCGTTCTCTGAGCTGCCACAGCGAGTTCTCTGGAAGTGGGAAGATGACACTTTGCCTGGACAGCCTAAGAACGTCAAAATAGCAAAGTGGCTGCCGCAGTTTGACATACTGAGTAAGTCTTTGCAACATACAACACGCTGTTGAAATGAAATATGTACAAACCTTAAGTTATTGCAACCCTCAGGCAGCTTTCTGCCTTTACAGAAAAACAACTCTAAGCTACACCACACCAATTGGCACTGTTCTTAATTTCTGCACTATAATTCGCAACCCTCAACCAAAAAATGCAAAATATTTTTCCTTGTATATTTATACTATAATATCACATTAATTATTCCTACATGTTTCGGTCCACAAGGGAGCATCTTCAGGGAACCCAACCAAAGCAATAACAATGGGGAAAGAAATGTGTAGGAATATTAAGTCACAATATAGATATATAAGGAGCCGGTCCCAGTGGCCCTGCCCTCTAAGGCGTAGGTCTACGGCCGCTCGCCTGCTGAGATCGTGGGTTTGAATCCCACCGGGGGCACGGATGTCTGTCTGTTGTGAGTGTTGTGTGTTGTCAGGTAGAGATCTCTGCGACGCGCTGATCACGCGTCCAGAGGCGTCCTACCGACTGTGATGCGTCGCTGTGTGTGATTTAGAAACCTCAAGAATGAGGAAATCATAGCTCGCGTTGGGCCTCAGCGCTACAAAAAAAATATATATAAGAAAAAATATTGTGCATTTTGTTGGTTGAATGTTGCGAATAGTTTATAGACAATACTCGGAATGAACAATATAAACTTCTGCTCTCTACTTCCCATCCTCAAAACCTGCATCTCTACGAACAACCATAATCTTCACCTAATATCTCGGTATGCCATGTAGTGACATTTTAAAGGAATTTTCCTTCAGAATTCTGTGCACATTTTATGGCACCCCCCCCCCCCCGCAAGCATAACCAGCCCACCAAAATTTTCTTCATTTAACGCGCCGTGGTAAGAGGTACATAAATTTCATAGTTTCTTAGCGGGTAACGGAAGTATTCTCAGCTCTTAAATTACATTATCAACGTTAGATTAAGATATTTTACAGATAATTTGAGCAAAGTTTGTAAGGGAATAAAGATTTATCTCTGTCTATTGTTAATCTCAGTACTCATCGTTACTGTATCATAAATACAGTATGTTTACCCTGTGTCCCACAGATCATCCCAAGGTGCGTGTGTTCATTAGCCATGGTGGTCTACTCGGCACGATAGAAGCAGCGTACGCTGGAGCCCCCAAGGTGGGCATCCCATGTAGGGCGACCAGCCCACAAAAATAAAAGCTATCGCAGACAACAAGATGCGGCTTAGCCTTAATTACGGAGATATTAGCAAAGAAAGGGTGTTGACGGCAATCCGCGCCGTATTGGATGAACCCAGGTACGCAGCGCACTGTATACTTAAACTGCTGCACTAAGGCGAAAGAAAGTTGCCCCTGTGTTTATTAATCACCATGTCTTTTTAAATACAGAAGGAATGTACATCTTAAGGGTAAATAATTTTTAGGCAAGGCATGCCCGTTGTCTGATTGTAACACACTAGTAAATGAAACAATAGTAAATTGTAGTCTATACACAACTTTTAATTAATCATCAACTAAATAATTATCAGCAACATGTTTCGGTTTATAAAAAACCATCTTCAGGTTAAATAAAATTCGAGGTAGGAGATATATATTATAATGCCATGATTGAAAGACATCTCATTTTACACAAAATTAGCTTTATTGTAAAAAGTATTGATTACATCTTATAATAACGCCAATTTGTTTAAATCGTGACATTGTAGCAAATGTCTCTACTACTTCGATTTGTATTCACCTTTGAAGATTTTTTTAAAATCGAAACATCTTGCTGATAATCATGCAACTGATAATGAATTAAAAGCTGTGCATTTTTTTATCCTGGTGCAACAGCCCCAGTTGGCCAAGACCTTCTTATTATCGAGGATTCATAATTCCACTCAAACAAACCACACTCGGTAGGGCTCCTCTGGACGAGTGATCAGCCCGACGCAGAGACGAAAGTTGTGTATAGACTAAAATTTACTATTGTTCCATTTACTAGTGTACTAAGGGTAAAGTTAAACACGTGCTGTGTTAATCCACATGCCGTCAGGTCACAAGGCGATGAGTGTTACCTTACTGGAGTCTGAGAGAGTCCAAGAGCCGGTATAGATGTTGTAAAAGAGAGAAAAAAAACCCTTTCCCGTAGGATCGGAAACCCAATTTTTCTTCGCCGTGCCTCGGTTATCGACTCAGCTATTCCTGCTTCAGTACAGCATACATATTGTCCGTATTCGTTCTCTCCAACTTGCATTTATTTCAGACGGGCTGTGTGCCCGATCTTCGCCCGCGATGGTTTCAGAGCACTTTTTACAAAGACCCATAAACTTGCTGTGGCAATTCCTGTACAGAATCTTCTGGGTTGGGTCGCTTCTGTATTCCCGCCACTCCTGATCTTACAGTTGCGATGCTACTATGTTTTCTTCTTAACTACTTCCACTCGGTTGCCCTGGCGACCATGTTCGACGCTCAACTATTTCACTTCTTCATCGCATACCTACAGATGACACAAGGGCCGCCATTATATTCGCTCGTCACTTCGCGGCCGCTTCAATCAGTATCTCAGCCCTACCTCACTGACAACACAGTAATAATGGTATCGTGCTAACGGCTCTGTTTTTCCCCGAGTGGGACATCCTCGTATTCTACCAAGGGCTTCTGTTAAGATGCTCCTTGAGAGGTGGTTTTTCTGAACAACATTTGTTACACTACGTATTCCGCCACAACTGGATGAATAGCGTCAAATACCCGAGCAAGTTTTTTGCCAAGTGGAGTTCCCCTAGCCTTAATCGTTGTCATGGATACAGAGAAACTAAATAACCAAGAATGAAAAATTGCGATTATCCAAAACCTTTAAATGTAAACAAATAAATCATGCTGTTTGTTTTTCCCCCTGTACACTTGTGTTGAAATATTTAAACAGGAATGCACTTTAAATTTCAGGCCCTAACATAGAACAGCCATGTTCAAGTACGCAGTTCTCCACAGTCACTTTAACGAAAAAAAGAAACACTTCTACAGAAATTTGTTTAAGATTGTTGTATTACAACTGTTCCCAATGTCTGCCACTATTTCGATACACCGTGGACAACGTTCAGCTACGGAATTAACAATAGAAGGGCATACATTTATGTCCTAAACCTCTTTCTCACATTATTCCTCACCGATCATTCGTAGGTGCTCTCAGTACCTCTGCTCTTCGGGAAGGAACATTATTCATCATGCCCACATCGAATAATCACACGGCGTGAAATCACATCAAAGGGGCGGGGGCAGTAACTGAAACACGTCGTCCGATTGTCTCCGGATTGTGGTTCTTGAGGACATTCCGAACTTGTGAAATGTAAAACGCAGGAGCTCCGTTTTCCTGCCGGGCGATTTCAGTGTTGTCGTAACAGGCTGTTCTCTAGTTCAGGTAAAACAGGCACACAGGAACATGTTTAACAGGTTTAAACTGATTTTAACTTGCATTACAGATTTAACAAAGCGGCATTGCAATTTTTTTCTCTGTCAAGCGATTTTTAGAACATCCTGAAAAAAGTCAATTTTTCTACAGTTACAGGGAGAATGCAAGGCGTGTCTCCAGTACCTACCGGGAGAGACCGATGTCTTCTTTAGACGCTGCCATCTTCTGGACAGAATACGTCATCAGACACAAAGGAGCGCCACATTTACGTCCTGCAATTCTAGATCTTGCCTGGTACCAATATCTGCTCCTTGATGTTATCGCGTTTATCTGCCTATGTACCATCGTATTCATATTTATCGTCTGTACCCTACCATGTAAACTCGTTAGAATAATGAATTCACGTTCCAGAAGAAAAACAAAACAGAGCTGAGAGGAACTGCATAATGTTTGCACGTTTTGATGCAACGCAGAGGTTTGTGTATGCCTTCTACATTCTGTACCAACGTGGAACAAATCTGATAGTGACTACGATCTGGGTGTTCCTACTAAAGTAATCTACATTTCAAATAATATTACATGCGCATAATTTATTTACAGTAACTGATCATGTTTCGCAAACATAACAAATGCATTGCAAAAGCACTGTGAATAATTAATTTGGAAATGTCCTAAATTCTTGCATATTCTCAATAGATTTTGTTTCATATTATTACATTTTTCATCAGTCAACACGTCAATATATTCAGTAAGAATAAGGGTATTTGTTTCGGCTACAAATGACTGGCCATCATCAAGCCTAATCACAATAATACAACAAGGGGTGGGGGCACTTTGCAACTGTATTTCAGATTTGGTATTCCAAAAATCCCCCCTTCTTGTATTACTGTAACTACGCCTCGTGATGGCTAATAGTTTTTTTTTCCGAAACATGTAGCTATTTCTTACCGAATATATGCTGTGTCGACTGTTTGAAATATTTATTGATATTTAATAACGCAGTCGGGATGTGCCACCTTAAATAATTAGTTTCCTCACAACATGTGTAGGCTAAGTTAGTATAGTGTAAATACGTTGTCTTCGGACCGAAAAGTTACATTTTTGCCAAAGTCCAAGTTTGTATTACAGACGCTTTCCACAGACTGCGTGAAACTAAGAATTGCTAAAAGATCCTATTGTGAATCGCATACAAACATCGTTTTTTCATCATTAAGTTACGTTGCTCCCATGATCCGTTATGGGGCACAAAGGGCCCATCTATTAAGGCCTAGGTGCATCGGGGCTGAGAGGCACCGAACTCAATTGCTAATCTATCTATCTATCTATCTACCTACCTATCTATCTACCTATTTATCTATCTACCTATCTATCTATCTACCTATCTATCTACCTACCCATCTAACTATCTATCTATCTATCTATCTACCTATCTATCTATCTACCTACCTACCTATCTACCTATCTATCTACCTACCTATCTATCTACCTATTTATCTATCTACCTATCTATCTATCTACCTATCTATCTATCTATCTATCTATCTACCTACCTATCTATCTACCTATTTATCTATCTACCTATCTATCTACCTACCTATCTATCTACCTACCTATCTACCTATCTATCTATCTACCTACCTATCTATCTATCTATCTATCTACCTATCTATCTACCTATCTATCTATCTATCTATCGCCTTCATCATTCGCCTGTCATAATCTACACAACCGTGCCCTAGGCACGTTTAATTTTGTCTACATCCTGTTAGCAACAAAAGAGTGATAACGGAAGTTGGAGAATTACCTAGCTCTGTTCTGTAGACCTGTGTAAAATAAGCAGGAAATGAACGTGTTGTGTTCGTGTGTTCCTTGAAGATTGCCGTTAATGAGCGTATTTACAGGATATTCGATCGGACAAATCTTCTGTTCTTCAAACAAGGGAAAATATTCACTTAGCATTCCTCTGAATTTACACCCTTCTCACATAGTCCTTCATTGCTTCTGTTCCTTTTTTTCAGTTCTGATTGTGTATTAATTCAGAAATCCCGAATATTTCAATTCAATCAACACATCAAGTGCTTATTATTCCAAATCAGTACGCAAAAATGTGGACCCACAACTAGGTCCCATGAGGAAACTATCTGTAAATGAAATTAAGCTTTATTTTAAAGTATAATTTACATTTTAAAAGTTGGTATGAACTTGTGTAGCTTTGTCAATTGCAAATGCATTGTCTGTCTACATATAGTCCTTGTTCAACTCGCTAGTACGAGGCATTTCGAACCCTGAGTTTGCCTAAACACCATGCAAGAGTGAGGCAAAAATATTTTACTGTTTTTAAAATAAAATATTGGAAAGAAACATATATTTTATTAATAGATGTAAACATAATTTCATTCGTAAATAGAAATAATTGTAAATATCAGCGTTTTAAAATTATATTAACCTCTATCGTACTGGCGCAACGTATGCGGTATGGTGATTTCAATCCGTAAGTTACGAAGGTACTTGGTGGGGTACGCTGCGGCCACTTAAATGCACCGTACACTCATGTAGAGGCACAGAATTATAGCCCCACTCGTTAACTCCACATCAGATTATGGTTTGTGGTCGGATTCACCCTTCGGCCAATTTACGCAATTAAGAACTCACGTACCTCATGAACAAGACCTTCACACCCTGCCTGCAGGCTGTGAAACCGCAATGTTTCTTGTTTTGCTATATAACAGTAAGCCTTTCATTGCCTCTCAAGATGCGTTTAGCAGTGCGACGCAGTTCGTAGTAACAAGAAAACATTACTAGGAACGAAGCCTCATTCACACTGCCAAGTGTGGCAGTCACAGGAACGTCTAGAGACGGAGTGTTCTGTAGCAGAATTTTCCTGCTGTGTACCCCACTGAAATATAACTACGCAATAGTTGACTCTCATACGTGAGAATGACCAACGAGAAGCACACTTTTTGTCGTTAATTTATTCCTATTAAACTACCCTCTACATGTTTCGAACAAATATTTGTTCATCATCAGGATGTTATTTCTGTACACACAGCTACAGTATTGTACCATAAACCTATGGGATGTCTAGCTGCTAACACGATGTGGGGCAGCAGCTAGACATCCCATAGGTTTATGGTATAATGCTGCGTGTACAGAAGTAACCTCCTGATGATGAACATTTATTTGTTCGAAACATGTATAAGATAGTTTAATTGGAATAAATTAACGAGAAAAAGTGTGCATCTCGTTGGTCATTCTCACGTATATGTATGGCGATGCACTGTTCAGAGAATGTATAATTGACTCATATATGGCACTCTGGTTCTTATCCTAGCCAAAACAAAGACCCTCTGTGGATGGTCGCTGGATAGTTCTATTAAAAGGGACTAAGCACAAACTGTCTTTATTTGATAAAATGTCTATGATGCACAGGTTCTTTTATGCCTGTCTTACATTTCAGTTCTGATAGTGTACTGTTACAAAAGGAATTTTTAAAAAAAAATGCGGTAAAGAGGTTGCATACCATTGCCACACAAATAAATATGGGTCATTTCTGGCCGAACTGTGACGTCAAGCTTTTCCCAACACCTACGTTGAAATTGAGATGCATCGTTGGGAAACTCCACTCGGGGTTGTAACTGCAACTGAAGTCTGATATGTAGAAATTAACAGACTAGTCTGTAAAACGTCCAGCCTTATACAGCTGAAATATAAGACGTTTCCCTACGTGACCACCTGTTTCAAACACGTAATAATAAGCCGGACTGAATATTCGTTCCTCAGTAAGCAATCTGTGATGAGTGCGCGTAAGAAGGTCTGGATCCTGTCCCTAAACCGAATATCTGAACTGGTTTGGGACGAGAGTTACGAAGCAGGGGCCCCGAGCGACAGAAGCTCTGAGGACGAGGGAGGTTTTAAAGAGGAGCCAGGGGTGTCACACCTATAAGCGGACCGACCAACATCCAGATGTCACGCGTCCAGCACTTCGTTGTCTTCAAATGCCTCTGATGAAGAGGAAATTTTTCAGAGTGTGTCAGGTCAACAGGTCCAGACACCACCAACTTCGCAGTGGACACGGCCATCTGGACCTCACAGAAGTGTAGTACACGCCTTTAGAGAGGGCCCCAGGGGGGGGGGGACACCAAGGCAATGAAGCGTCACATATAACATTACGGATCCAGTCAGTTAGCGTTTTCCTGTTGAATTGTGCAGAAATTATCACACTGCTGGTGATGGAGACTAAGATATACTACTGTGGCCACCTTGACAAAATTGACAACAGACCTTCGCTGCTCCCTGACGTGAGTGAACAAAATTCTTGCGATAACAATACAAATGTGTCCACGGGACAAACTGACAGAATACTGGGCAACAACTAAACAATTCCACACACGTTTCTACAGTAGCGCTATGCAACGGGACAGTTACCGTCACATCCTTCGCTTTCTACACTTCACAGACAGCAATAATGAGCCTGATATGACGGACGAAAATTCTGACGGGTTATGGAAGACGCGAAATCTGTTTGAAATTCTAAACAATACATTTTCAAAAGTTTACAGCCCTTCTGAACATCTGGCTGTAGACGAAGTTATTTTTTTTAAGGAAGGATCATTTTCCGACAATACATACCCAAAAAAGCACAAACGTTTTGGCATCAAAATTTACAAACCATGTGACGAGACTGGATAAACGTATATGACAGTTTATTCTTTTCTTGACGGGGTTGAGGGAATTTCATATAGCGATTCTCGATTCATCTTCGTGGATGATATACTGCAAAGATGGCGCACGTCGGTAGACACGAACAGCACTCAACAAAGGTTGGTCTGTCTCAGTCCGTGACGACGCAGCCAAAATGCCGTGTGTGAACTGCCTCTGGTGGGAAGAGAAAAGTTTTTACCGAAATGTGGTGGAAGTATGACGTGTTTGTTTGTGTGTAATGAGATGATGTTTCTGACATCGTAATTTCGGTTGATCGTAAGTCGGGCGAGTCGCTATATAAAGGCGATTTGCACCACCTCCTTTGCATCTTGCATTCGACCTGGCAGAGGACATTGCGCAATACACAAGTTGTTAGGGGTGGCTTCAATAAACTGGCGATTTCACTGTTCTAAGTCTGGAATGCTGGCAAGCGGATGTCTCATACGCTTCAGGCTCCAAATAGCCCCAGAACTACTCCGTAAGAAAGAATGAATATGATTAGCCCTGTGTGTTCTCTTGGCTGTGAGAAGGCTAATCACTGCTGGGGATTTAGACGTTCACGGTGATATTGAGCACCGTAATATTTAAGAACTATGGCAGTGTAATGGGGACGGACAAATGGGGGTTGTGGGTTCTGCTTACGTGTAGAGTGTGGTATGGGAGCATAGATCCTAAAACTCTGCTTTATAGTCTTGCACATACACTTATAGTTGTAGGTTAGGATATGTGTGGTCTTCTAACAAACTTACCCATGTTCATGCAATTTAGAAGATAGCCATTTTTACTGACATCGTGTTTGCCTCTGTGTCACCTGCTGTTGACGTCCGTTCCAGTGCAATACATCATCTCTGCTGTTTCACTTTGATGTTTCAGTTTGTAATGAAGCTCTTGATGTGTTTTGGTTAGATCACAACAAAATAACTTCCACTGCTATACACTGCACACTCATCCTTCGACTGATAATACCAAACACTGCTATTTAATAGGAACACCTAATTAATTTTAAATTACTTGTTTCCTAAGGTTTATCGGAACAGGTGTTCTGAAAATACAAATTTTCATACATAAAATACAATCGGCTATCACCAATATTACAGACATCACAACACCACACTCCACGCAAACCTCCGAACTGACTGCGGGTGGCTGCATCCAGGGATACCAATCGACTAAACAGTAACAGACTTTTGAATAATGGTTGACCAACTATATGACACTTGCTTTATTATATGTTGCTCAACATGTTTCAGACGTTAATACGTCCATCTTCAGGAGCTAGCGAGTACTTGTTGTGTTGTGTAGGCTGCAATGATAGAGGTTTTGTGTGTTA
>Ga0123352_10002991_pt1 | contig 24091 bp, 11 predicted proteins | sample TergutLab28metaG_FD_89700 | JGI IMG/M metagenome (GOLD analysis project Ga0123352, IMG submission 89700) | Labiotermes labralis P1 segment gut microbial communities from Petit-Saut dam, French Guiana - Lab288 P1 | ecosystem: Host-associated > Arthropoda: Insects > Digestive system > Gut ...
TTGATTTATAAAACGAAAATAAATTTCAGTTACAAGTTAAAATTAAAATTATATATAATGCAGGTGCACCCCCATTACAGGGGGGGGGGGGGTGGTGACTGTGAGGCTATACATAATTTATGTTTGATTTTGAAAATTATGTTACACAAATCATGTCTGAAATATAATAATTACATAACACTGTTTGCAACTGCATTTATATACATACAAATATAATTACATGTTCGGTGACTCGCACACCTAATTTAAATCACACAGTCTATTCTTCTTGTTTCTTGTAATTTCATCTAAGATATCCTAAGTTTTTAAATATGATTTTTCAAATTCTGCTGTACAGTTCACCAGTTGATTTCAGTGACTGATTTTGGCTCAGGGTTAAATCACATATAACATTTGATATCATCATATCTTAAAAAATCCATGCTTTTGAAATTTCGATTTTGGGGGTGCAACCCAGTGGCCCCCACCCATCCTTAGGTGCACCCCTGATATAATGGTGCAAGTAAACAATACAATATAACATATATGATCAATAATACAAAGCTGTAGTGTGTATATAACAATATTACAATTAGTAGCGATATATAATATACAACTACATGTTTCAGCCCTGTATTTAGGCCATCATCAGGTTGTCCAAAGAACTTATTAAGTGACTACACAGTATGTTTGGTAATTTTGGTAGGGGGACGAGATCTCTTCTTATATCATAAGTTGTGGGATTAGTAAAAGTTGAAACGAACATGTTAAGGGCTTACATCAATTGTGAACATCTTATAATTCTAACATGCAAATTACATAGTAAAACCATCGTACTGAGATGTTTCGTCAATTTCCAACTTCATGGTTTGTGCAAAACATACAATAAATTACATATGCTATAAGTGTGTATTATAGTAGGTATGTATTAATAATTTCAGTTCTTGAATAGTTCCTTGTCTAGGCGGGCTATTATTTCCTGTATTCTTATCTTCGTGGTTGCGCAGTGTGGCCGGGATCCCCCAGGTGGATGGGTATGGCTTAAGATCTATTATTGTCTCCTTCTCTTAGGAGGGGTCTTCAGTATTGTGGGTCAGCTACCTGTGAATATATGTGGTAAGTGATGTTGACAGAGTGTGTGGTTTCTAGTGTCACAGGGAGTTACATAGAACTAGGTATTTTTACTCACATGTCTGTCGAGTTGCCATTGTTGGAGGGGGCTATTGTGTAGAAATTGTGGTCTTCTTCATTGTAACTATTGTGTATTCGTATGAGTTCACTGTGTCGCGTGGCATAAATATTCGGTATTTCACTAGTATAGTTGTTTCTTGTTGGTTGAAAGGTTTTCCTACAATGAACACAGTCGCATTATCGATATCACATATTTGTATGCCACTCACCATGTGTAGCTAACATATGGTCACTGTTCCCTTATCATATATTACTGAGTTGTGTTATCACTCTTGTGTGAAGGTCGTTTCTGTAGTTCAGATCTGCGTGAGGAAGGCCAGGCAGGCGTGGTGGCACCAAGCTTGGTATGTACTAATGTGGAGGTGGTCATAGTGTTCAGGTCTGTCTGTTGTCAGGGTGGGTTGGTTTTATGGACGGTGGGTCTTAAGGAGGACGTCAAAGATAGCATTTGGAAAGATAGTTTGGTCATCATTCAAGTGGTTGTTGGTTATGGATTCTGCGTGGATGTGGAATCTCTCAGTAGTGTTAAGGTGGGGTCCTTTTTTGTGGCGGTGTAGTACTTGCATTATTTCGTTCATAGGGCTGATGGAATGGCCTCCTTCCTTAAGGTGTTTTGCGAAGCTGTAGGTTTGGTTATTGTTTCAGAAGGCGGTTTTGTGTTCTTTGTATCTCTTGGAGAATCGTCTACCAGTCTGTCCGATGTGAGCTTTGTTGCAATCGGGGCAGGAGAGTTTGTATGCTCTGGATTGTGAGTATATGTCAGGGGTAGGATTTTTGTGGGTGAGTAGGTTTCCTATAGTGTTCTTGGTGCAGAGGGCAATCTTAGGGTCTGTTTGTCCGAAGATGTTTGTGATGTATGAAGTTTCTCTATCTATATATGTAAAACTGGCCCATTTTTTTAGGCGTCTTAGGGTCTTTTGGTTTTGCTGGTTTAAGGATGTGGGGTTTGTTGGGTTTGATGAGGAAGGAATTGTTCTGTAAAATGTTATGGATGATGTTCAGTTCGTGTTGGTATTCTTTGTGCTGTAGGTTATAGGAGTTTAGTCTATTGAACATGAGTCTAATTGCAGCATATTTGTGGTGTGTGGGGTGGTTGGAGGTGTAAGGTATGATGTTGTGGGTAAAGGTTGGTTTCCTATATATGGCAGTTCTAATGTTTGTGGGGGTTCATTGTATGGTAATGTCAAGGTAGTTCAGGGCATGGTCTTTTTTTGTTTCCACTGTAAATTGTAATTTAGGGTGTAATGCATTGAAGTCCATAAGGATGCTTTGGATGCTAGTGTGGTTTGAATCAAAGATTAGGAAAATATTGACATATCTACAATATTTGATAATGTGGTGTTTGTGTGTAAGGTGTACCAGGTGCAGGTGTTCCAGGTGCTGTAGAAAGATTATGGAAATTAGGCCTGAGGATGGGGCACCCATTGCAAGGCCGTCCTGCTGGATTATTATGTTCTTGTTGTGTGAGAAGTAGTTTTGTGTGGTGATAACGTTGTACCACCTAAGAATTTCTTGCTGTGTTTGTGAATCTACAAGTTGGTGTTTCAGCATGTTGGTTAAGATTATCTTGGTCTCTGTCACTGGTATGTTGGAGTATAAATTCGAAATGTCTAAGGAAGCAAGGGTGTAGTGTGGTAGCATTGGGTTGTCATTAAGGTTTTGTATCAGGTCGTGGGTGTTTCTTATGTTGAAAGCTTAGGGTAGAGTTGACAGGTGGTTGATCCTATTGGTAAATAGTTTGGAAAGAAGTATGCTGGGGCGTTGAACCAATTTACAACAGGTCGGATCGGTTGGTCCTGTTTGTGTATCTTTATTACTCCTTTGATGGAGGGGTTCATATTTATGTATTTCCACTAGCTGTCTTTTGGTATTAAGGTCTTGCTTTGTTTCACCGTGTTTCTGACTCGGGTCTGGAAAGTGTTTGTAGGGCCTGTGGTGACTGTATGGAAGTTGTTGTCACTTATAAATTTTTCAATCTTGATTTTGTAATCGTTGGTAGGAAGAATAACTATGGAGTTGCCCTTATTGGCCCGGGTTATCGTGGCGTTGGTCTCTTGTAGTTTTGCTTGAATTGATTTTATCAATTTGGTTTCTGGGTGTGGTTTGTGGGAGGGGTTTTGCTGTTGTAGTTTGCCAATATGGTCAGCTACTAGCTTTCTGTAAACATTCTGTTCACTGGATGGTAGTAGGGTAATGGCAGTTTCAGCTTCTAGTGCCAAATTCTGTATCCAGTTCTTCGGTTTAGAGTGTAAGTTGTACTTTAAGCCCTTTTGAAGTAATGCTGCATCACCATTGGAGAAATGGATGTTAGTATTATCTATAAGTCTTGGGTAAAAGGTATGTGTCTTATGTGGAGTTTTAGTTTGTGTTTGTGTCAAGTGACTTAGTTTATTGTCTAAGGTTCTGTATTTGGTCTTGGTTTCTTTGCCAAGTTTTTCTTCAATCATGTTGTAAATGTATGGCCAAGTGTTTTTCCATGTGTTTGCCAAAGCTGTGTGTAGGTAGTATATCTGTTGGTTTAGTTTCTGTTTTTTGGAGTGTAAATATCTGATTTCATCCTTAATTCTTATGGCAGGTATTCTTTGTTGTGTGTGTTTGTGGGCTGGGGAGCTGTTAGGTACCTTTATGTTGGCGTAGTTGGGAGTTGGCTGTTTTTTAAGGCATTGTCTATTGAAGTAGATGCTTGCGTTACAGTCTTCTCTTTAAGTTCTCATATTGACGGATGGAGCCTTGACTGGTGCTCATAATCTTAAGATACAAGATCAGTATTTTTGTTCAGTGCCTTATTGTTTCAGTATCTTTCAATTCAAATTATTTTCCAAGGCCTTAATATCCTGGCATAAAACAGTGTCTGCTGGCTTTTTGCTTCAAAGTAATCACTACAAAACTAGTAAAAACATGAGAGGTTTGTTGCTTAAGGTTCTGTGCTTTAAAAACCAAACGCCTTAGTCAATGTAATTTTGATTGGTAACTACTTGTGTATTACAGATGACTCAACTTCAGTGATTATTCATTCCACTGTGTAAAATCAAAACACAAAACACAAACTGAGCACTGTCTTAGCCTTCATCAAGCAGCAGTACTACCACCACATAGTCTCAATCTGATAAGATTTTATTGTGATATTGTGGGCAGTTACTAGGATTCTGGATGAACATTTTTAAGGGTTGTATATGGAGGTATTATGTTCCTCTGAAATGTTAGTAACATTGCGAGTATTCATATCCATCTGCCAGACTGCGCCTTATCACATCTTGGAAGACTGCTATTTCATCCTAATCTTGTATTAATTTTGCATCATCACTGTATCTAATTTTTGTTGACATAAAAATAATTCACATGAAATTTGTAGGTAATATTATGTGTTGCCTTATGAAGTTTATCATTTTTAGTTCTAGTGGTTCATTATTTGTAGTGTGAAACAGGAATCTGTCAAACTATACAGTACATGTTGCTGCATATGTATGCACAGCCTGCTGTTCTGGTATCATCAGCAACAGAAAATAAAGGGCTGTGACTGTGCAGTAATCTTCACTAGTATGATGTTTGTGTCTGCTTTTATTAAAATGTCTTGTGGCTCTAAAGTTGTTGTAGGATACACCAATGTGATACCCTAAGCTTGTCCCTGTGAAATTGCTGACAGAGGCTACTTACCACTGATGTTTCATGTAACTTTACAGAGTCAATAATACTTGCTCTTCAGAATAGGATACAGAGCCCAACAGTGGGTAACAGATCCTTCTATTAAGTTACCAGAGCTGAAACCAGCAGGAGTAGCTGCCAATATATTGAATAAACAGTCACAGGAAGCCGACAGAGGGTGGTCCTCCAGTTTGGGGGTTGGGTGAGGTGCTAACAACTCCTCACTGTAAACACTGGTGTTGTTATGAAACAGGTACATGTTTCTCAGGCCTGGACTGATCCTTTGGAATGACGTAAGCTGTGGGAAAGGGACGTGAGATTTGGTCCATGGACTGTAAGGAGCCTAAGATGGATCTTCATGAAGTGGGATGGGGGGGGCATGGACCAATTTGACCTGGCTCAGGACAGGAACAGTTGGTGGGCACTTGTAATGCAGTAAAGAACCTTTTGGTTCTGTCAAATGTACAGAGTTTCTTGACTAGCTGAGAACTGGTTAGCTTTTCTAGAAGGACCCTGCTCCATAGAGTAATAGTAGTAGCAGTAGTAGCAGAAGCTAGCAGGGTGATGGCTGTATTCTGTGTAATTTCCCATTGTCCATACCACAACATGTAAAATGTGACCATTGCCATAAAAACACGTTAGAGCAGTCCAGTGGTCTAAAATAATCTGCTGTTTCCTGTATGCACTAATATATATATATATATATACATATAGTCTATTATATTTTGGACTTGTAATATATTTTAGATTAATTTATGCAGTGTTTTTAAATTTCCAGGTAGTAGCATAAATTCAACTACAAACACTCCACATCACTCTAAGATTCTATTGTTTCAGTTAATGCCAATGAAATCTTTGGGATTAAAATGGTTTGAAGAGAAGTTCGCCTAATGAAACCCATTTTTATGTTTATTCCTATTACCCAATGCATCTGTAATAAAATATGACATGAATCATTAATTTCAAGTTAATTTAAAACATAAATCAACTTCACATATTTCCTCAAACCTGAAAAGTTGTGAATTCATCTCATTGTATTCATATGTTTTACAAAACTATAATAAGGAGAAGAAAGTCCAAAAATTGGTCCATGTACATGTACATATGTGCACAGGCAAGGAGGAAGGAATAAAATCTCTCTCTTATGAAGTTCCACAGTGGTATAACATTATCGAGGAATTATTTAGATACATGGACATTTCAGTCTCTCTTGTCAGATTGTCTGCTATATCCTTAAATTATTATTGTTCTAATTCTCTAATTTTTTGTTAATTGTATATTACTTTCCTTCGTCATTTATTTAATGCTCTGACATTTTAAAATTTTGTTTGAAGTGCCATAAGATTGCATATGAATCATAAAATTATGATTTCATTCTTATATTAATTAACAACATGTATATAGACACAGTTGACGCTGAAGCAAATTTAAGCTACGTTGTATCTTTTGCCCACTAAACCCTATTTGTGCAAATACAGAGCTATTTATAGCAGTTAACATAGGGAAATGCATATGCATGTTACTAACACATACCTTACCTATCACTAAAATAATGATCTGGGAATACAATAGTGTACAACATATCTAACCAATCCTGCATTCTTTTTCTCTCTCTTGTTTTCTTCCTCTTAGCAGTTTTCAGACAACCAAACAAGGCATTGTAGACCCTATGTTATCCATATGGGGCCAACAGATGTTTGTTAATGAAGACACTGACCAGTAAGTCCACACAGATACAGTATATACGCGGTATAATGTTTTCAGTGGGGGAAGGCCTGCTTCTCAGAATCAGTATTACAAACTTAAGTCTGTATTCAGATGTATTTTTCTTGAAGGTTCTGTGATACTATGAAACTTTGTGATTGCCCTGTATGCATTTATTGATCTCTGTGCATTTAAACAGCCTACATGTTTAAATTTGGGTTGAGTCCATCTTTTCACTTTTACCATGGAAGTTTATTGATTGATTCTTGGTTTGTTCAATGACACTTTTTTCTTGGGTGTGTCAAAGACTTGCTTCTTCCAGGTATTGAATGTGATAACAGGCAGATTTAAACACACACAGCCAAATTGTTGGTATCTAAGTCCAGTGTTCTTGAAGTTGGGGCTGATACTGGAAAGTCTAAAAAATGTGCATTGTCACACACTGATCAAGTTCTGTCAGATTTGATCCAAGCACTCATTCTAAACACCCTCCACCCAAGCCCCCCCCCCTCCCCCATGGGGTGAAAAGCCGAATTGCGTGCCCTCATGAAACTATATATAAAATTTTAGTTCTATCTGTATTCATATTTAAACTTCTTAGAAATATGAGGGTAGTGCAGTAATTATTGAAACATAACACTGGTTTCAAATACATAAAAAGTCATATCCACCCTCTTTCTATCAATGTTACTTTTAGTCTGTAAGTAGATGTGTATGCAATCATCACTGTCAATTCTGATATAACAACATTTACTACAGACTGGATTAGGTCAAATGTAACATCTACAGGTTACATATTTAGTGCTGTAGTTTTAGGAATGAATTTGAAGCCATTCACATACTTTAAATTTGCATACAGGGCTTTTTTCATATTCACATAATTCATGAGAGGTGTCTTGAAGTTCATTATAGAACCTGTATTTTTAAGTAACTGTTATTCGCAATAAAAAGAAATCATTGATATACTAACATGGTGGCCTTCCTCTAATTAAAACACTATAAACATCATGTGAACATTTCATAACAGTCAGTTCTACACATTAGGATGCGTGGGACATTCAACTCCCAAACAGTTTCTCCTGTGTATGCAGCTTGAAGCATGTATGAAGCATCAGAATGTAAATATTTTGTGTATGCAGACACAAAACAAATGAGCATGCTTGTGTGCACACTGAAATACCTAATCATTTTTTGTATTTGCAGTATGATTTTGTTCATGTATTTATAATGCAACAAATTTTAAGAATGAGTGGGAATGTAATTTTTACTCAAAATTTTCATAGTCATACTGCCTGTAAACTTACAAGCAGTCTCAAACAGCACTTCTGTGAAGCATGATTTGATATGTTTTCTTACATAATTTGTTAATTAAAAGATACATTTATAGAATGAATTTCATGTAATTTAAGATGTAGTAGTGGTTTATTTTATTCCATTCTGTGGCTGTCTTACATCAAAATCAGTTAAGACCAGTTTTTACTTATTGTTACTGAAGTTCTGTTGGTGTGATTTCTGATATAAATCAAAAAATTATGCTAAAAATTCATAAATGTGCTTCAGGAGTCTAAGTTCAATGACAATAGAAAGCAGTTGCAATGAACCTTGTTGCACAAAAGAATTAGATAAATAAGAGAATTATTGTCAGCTCTGTAAGTTCATGAATTGAGCTGTGTGCTGTAACATCTTATATAATCACATCTTATATAAAAATGGCTGCATATACAGCAGTATATTGAAGCCTTCTTTCAAAGCATGTGACACATAGTCATAAGTATGCTATGTATATGAATAATGCACTCTCTTTCATAAGTGGCGGTGGGTACCATTGCTCATATGTCATAGTCTGGGTTAATAAACCCATTCATCTTCTCTGTAATGACTTCTTTTTATTTCTCCACAAATGTCAAGCTGTAAGTTTGAAACTGGCATGGGTATGGAGGCCTTTATTAACAAAATACTGATGTGTTTTAACAACAAGATGAAAGGAAAAAAACAGAATAGAATATTTCCTCTCACTCTGCTATTTTGAGTTTCCTCAATGTTGGTTTTTATAAAAATATATTTAGATTGCTGATAGTCCTGTAATTCAGTCCACACAGTAGTTTTTGACCCCCAGCCACAAAATTGGGTCAGACTAGCATAGCATCCAGACCCAGGGTTTTAACTACCATAAGTGGCCTACATAAAAAATGCTGCTCGCAAAGACCCAGCAGATGGATAGAAGAAGAAATTAATATTGACCCAGTGCAGTTTCAGAACATAACATAATTCCTTTTTCAGGTTATAATCCTGTTTTTATAATCACATGTGCAGCATGTTTGCACAAATTGATTACCTTACATCATAATATCAAGCCTTCTAATCACATGGAGCAGCGCAGTTCCCACTGGTCAGATGTTCATGAAATTTCATATTTGCAACTTTTACTAAAATTTGTTGACACTTTCTGATTTTGGTTAAAACTGTACAATAATAACAGATGCTTAGCTTGAAGACTTATGAACATTCATGTGATTTGTCTTTATAATGGAAACAGACTGTTTTTTGTGAGGTACAAACTAATGCCTGAAAAACACCTGATGATCTGAACATCTCACATTTGTGAGCCAAGTACAGGCAATGGAATATGCCACCATTCGTGAGATATGGCACAGCTAGTGAGGCCAGAGAAACATGTGACTATTTAAATATGTCATCTCACACAAGAAACAAAAGAGATCAATTATGACATTTACACTGCATTGAGAGTATTCATGAAGATTAGGAACAATAGGAAAAGCAGGGACAGTTACAGAGTGAATGTACCAAAAGTGCTACACCATGCAGACATTTCTTACTTGTTATTCTGTGGGTGTTGTGTTCCATTGTTGTACCATATACAGGATATAGTGAGGTTTTTCTTGGTTTTTCTCAGCCCTTTCAAGCAGGTATCAGGTAATACCCCAATGAAGTCACAGCTGCTTCCTTCCCTCTTAAGTATTCAATAATTATGCTACCATATGATGCTTAAGTAATACATAGAACATAGTTTCATATGATGCATCTCATGACTGTAGGCATTGCATGCAAGATGAGATGCATAGTGACCATCCTTTTATAGCAATGCTGTCAGATTACATTTTGCATAACAGCAGGGCCACTATGAGGGAAATAAATGGTCATTAACATAGTTCCATATGTAGTAACATTTTATTTTCCATGCCAGTTAATGGGGCTTAGACATTTTGTGCTGTTAGGAAGCAGTTCCAGCACTGAGGCATTTGTTGTCAGGTGTACTGCATTAAGGGGTTACTGGTTCATAACATTCTGAGACATTGTTATAGTTCAAGGGTTGAAAAGCCCATTCCTTGGATATTTCAACCCTTGAAGATGGGACATCCACATTATCTTGAAACATTAAGAACAAGTTACCTAGGGATGCAGTGTCATATCCTAGAGGAACAGACACCTCAGCTGCACTGCTGCATAGACTAGAAGTTCGTGTATTTTAAGTATTGTTTAGCTTATGTCCTTCTTACTCTGTCTGGTACCCCACTGCTACAGTTTAAGGAAAGGCTCATTCAGTATCTCATTCATGTACCTGTGTACAGTCTGTTGCATTTGTGTGACTTCATTCTGTGCTTGACAGCATGTTGAAACGGGAATATGCTGTGCATTGCTGACTTGTGCCTCAGGGCTTGCTGCGAGATCTGAGGTTCTTATGGTAGTGGTCTGTCAATGCATGTGTTTTTGGGATCTGGTAGCTGTACTTTGGTTAACAGACACTAATGATTGAGAGGTATATGCTGTGTTGCTCTTCAGTTCTGGATTGAAAATAGAAATAATATGTTCCTAAAAAAATGTTGGTACATGGCATCTCATCCTAGCAGATCATGGTTGGAAGTTTTGGACTGGTTCTGTGTCTAAATATTCTGGTTTGCTCGAATGTAATGCTGCTGCATCTTTGGGTGGATAGTTCTCGATGTTTTACATAAACCAATTCCTTCAAAACTTCTAGAACACATCTGACAATATAGTGTCACAATGCAGAAGACTGGACTCCTGAATTTTCTCCTGTGAAAACCTCAGAACTCAGTTTGTGTCCTTTTTATATGCACCTCATGAATTAAGGCTTTTAATTACTAATAGCTTAGGGATTGCATATGAAACAGTTCTGCAAGTGGTGTGTAATTGTAAATATAATGTCTGAATGTTATGGGAATGTTGGATGGAAAACATGGAAATCTGAGCTGTTTTGAGAATGTTTTTGCATTTATGTCACAGGATTTTTTTGTGAATCGGTTTATTTTCTCACTGATTGATTCATTTGTTTTACATGTATGCTGCAGTTCTCTGTTTGTGCTTCCTGTCTCACATTCCGTCTGCTGATAAGCTGGTTGTGTTGACATATGTACTGCTTTATTTATTTCAAATGGCAGCAGATTCGTAACATATCACAGAAATATTTTTAGTACTTGGTCAGTAATACCATGTCACATGCAGTTACTTAATCAGATTAACTTACTGCATCTTTAACACTTTAACTGGTAACTAACTCTGTGGTGGAAGACTTTTCTTTAAAGCATTCCATCACCATGTTTAGAACATCTGTCTCTGGACACTATATTGAACCACCTGAACCAGTCTGCACCTTAACACACAATTTTTAAACGTAAATTTTAATGGTGTCTTCTCTCCCACAGTTACTTATGTGTTCCATAAGTGGTCTCTTCACTTGGAGTTCTGACCAAAATTTTGTAAGGATGTCATATCTTTCCCATGCATGCTATATACTATGCCCATTATTCCCTTTTTAATCATCCTAACAATCTAGGTGAAGTGTATAAATTATACAGTTCATTCTCAGGTAATTTTTTCTGTCCCACTCTCCCTTTTTCTGCCTTGTGTCTAAATTTTTTCCAAATGAACTTGTTTTCGGACACATTCAATTTATATGCCTGCCTTAGGATGAGAGACCAAGTTGCATGCTTATGTGAAGTGTCAGTTAAAATTACATTTTTGCATATTTTAGTCTGTATGCATTTTAGATAAGAAATGGAAAGCTATCAGAAAGTGTGTGTCATTTGCATGTTAGTACTAATAATAGTATCTGAAATTGAACACAAAGCTCTGTTTCACCCATGCATGTTTATGGCAATTTATTTATTTATTTATTTTTATTTATTTATTTATTTATTTTTTGCTCTTGTACTTATTTTTGCTGTTACTGGATGTCAGTATCACACTGCATAGTTTAGTAGATAGGCACCGAGGTCTGAGAGGGACCTGGTACCTCCCCAGGATAGAAGAGGCTCTTCTACCCTGAAGATGGAGGCATTAGGTTTTGCCGAAACACTAATGCCTATCTATCAAACTACATGCATTACATCCTAAAATAATGTACTGTGTACTTTTTTTTTCAACACATTGCATGATTTCACATGGTGAAATTACTGTGCCTGTAACAGTTAAACAAGTGTGAATTCCTAGCACTGTTGTTATGATAAAGTAGGTGATATGGACGGTTTTTGAATGTGGAATGAACAAAACTTTTTTCTTAGTCACCTTTAGAGTTACTTGTGCATTGGCCAAACACATCTTTAATTATTCTATGTGAATTGACTATAAGTTTCTTTTCAGCGTGTTCCTGGCATTTCTTTCACCCTTTATGAATCTATGGTAGACATGCATGTATTCACTTTGAGATTTGAAGGACACATAATTTAATGCTCAGATAACAGCACAACCCATATAGAAAAAAATATATACTGGCTAACCTCATACAATACAAAAATTCTCACATCTGTACCACACAGCAAACCAACATCTAATGCTATTAGCATTATCATTTTCCTTCAGTATGTGCTGAGTTCCATCATGGAGTTTATATATGTTATGTAAATGCTATCACCAGTTAAGTTTATTCAACAGATACTTTGCTAGTTTATAGAGTGGGTATTCCAGTCAAATAATTCTCATGTCCAATACTGGATCATTGTGCACTAAGGTGGTATGATACTAAGAGAGGAATATTGTGTTACTTTACAGTAGATGAATGTTAAAAGTAACACTTTTTGTTCCATCAGTGGTTCAAAATTGAGGTTGTTATAGAGTTATACATGGTCCTTCTTCAAGCAGTAACTCACACAAGTGTGTTCAAAAATGCATTTTCCTCAATTTGAGGTGAATGTATATCTGTACACAGCTCCACTGGAAGAGTCACACTGTCTGGTGGAAGAATGGTCACAAGTCAGATAAGTTTTGTGCTTCTGTCCCATCAGTGTAATGTACGAATGCTTTTATAGAGCTTTATAGTCTCTGTGGTGCAACTGGGTATCAGTTGGCTTTGTTGATTTCTTATGTGTTTCCTGTGACTGCATCTTGAACAGCAGTACTGAGACAAAAGAAACAAGTTCTATAGATTGGCCCCCCTCCACAGACTGTTATATTTGTTATTGCTCCCTGCAGCATATAAACCTATATTTTTCTCTGAAATCTAGCCATTATGTTCACAAGAATGGTGTAGCGATAATCACATGAAAACCGCCACAGATAGCAAGCACTTTGGGCCAACTGATGGAGCCAGATGAGGCTGGGTGGGAATGTAACTAAGCAGGAAGGATGAAGCTGTGAAAGCATTCCCATCATCCTTGGGACTTCTTTTCATGGTCTAATTGTAGTCTGAAGTTACAGGTAACACACAAAGCACTTCCTTTCTAAATACAGCATTTTGTATTTCTGTACTTATATTGCAGGAGACATAACAGAGGCACAAAAAAAAGTTTTACTTTTGACCACAAATTCTTACACTGTAAATGGTCACAAATTTCATGCCATTGCTCAAATAATTCTGAAGTCAATGTGACAGTTTAAAACATGTAAATTCTCCCAATATTCTGCAAAATTCCAATGTAATGGGGTGCGTTATCTATTGACTAACCATTTTTAAATAATGCTGTGGTGCCCTTGACCAGATACATAAAAATGTTTCTTTAGTTCCCACCACAGAATTGATAATGAAGACTGCATTTACCAGTCTGCGTTGCTTATTCTTCTATGGTCATACATTATGATTTAACATCAGCACATACTGGATTTCATAAAACCACTTACACACAACGTAAACTAACACATTGACACTTGGTGAGAGGTTAAAGGAACCAATGCCCTATCTAGCATAGTCAGCTGCAGGGGATGTCGATGATACCAGGACACATGAAGGATTATGTTTTGCAGTGCTGCTTGTTGATATGTTTCGCTTTAGACTGTCTGGTATAATATTTTGTGCCTTGTCACTGCATATACCATGTATCGTCTTGAGGTGAGGAGAGCCACGTGTAAGTTGTTCTTATGAAAGTCGTTGCTTGTGAGAAATAAGTATGTTAAAGTGATAAAGGATAATTCACCACATTGTTATAACTTATTTCCGGAATGCTTTTCCAGTGTTTAATTACAAATTTATTGTATTTGTTATCTGTCAGTATAAATTTCCATATTGTCGTAGTTATGTGTTGTCTGTCATCGTTCTGTATATTGAATTGAAGTAATATTTCTTTAGTTGAGTTCATTCTACATTTTTGTTATTGTGCATTGTCTATTTGTTATAATTTTAACTTTTGTGTTGTTTGATGCTTGTGACTGTTGTTAGACACAAGTTATGAATTGCATTCCAGGATAGCAAGAACTTTCTGCTTCAGTAACCGTGGGCACGGATTGTATTTGTGCTCACCCACAGAAGTACAAAAGTTCACAGTGTCTGCAGACTTCTGGTAAGAATTTTTCTCTTATGGTGTGTAAAACAGGGAGGAAGGTAGAAATACATTCTTGGTGTAGAAAATGCACTCCACATATGTTGTAACCTCACAGTGTGTGTGATTTGTGAGCAAATTGGGAAACAATGTGACTCACTGACAGTTCCACGATAACTTGGACATTTGTTACGAAAGTCGAACATTGACCTATCAGCAGTCAGAGCATGTACAAGGATAGCTGTGTTCCATCTCTGTGTTTGCAGGTCAATTTTATGTGAGAAAAATGTGAACTGGGTAAAATTGTGAATTTAGCAGTATTTGAGGCTTCCACAGCAATGCTGTTGAAGTCCTTGCTTTTTTGGGATGTTGCATGACACAGGTTGGTATTTGGCCTTGGCTACACTGCAAAACATTCCAGAAGAGTGAAGACCTCATGGTCAAATAAATACACAAGAAACTATAGCCCTAATTTGTGATTATGTAACTTATTTTTAAAAATCTACAGACATTTCTGAAAGCCGTATAGAGTTATATTTGCAGTCTGAAACTAAATTTGGAAATGAACAATGAGTGCATTATAATGGTGTTTGTTGTTTAATAGAATGACCAGAACTGGCAAATAAAAAGCATGGGAACTACCCTTATGGTGAAAAATGTTCCAAATATTGGTTATTTATAAAAGTTATACCTAAAGCTGACAAAATATAACAGTGCAACTGAGGTAGCGTATTTATTTTGAACTTCTAAATTGCTAGTACAAATTATGCAGGTGTGTGTAGGAGTGTTAATGAGAATAGGACAATATTGTACCCCATTTTACATTTACTGAGACAGTTGTACACAACAAAAAAGGCGATGTCTGGACACCCTGTTGTGTAGTGCTAATATACCCTCGTGTATGTACGCTCACTTCAAGCAGAAACATTGCTTCATTCCAGTTTAAGCCTGGCAGAAATGGTGGGAGAGCTGTTCCTACCTCATGACATGCCGGAACCTCCTAAAGAAGGTTTCTTTAAGGGACTATTTGGAGGTGGCATACGTTCTGTGGACAGAGAAGAATTGTGTAAGTTTACCACTTCAGTATGTCAAATTATGTGTTATCACAGCATAACACATTTGAGGTTGCAGAGAGAGGATGCAGCCCATCAGATGTGGATGGCACACTGACTAGTGGTGGTCATCCAGCTTGGTGGTTTGGAAAGATCTGACATCTTCTTACCACGGACCAGTTATAAATTTAACACAGTTCCTTCTACTTGAATGTTCTCTTCTGCACTACTTACCTCCTTATTTTCGACTTTGTTATGTCAGTAGTATTAGTATTATTATTAGTAGTATTAGTATTAGTAGTAGTAGTATTGGTAGTGGTAGTACTAAAAGTGACAGCAATGATAACAACAACAAAAACAAGAACATGGTGAACATGCAAATATTCAACACCAATGTATTTTCATATTGGAAACTGAAATGCTGTGCAATCATACATTTAAGCAAATGTGACTGATTGTACTGTGTTCCACATTCCATACATTAATTTGTATAATGTGTGTGAAGAACAAACCAAATGCACTTCATTCCACTGGTGTATTTTTATTGTGATATTTTCACCTACATGTTTTGGCCAATAATCTGGCCATCTTCAGTGTGACATTTCTGTTACAAGAATACAGTGTGATCAAATGTGTGAAATTACTACACAGAATTGAAATTCATATGATTACTGGTTAGAATTTAGTGTAGGTTGATAGTAAAAAATGATATAAAGTAAAGTAAAGTAAAGTATGGACTACAAATGTCAGAAGTTAAACGTATGTAAAATTTTGAGTGATGTATACAGTTGGTAGGTGTGGTGGGTTTTAGTCTGGATTATTTGATGCTGTGTTGTGTGCTGTGTTTAAAACACAAAATATTGAAGTACAATGACAACATATATTTCAATTTTAAGCGCTACATAATATTTATGGGGGACCGCGGTGGCACAGTGGTTAAGGTGCTGTGCTACAAATCGGAAGGTAACTGGTTCGATCCCAGCTGGTGTCATTTGAATTTTTCATTGACATATAATCCTTCCGATTGCACTAGGCCCTGGGGTCAACTCAGCCTCTAACAGCAATGAGTATCAGGAGTATTTCCTGGGGGTAAATGCAGCCGGTGCATAAGGCTGACAAACTTACCACCATCCTGTGCCATTGCCATGAAATCTGGGAACCTTAACTTCCTGGAACCCTCTGGGCATCTCCAGGCCCGTAACAGGACTGCTTTACATAATATTTATATGACATTCAGTTTGTAACATCTCACAAATTAAATATTTGTGCATTCTGTTTTGAGCTTTAAATATTATGTGTATAATGCCTGAGAATGGACAGTATGACTGAAGTATGTTGCACATGTTGATGGGACAAATAATATTTGTTGTGGTTAACAGTATGTGTTTATCAGTTTTTAATATGATGTACCACAATGGGACGATTTGTACAGAGAAAGTAATGGTACCATTGAATTAATAACTAATAATATTCTATACTCTCCATGTTCACTTGCAAGTGTTAAAGGTTAGTAGGCTTCAGAAGCTTGTCCCAGAACTTGGTATTCAGTTATTACCTTCCTTTCATGATTTTGTAAGGAACTGTATTGTGTTTGTATCAAAAACTACCCACAATATTTGAACATGTTCATGATATTTTATATTAAATAATGCCACTGGTCACAACCCTCCTTTGTACATTATAGTATTCTACCATTACTATGACCAGTAAGAATTTCTGCCATGGAAATGACACCACTACAACTAGGGTGCCTACATGCAGTGTAAAACATTATTATCGTTTTGTACATACTTTTGAAGGTTACGTTTTTTTAATATAATGTGTGCCAGTGTGACATTTGCATGCAATTTATTCATCCGATGATGATTATCTCTTATCTTTATGTATGCAATTTAAGAAAATAATTATTACACTTGTTCAAAGCCTATAATTTTGCTGCAAGTTTTAAGGCTCTCATAAAATGTTCATGAAGTTTCAAGTGTTCTGGGATATGCTATGGTGTAAATTTGTAAATAGGTATAGGTGATATGGAGGACTTTGCTGCTTCTGTCTTCAGGATAGTATGTAATTTAGGTTGTTCTTGTGTGAGGGTGTGAATCTTTTTGTCATGACTTAAGGGAAGAACATGGGTTATTGATATTTGAGAGTGTGGTGTCGAGAAGAATATTCGTACTCGAGAGGGAGGAAGTGACTGGAGGCTAAAGACAAAAGCATAATGGGGAGCCTCATAATTTGTACTGTCTGAATACTGTGAGGGTGATAAAATCAAGGATCTTGAGGTGTATGGCGTTCGCAGTGCACATGCGTAAGGAAGAGACCACATTGAATACTGAGGCATAAATTGGAAGGTAATTTTAAAATGGGTATGTACAGACATTTGTGACTTTAGCTAAATACCTTGATTGATCTAAGTAACCTGAAGAACACTGATATTAGTACGTCATTCATAACTCCTTCTTCCAAACATGCCTGTTGAAAAATTCTACAGCCTTGTTTTGTGTGTTAACATAATAACTGGAAACATTACAGCTGTGCAAATACTTCTATTTGTCATGTAGCATGTATATTCATGGAAAGTTTGGACACAAAATGGTTCAGTACGTTGCAAAATTACTATTATGTATTTACTGCTAGCCACATCATATAGACTGAGGTGTTTAAAGGCAAGTATGAGGCATAAATTCTTACTACTTTTTCTGTTAAAATAGAATTATGTGTATCCATTGTATTGCGTTGGAAGATTTGTTTTCAGTGTTTTGCTTATTGTAGTTGGTGAAGCTAGTGGCAGAGCATCCCGTAGTGTGGCCAAGCTTATTCCTGGCCCATCTGCTAATATGGAAGCCCTGGGTCAGCGTGCGACATCGGCGGCAGGAGAGGTTGCGAGGGCACATCAGATGGTCATGGAGAGAGGAGAGAAGTTGGGTCAGCTAGAGGAACGCACACAGCGGATGATGTCTGAGGCAGAAAACTTTTCCCAGTCAGCACATTCCCTCATGCTCAAATACAGGGACAAGAAGTGGTACCAACTGTGAGCATTCAAATATTTGAGTTATAATGGATGTTCATCAGTGATCAGTCTCGATGCTAGAATGATGTCAAGCCATGTGATGTTTTGTCCTCCAGTCTCCAGTTTTCCATCTTCTTGGGAGAGTGGAACAATGTTCAGTTATAGTGCTAAACATAAACATGAATTGAATTGTATATGTGTCATAGTGCAACACTTGGAATGTAAGAACTTGTGCAGTACTGCACTTAATATAGTGCAGAAGGACTTCACACTCCCATGAGCTTTATGGTATTCATTAATATAGCAATTTTTACACATCTTTCTAGTAGGTACTTACAAGATAATTTGTGTGGACTGAAATGCAAAACTTGAACATGAAGTGGAGCTATATGCAGGAAACTGAGCAGTGTTGTCTGGACAGTGTCATATGATCCCATTATTGGTGCTGTACATAGTTCAGATTAAGGAGATTATTGTGCCACAGTGCAAGTCATAATAACCAACCCCTTACATTGTGTCCGCGGGCGGGTCGATGTCATATTTGTTATCTCTGTTTTGGGGGCCAAGGACATAATGGCTTGTGCCCATGTTGTATATATTGGGTCCTACTTTTGAAGGGAAGTCAGTGATTATGAAGTATTCATTGTAGGTATACAGTTTTCTGTATATTAATGGAGAGGAAATATACAAATGTGTTATTATAACATATGTGAAGAACATTTTAGAAAATTTAAGGTGGAAGGAAATGTCCACTTTGTGTTTGCCCGTAATAGGAGGTATCGTGTTGTTTTAAAATAGGATTCTTATATGACCATTCAATATGGACATTCTAGACTAGATGTCTAAAAGGGAACACAGAGCCAAAATCACTGGAATGTAATAGTTTTATTGATTCTAAAACATTTCAATTGATATTTCATATTACAGAACTTAATTTTTTCCACTGAATTATGAATGAAGGTACAAATATGGCAACATTAAACTCTAAAGGAAGTGCAAATGGAAGCTTTATAAGGAAGTAACAATTTCACTTCAAATACATTCAGTATCACTGAGATTCCCACTTGAGAATAAAAATACTGAAATTAACAGAGGCCATTCTATGTGGCTTCAGCAGATGGTCCAGCACATTTTATTTTTGCCAAGTATATGCCTAGGAACATCTGATTGCTTCAGGTACAATGTCACACTCAATACTGTATGTGAAAACATCAGACCATCATGAATTAGTCTGCCATTTCTATTTTGGCATTGCTGTTTCAATTTTGAGGTCTAGTTTCTATCTTTTTAACAGTGAATAATCTTATGGGCCATTCACATTATACAGTAGACCATAGTCTCTTGTGGCCTTGTAGTTTAGTGCAACATCCCCAAATATTTGGGTAACATTTGTTGACAGTGTTTAAATGTGTAAAACAATTTTCATGACATTTTATGTTTATGGTTCCGTGCATCGCTGATCTATATTAATAATTGTCCAACAAGATGCAACACAAAGCAGTCTATTTATTATTCTGCAAGTTCACTCTACATGTTTCAGGTGTCAACCACACCCATCATCAGGAGTACACAAAATTGTAATTACAGCCTCCAGTACTGTGCAGCTACCTCCCTTCAACGTGGCCAAGCTAGCTTGGCCACATTGGAGGGAGGTAGCTGCATAATAAATATGACCAGTACCGGAGGCTGTAGTCACAGTTTTGTGTACTCCTAATGATGGGTGTGGTTGACACCCGAAACACGTAGAGTGAACTTGTAGAATAATAAATAGACTGCTTTGTGTTGCATCTCATTGGACAATTATTAATATATTTTGCATGAAAGTGTTTATAGTTCATTACCATGGTCAAAATGTTAAGATATTCTTTAGTAACAATATACACATTAAATTTCGTTATGGGGTTGTGTACATTTAAAGTAACAGCCTCCACCTTGTTGACATTGTCTGTATGAAGAGAATACAATACCGGAAGTAATTAATCTACTGCATATGCTTGCACTTAAACTTACACTTTCTCATGACAGAACTTCAGTTGATGAGCCTCAACCTTTTCCATAATCAGATGTGGTATGTCTTATTTGTATTACTTTAAGAACAACCCATAATCTGGACTTAAAGACTCCAGAAGTAGTTTTCCAACACCTGTGGATGCATATGTTGTGGTTGCTGTATGCCTGCAGATGTGGAGCAGCCATGAAGGTTTGGAGCAATGGTCTACTGTAAAACGGGAAGGGTCAGCAGATGGCATATAGCAGGAGCATGCATACAATTTGGACTTGGTGTTCAAGCATGATGGCACATTGCTTTTTCTTTAACAAATATTTGTTTTCTACAATGTGATTGCTAGGAGGGTATGGGGGTTTGTGCACACTTGCAAACAAAACTGATTCTGTATGCATTATCAAACATATGTTTTGTACATAACCAGATCAATATGATGGCAATATCAAGCTGACAATGTGTTGTAAATAATATAGGGCTGTACTTAATAAAAGTAAGGAAATATGTGATAAAATATTCTGCCCACTCTTAATTGTTATATTGAGACCTGATCTTTGTTAATAACATATGCAAGTCTGTTTATTAGGAATACCTATTTGTTAAATATTGTTGGAACATAACCCATGCATTAATAGTAAAAGTTTCGTATAGCAGAGTTCATAGTTAAGATATATTGGGGGCACCGTTAAAATAATGTAAATTTGGATGTAATATGTATATATTCATCTTTGTCTGGCCATCTTGTTATTGTTCATGCACAACAAATTCTTAATTATTGTTAGTTTAGGCTAATATTATGTTCTGCAATTAAATACAGAATTTTACATGCTACATATTTCATGATGTACATATTTTTAAATCTGTATGAAGTTGTGTATACATATGAATCATGAAACTTTTATGATACATGTTTAAAAGTATTGGAAGACAATAAGAGAAAAGTTTAAATTTTTGTAACTGATTTCAAGCATGGGTAATGATTGTAATTACATACGTACATACATATATATATATATATATATACATACACACATATACATATATATATATATATGTCTTGAGTATAGAGGAGTGGAAAGTGACCATTTAAATGCTAGAAAACTCTGCTTTTATGGTCCATGCTTAGTAGCCCATTGTATGACCATTTGTTTTTAAGTCTGAAGAGTGTTAGTTGTTGATAGACATAATCATGACTTTCTTTCACGAGGAAACATGTAATGGGCAGATCTGGCATCTACAGATGAATTGTTGTGCTACAAGTAAATTAATAATTCACTTGAATTCACGGAAATTAACTAGTAAAATTTGTCATAATAATTACCAGAGTTGCAAATTCTGAATTTAGGGAATATTATGGTGGTAATTTTGATTCATCAGATTACAGATCCAAATCCTGTAGCTTTTCATTTCATTTGTCCTCTTCTAATGACCAACTGTTTAACTTTATGATGGAAAGTAGCGGAAGCAAGCAACCTGATCGAATAGTATCATTGTAAGAGTGAACCTGGATATTTTGCATTACTGAATCTCGTCCTGTAAAATAAAGAGGATAGAAGAAAGTTATGAAATTATGAGAAAGACTGTGTAGTTACAATTTCTAATAAATTACCATCATTTGAGTCAAAAATTTTGTAGTATGTCAGTATGTCAATATACTTACTTCTGTGCAGTAATGCATTAGTGTCTGTGTTACTTGTGTTTTGTGCTTATCTTGACCATTATGTTTGTTATCTTGTGTAATATAATATGGCCTATATGGAAGTGCAAGACAGAACACCATTCCCAGTTCATTAATCAGGCAAACCGCAAGGAGACAGTCTGATACCATCGACACTCAGTGGGTGTAACTAGAACATCTCCTTTGCCATGTATTCATGTTGTTTCAATCTCTCTTTCACTGTCCGTGATTCGAGACATTGTACAATGAGATTTACTTTGATAACTGATGTACCAGGTGTCGGAAAGTTTAAGTAGACCGGAAATGTGGTCATAACTCGGTTTGTTGAACATCTTGGACATGATGGTGTAGAAGTGTTGCCAAGTGTCTCCTTTTCTTATCACCTCTCAGTTGAATTCATGTTTCATTTATGAATACTTGTTTTCTTCTCAGTATGTTTCCTTCCCAAGTCTCCATATATGTCACTGTAGATATTCTTCCATGTTTTCTTGTATGCCATAATTTCGTGTCTTCCATTTTCCAGCTTTTTCATTTCAGTAAATTCTGAATAGCCATTTCCTGCACTTGTCTGTATTTTCTTCTAGGTTGTCAGCCCTGTTGTAATGTGTGCTGTGCTTTCTTCTGATTTTGTTTTCCTGTTTCGTGTGAAATAGTGGTAAAGGCCTATTGAAATTCATTGGTGAACATTTTCTTTCTTGTCATTCTTCACCATCTTTATTTTACTCCTTTATCCTTCTGTATCTTATCTACTTCCCTCCTTTTTCCAGTAAAACAATGAATGAATTCAGATCAATATTCTTCAGATGACACAGTATCAGATATTGAGCTGCCATCTGAGACCTATGTATGTCCACAGAAATAGTATGAAAATGATATAACATATGTAGATAGCCACTGATGAACTGTCTCCCGCATGATATTTGTGTCTGAACTATATCATTTTGAATTTCATTTTGTTTCTTGTAATGGTTTAACGCCTGAACTATTTTCTATATTTAAGGTTGTAATTGTGCCCTTTGTAATTTTTTTGTCTCTTTTTTTTTTAAACATCTTAATTCTGCTTACTGTAATTGGTTTATATGTTTTTATTGTCTGTATGTCACACCATGCTTGTTACTACAGTACCATAAATTCACCACTGAAGATTAATGTCTTTGTTTCTGTATTAAATTGTTTGCAACTTAGACCTACACTGAGTCCCATCTAGTATACATAAATGTATAATTTTACAGTTTCCTTCCACAAAAATAATAAGAAACACCCAAACATATGAAATTTACTCTGTGCTCTTGCCAGTGTATATGGTAACCACATCTGTAATACTTACATGCCAGGACTGCAGTGTGATTCTCCTGTATGTGATTCCATCTCCTATTCCCAGTATATATTTTTTTTATTACATGACTTATTTACATTTCTTATTCTTGAGTGTTATTTCTCCTTTAAGGTTTTATGTACTAAATATATTTTGATACTATGAAGGAAAGTGCTTTTAAATACATCACCTTCCTCTCCAAACCATTCAGTCATCCTAGCTCAGCTGTTTGTATTACTTTTTGACACTATATAAGATATGTATTTAATACAGTGTTTTTAAATAACCCAAAATATTTTGCTTGTGTTCTGTCCTGCTGACACTTTTTGTGGGGTCTTTCTGTTTGAATTGTCTCTCAATTTCCGTCTGTATTGTAACCTCTATTTTCCATCACCTTTTCATATTCTGTTAATGGCAAAATGTTCTGTAACGTGATTGGCTCCTTTTCAAGGCTGTTCCTATAGTGTTAACAGGTAAATGCTCTGTAACACTATTGATACCTTTGCAAGGCTGTTCCTATAGTACAGGGTTATTCAAAATGATTGTCGGGGTTTCAACAACTTGTCATACAAAATACACTTGAGATAGGAGTATATGTCTTTTTTTATTTCATAGAACAACACTCCAAGTTTTGTTACATACCTTACAGGTGCTCTATATTTGCACCTTTTGTAATTCTACAAACATCAACATGATAATTGATAATCACCACTGACATGCTACAAACAGTTTGGAAGGAAATAGATTATCATGTTGATATTAGTAGAATAAAAAAAGAAGCAAAAATAAAACAA
>Ga0123352_10002993_pt1 | contig 24087 bp, 10 predicted proteins | sample TergutLab28metaG_FD_89700 | JGI IMG/M metagenome (GOLD analysis project Ga0123352, IMG submission 89700) | Labiotermes labralis P1 segment gut microbial communities from Petit-Saut dam, French Guiana - Lab288 P1 | ecosystem: Host-associated > Arthropoda: Insects > Digestive system > Gut ...
ACGCACCGGCCGCCTTTACCCCCAGGAAATACTCCTGGTACTCATTTCTGTTAGAGGCTGAGTCGACCCCAGGGCCATAGTGCGATTGGAAGGATTTTATATCAATGAAAAATTCCAATGACACCAGCTGGGATCGAACCAGCGATCTTCCAATTTGTAGCACAGCACCTTAACCACTGGGCTACTGCAGTCCCCTTGTACCATTTATAGTGAGTTAATTTTAACCATACCTTATAAGCAGGGAAATACAACATGCTTAAAATTAATAAGTTACTGTATTAGGCAATAAGCTTCCATTGCAAATCCACTACATTAATCACTGGAGGAAGCTCATAAATCTACGCCATTGTCTTTCTACAGTGAGAAATTCAGTGAAATAATACTCATATTCCTTACCCCTTGAGTGAGAAACACAAGTCAACAACAATACTGCAGGGTGATTTGAGGTGGGTTCTCACAGGGTCTATTCTGAGGTGTAATATGAAAGCAAGGTGTTTTGCATCCAGCAACATGACAATGAAACTATGACCAAGGGTGCTTGCAAAAAACATTAAACATACCAGTTTGAATAAGCTGCTGATTCAAGAAGTCAGTATTCAAGCAAACATGCTATAAACCAGATATAAAATGACTCAGGGCATTGTACAGTTCAAGCAATCTACTCCCAAAGTCTCAAGGAGGCCTTTCAAGGAGACTTTTTTTAGATTTTGTTTCTCAGAACAGAAAATGAGGTTTGAATATACGTTGTTAAAATGGAGAATATTAATCTGAATTCCTTGGAAAGTGACTGTAATTTGTATGTGTAATAATTTGAAAGAGTATTATTACACTATTGCCAATTTTCATAGTATCACAAATAATAATCAAAACTATATGCTTAGTTAATAAAATTGTTGCTAAAAATAACTTACAGTCCACTGACACACAACTTCTGACAGAGACTAATCATGACTGAATGGTTTCTACTGCCCCAAGATATTGTCTGTCTGATATTTATCACATCTGACCACCTCAGCAAGGTACCCACTCATGAAGGTGGGAAACCATATGGTAGACTATATTAATGCACAACAAAAAATATGTTCAGCAGAGGGGACTATAGACAGGAAAGCTCCAACACAAAAAGTGGTGGTTTTGGAAATATTTGTATAATTTTTGTTCTTGTATTTGAACTTCTTACACAATTTATGACCCTGACTACACAACATGCCTAACCTTAACAATGTACACAGCACCACCATGCCCTTTCTGTGTCTAAAAAATATGGGCACACTCATAACATTTTCACAGAGGGTGATAGTAATGGCAGACTTTTAAAATCACAATCCAAATATACTATTCTTAAAACAACAAAAGGTGGTAACTTTGTATATCACAACTAGCCTTACCTACTCCATTTATGTGCATAAACATTATTGACAGTTTTGTAAAAAAGGGGGGGGGGGCATGTGGAAAACATATCCACCCACCCATCTTCCTGTGACCTAGCATCAATGACTAAACCACCTGCAGAATTTTCATGACATTTAGTACAGGATCATTTAAAAAAAGTTGTTGAGCAGGGGCAAGTTTTGTGAAAATTGGCTCAGTGATGGTCACATGTTATTTGTGGGTGTACAAGAATTTCTACCCAAACTTCCCATATTTCTTGACTGAAATGGGTTAAATTCATTATAAAAGATCTTTACATAATGTCATTTAGCAAGTGTGGTTTTGAAAAAAATCTGTAAAGTGACCCATTCCACACTCATTGTCCAATTTGTGTGTTGTTTGGTGTAAGAGATCTGCACATCATTCTGTCAAGCACTTGTGGGTGTCATGAAAATTGGCAAAGGAAAGGCTATACTAGGCAAAAATAAAATTTCACCAATGTTGTCTATATGTACATGTGTTAAGAACTTGTATATTTTTAAGGTAAAGAGCCCTTGGTAAAATATGCCTACTACATGACAGAGCGAACCACTTGCAATCTCATTAACAATTTATGTTGTTTAACAGTGCTCAAGGCTCATGGATATAAAACACATTAAATATAAACTCTGTGTTGGAATTCATTATTTACTAAGTGGGAAAACTCAATGGGGAATTCCATTACTTTACAGTTACGATAACAGTGTTAAAAATTTACATTTACAGTTGCCAAGGTGTGCCTATTATTAAAATATCCTCAACCATTACAGACAATAGGGTAATTATCTTGGGTTAAAGAGATTATTTCACTTTGTTAAATTCATTCTTTTCTTCCAGAATAAAGGCAGTGAATACTGAACAGATGTCAATATTGTCTTCATTCTGATCAAGTTCAAATTATTCATACTTTCATGCTCTAAGAACACAACTGCACAGTTTTTCATTATTGGTGGCCTCCCATTCATTCTAATGCTCAGTTTACATAATTTATGAGAGAGATATGAAGATGTGCACACAAAATTAAATTACATTTTTAAAATACAATTACCTATATGGCAAGCAATGATAAACTGTCACTAATTTATGCTGCACTATAAAACACAATGGAAATCCCTGACATCAAAATTTGTGCGTCAGCAGCTGCCATTCATATTAAAGTCACAACTGCAAAATCAAACGATGACATCTCTGGCACGTGGAAGTATACATATAAAATAAAATAATTTTATTCTATGAAAGCATGTCGCACACAAACTAATTCACTAATCCATACGTTAACTTCCACCAAAATAATAAAATAATGCAACAATAAGTAAAAAATTTAAAGGATCTATTCTAACATGATGGCCTATAACACTCTTGTAAGTGATGTCATCGTGCTCCTTCAAAGTCCCCTGAGACTGCTGGGTACATACCCTCATCCCCTGCATTCTAGACATAGCCCTAAGAGGCCTAAGAGCCCTGAGAGTCCGCATTGTTTTGAAGGCTTGAATGCCTCCTGCCCCCACCAAGGATGCTACGAAGTTTATAAGGGAGACCTGAAGTAAATAGATGTACAGTTGAGACAGAAATGAAGGGGAAAAAAAGCAGCAAATCACAAACACAACATCCACTACCACCACCACAGCAGGAAAACTTGATGACCTATGTGAAGGACTCAGCAATCATCCCATCATGTATTAAATATGATGTCACGCTTGTGGAGTTCATCCCGTAGCGAACACAATGATGCATCTTCAAAAGTAATGTCAAAGCAGGAGAAGCAAAATGACTGGTATTCTATTTTATATTTTTCAACACTCAACATAACAGTCACACTCAAAGCTACAGGAGTTACAACCATATATTAAGTTAGGTGTGTCATCACTTAAAATGGCGTCCATTATTGTATTCTGCATAAGACTTACTTCTGTGCTGTAACATCAACACATGATATGACAATAGCCAGCTCAAAAATACCATGGCAATGTTTAATTTGACACACAATGAACAGATAGCAGCTACAATTTCCATATTTCATGCAGGCAAATATAAAAGTGCAAAGTCATGTTTTGCCTGAACTCACTGCTCTCTTCTTTTAAGGCTCTAAACTGGAACATTTTTGTTAACATTTAAAACGTCAGTTATGCTTAAAGTATGCCTGAATCATTTCAGCAGTTCAACAAATACAACAGCTTGGTCTGCACATATTCTCAGTACACTAGCCATGTCACAAAATGGCATAAACTTCCTTATACTCATTGTATATTTCACTGTCTTGTCCAAATTATTCTGACTTTCAAATAATTAAGGATGGGCTAAAGAAACACAGCCTGTATTATGAAAAGACTGTGGTAAAATGGGGGTAGAAAGAAACCTCATGATTTAGGGTTTGTAAAATTATTTAACACATATGAAAATACAATGAGTGTGCTATGACTGAAACACAGCCCCAAGCTATGGGGTTTTATACCCTGATATTGCATTGCCACATCTCAAGCAGAACACAAGCACAGACTCTGTCCCACTACAAAACTACTTCTGCTGCACAACTTCTAAAGAACCCCATGAACACATCAATCAAATCAAACAACACAATACTGCACACATACATATATTGCACAGTGTATTGCAGAAGAAGGGCCAATACCTGAAACAGACAGATATACATGGTCACACACCCACATCCCAAAAATACACACACACACACACACACACACACACACACACAGACACTGTACATGGAAAGCATTTTCCACAATGGCTTATTTTTCAGCAGCAACAGGAAATGTCAACAAGTATTTTAGATAGTCACTAAATTCAGTCAGACAGGGAAGAAATGTGCAGTCACAACACTGATGATTCCAAAGATGAATGTAGCAAAACACAGTGAACAAGGAAGATGAGAAGTAGGGATGGATGGGAGAAATAGACTATGTTACAGAGATAAAGATTGACAGTGAGGCAAGCAGGAGACCCACATTAGCCTCAGGGAGAAGGACCACAGTTCCCTAACCTTTCCTGTATCACTCACAGAAAATCAAGCAAGCAGGCAAGCATGTAAAGGATTGACACTTCCAAAACATGTCACAAATGCCAGCTGAAGGTCCACAAAGTAAAACACAGTGAACTCTGTCAATTACAGACAAACATCAGTGTCTCCAGTGGACAAAGGCCACTGTGGAATAGGAAATTTAGAAGTTGTCGTTTCTTGTAGTTGGTTACAAAGTTTCAGCACAGTCTATTAGTCCCACCTGCAAGGGCCAAGCAGTATTCTTCTTGGGCTGCTTAAGTCTTGAAGATGGAAATGACAGGCCATACCAAAACGCTCGTAAGCAACTACCAACCAACACTGCATTACATCCCAGAAGAACAAAGGCCTCAACTACACTGCAGTAAGAGCCTCAAATCTCACGGAAGAATTAATAATAAACTGCTAAGTTGCTTAAGAGTGCTCTACACTATAACTTTCAAAATACCATATATTAAAAAAACTGAGCTTTTGTAAAATGAAATGTCTGTCATATAATTTTGCATTGTCACAATGTACTAAGAACTTATTATGAATTGTAATTAATTAAAACACAATCAAAGTACACATAATAAAAATAAATTTTAGACAAACCAGTTTGTTTCGCTCTGCTACATGTTTTGGCCCTGCAGGGTCATATGTAAGGAGTACAATTAATATGACAAGAAATTACTAGAGTTAAAGAAAACTACATCCCTAAGCCAACTGACTTGTTACACACTAAAAAATGTATGTTTGTATGGCTGTGTATTTACTTCTTATTGATACTATTCCTGCATCAATAATGTTTCCAAAGACAGTACATCCAAATGTATAATCCTTAATACAACACATACCAACCTACTCAGTTATGTATAAAATAGTCCATGGTACATTAACAATGTCCAAACATGGTGGGTACTATCTGGTTATGTACATATTATGAACCATTACAGGCCTTTATTAACTAGTTTGTAAGAAGTCAGCTAACTTAGGGATATAACTGTGTCACAACTTCAGTAATATTCAGTAATGTTCATTGCTCTCCCTTAAGATAGCCTTGAATTGACAAGAGATGTAGGAGAGTAAAAAAAATTTTTTGTCCCAATTTATTTTAGTGTGTGTACTGCACTGAATTTTTAATCCATTCTCAACCTTTCCCTTCACGCAGTTCCACAGATAATTACATACTTGATATGTAAAGCAGTCCCACACAGCAGTCAGTATAATCACTGAAAATAAACAAACTCCGTAATTCGTTGTAGACTACATTCTGATCTCAAACACGATTATTCAATTAATATTTGACAAAGAGTTGGTAGGACAAAAGACCCCGGCTGGTAAGTACTTCATTCTTCTCAACCTTATTCCATATATGTTTACCTCATCAGAGGTACAATTTCTGATAATGTTTCGTTTTCATACAACTTACTTGTTACTTTTCCACTGAGTGCATACAGTTCCACCCCACCCCTGTCCCTGCCTTACAGCATGGTCCACTCTTGTTGCCCCATCCCCGTACTTACTCTCATGCCCTCCCAGCGTGAGACAGCACGCAAGGGTCTCAGAGCGCGAAGGGTCCGCATGGAGCGGAATGCGGGAATATCTGCCGCACCGGCCCAAATAGCCGCAAGGTTAATCAGAGACAGCTACACCATGGAAAAAAGAAGTTAGTCAAACAAAAACATGGTTGATTAATGAAGCAGCATTCAGCACTTGATGCAGCAATCTTCGGTTACTGCAAGAAACACATCTTCTTTCCCTCATTCTAATGACACAAATCTATACACAGCAATTATCAAACTTGTGTGAAATGAATGAACCAAAAACTGCAACATTTATAGCCTGCATATAACAGACATACTCACCTCAAACATAATGACAAGTAATACCAGTAATAACAAATTTGTTATTAACAAAGAACTAATACAAATTTTAAAAGTACAAACAACATTCACACTCCACTGTCTCACTGTGAACACTTTTGATACATGACATCACACACATAGTACCATGCCCCATGTCCCAGTACTCACCTCAGCTGTATGCAAAGTATATAATATGCTTCAACAAACTACAATCTAGGAGAAAATTAATTTTGTAATGTTACATATTATTTTATAGCATCAGAGTGTTTGACAATATATTTAAATATGAAGCAAGTAATTTTACAGACTAATGGCAGTGGAGAACTGTACTCATCATCATATTCATTCCTATTAATTCCTGTAATTACATGTGTTTCTTTGTCACTATTCTAAATAACACCTGGATTCTTCAGGAATAAATCACAATGGCTTAAGTGGGAATTGAATGTCCTTATCTTTTAATTACCATGCATAATTAATGCTCTCTCATGAAACGTATGTGTCTGCTTTCTATTTTGTGTGTTCTGTGATATACATTGTTTCTCCTTATGCATATTACTGTTCTTCCCTCTTATATGCAAATGTAAGGACCAGTGCCACCAGGTGGAAACCCAATTGCAGTAAATAAATATTATATTGTATCGTATATAAACTGCTGTTCAGGAATGAGAAAAGTGTTTGACAGGGGGAGTCACTTGAAATGCAACATGCTTTTATACAATTGTGTGACAGAATAAATGACTGCATATCGTCTTGTGTAAATATCCTTCATAAAACTTTATCTTCTTTTTGAGATGTCAAGGAAATGTAATAATTTTCATGGTCAAACATCCAAGCAGACCACATGACATGCAGCCCGAGAATGGACAGAGCAAACTCCTGAATTTCAGTGACCATTCACCAGTTGATACAGTGGAGTTAATACCCAAACAACAAGAAATGTTTTTGATTCACTGTCTGTGCTGGCCATTGCCATTATTCAAAATACAGCATTGGGTGGTGGCATGCAGCTTTAAATTTGATCCTAGTGAAGGAACTATCATAAACACAGAACAATATATCCAAAGATTCAGGTCTTCTGGGATGTGAGGCTGCGCTGATGGACTGACCCATGAAGAAGAAGGCACATGTTCCTTCAAAGGGTTGGAAACTGCTCACCTAAGGACACAGCAACACATACCAGAAGGCCCGGATTATCTACACAGTGTGAGAACCTGAAATATTGTGACATTAGATCTATTAACATCAGAAAGACAATCAGTCAGAAACCAATTCTGAACAAAACAACAAATTTCATTATGGCTGAAGAGAGACATGTTTAGAAGATATTTCTAATCATCTTATTAATATTAACATATATGTATGTATGCATGTATGTGTATGTGTGTGTGTGTGTGTGTGTCTGTCTGTTGTTGTTGGTGTTGTGTGCATGTGCATGTGTGTCTGTTGTTGTTGTTGTTGTTGTTGTTGTTGTTGTTTGTATGTACATACACACACACACACATTATGAAAGCATTATCAGCAAATAAAGTCAAAACATACAACATTTCAACACTCCAATTTTATAAAGCAACTAACATATGGAAAACTCTTTAAAATACGTTAAAAATACACACGCTCTTGTTGCTCTCTTCTACTCCATTCCTTCATATTTTTACCACATATTTTCCCAAAATTTACATACAACAACCAGGCAAAAGAAAAATTTCAAAGAAAACTGTAACAGAAACTAAATCCATTCAATCACATGACACATGATCAGGCACCATGTTGCAACATTAGTTCCACCTGAGTTAAAAATAGAATTAATGGAATAATTCCTCCCCACCTACACACATCTACCTTGGAATTTATGTCTACATGGCTCTCCCTCTATACAATTCTCTGAACATGGCATTAATATATATGTAGACATGGTTTTTCATGTAAATGTACAAACCATGTATATTTGCATTTATACCATGCTTCATCTTGTAAATAAAGTCCTGAATATATTGGACACATTTTCATTCCTTGATTTAGTTTGGATGAATATTACTATACTCCATCTTGTTCCACTGCAGGGCCTGTCCTATATTAAAGACTTCAAGACTGTTATCATATCAATTAATACATACAATATAAACATTTGCAGTGCAGGGTATAACTTGTTCCACAGTTCTGACAGGTTTTTCCTCGTCCACAGATGACTGCTTGTGCTACTGTACAAGATAGTGATGATGAAATAATGGATTAGGTCCCGGTATGATTTAAATAAAAACAACAAGCACAATCTTATCTCATTGGTGCAAGGTTCTTAACTCATGGGTCATGTCCAAAAATGGGTTGACAAGCTCTTTGAGATGCATCACAATCCTCCTTAATAACATGGAATATCCTCCGAACCAAGCATATCTTTGCATGAGTTGCTCGTTCAAGGTCGACATTCCTCTTAATATACTCATGAGTATTTTAATCTTACACTATTTGTGCAATATTCATGCTTATGCACCACCACATAACAGACTAATTACTAATCATGTTGTAATGTTATTTTGTATAAGTACCTAATTCCAAAAAATATAAGTCATATTTTAATAAACATAATTTACTTACTTAATTTGTACACAACAGTGTGGTAATTACAATGAAACACATTATTAACTCAAAGTAAAGTAAGGACTGCAGAAGTTGCTCCCAAACTTAATTTACAATCCCCCTCCCAAAAATTGACCCCAACAACCATGACTGGTACAATTCCTTGCATGGATAAAAAAAAAGAACTCAATACTTTAGACAAAGAGTTGCATACACTATTAATAATTTTTGTTTTCATTCGTTTATAAGTATATCACAACTGAATCAACGATAAACCATCCACCCTATATGCGACCCTGAGTTTTCATAGCAGTGTACCATGCAATTATCACAGAACTTTAATTACAAGTGTTTGTGTAAATAAAATTACACAGAAGATCATGTGCAACAAGATTACACCTTAGATAATTTAAAGCTTTCATAGTGATGAAATACAATAAAATATTCTCTGGCTATCTGCTGCATCAGATGATTGAATGGTGAGTAAAGCAACATTTAGAAGACACTGATGGTCCTTGAAACTTTAGCTTACTTGCAATTCAACCACCTGATGTGGCTAGTCCAAGAATATTTTATTGAGAATTAGAAGTATGCAACCCCATCTTTTTTCATGTAAGTTGATAAGTTTTATGTACCTTGATATTAAAGTAAAAAAGCAGTAGTTACTACAGTAAAGACATGAACACACAGTAAGTAACACAGTGTCTGTTTAAAGATGAGACTTGAATTACATAAAACTAACCAGAGTTAACCAAAACCCATGCAACAGTACTTACCATGACAATAACAAAATCCAACCAGCACCAAGCATTTGTAAAGTACTTTCTGAACCCAAGAGCAAGCCATTTGATTAACATCTCAATGAAGAAGATGACGGTGAAGATACGATCCATATAATACAAGATGTCCTGTAAAACGGGTCGCTGGGCAAGTAGTACATCTTCAAGAGCCTGAAACAAGTGGATATCAACTTAATGTTCAACTAAACAGAAAGTATGATACTGTCTTCATGAAACCAAAAATTACAATATTGATGTCAGAAATGTGATAATGATGATCTGTTTAATGTTACAACTGGGGTAGGGTCACCAAAAATAAGCATTAATTTTAAAAAATTCTAATTTGAGATAACCTATGGTTACGTGAAGCAAGTATTTACATTTTCGTGGAATGTATTCTGCTGTGGTATATAATATTAAAACTTACTTCCATACTGCAATAAACCATAACAAAATTTCATAATTTTTGTCAATATATGCTACATATTTCAGTCACACTGACCATCCTCAGACATTTAAATACACAACTTTAAAACCCCCCCAAAAAATGTTTTCTTGAAGCCATAAAACATCCTCACACCACACTGTTCCAAATAAAAAAAAAAAAAAACATGCTTCCAGGACATGGGATTTACATGTACCACAATGTGTCTAATCACTTGTGTCTATTTCAGTGCACTGAAGCCAAAATGACATTTCTTTAGAAAATCTTAATTCCTTAAAGCACAACCTCCAGGAATGGTCTCTGATCATCCTTGACTTTGAACAGCTGTTGATACTTTAGATGGGAGCATCCAATGGGTTTAGTTTCATTTGTCCCAGTGACAGCAAAGAACATGATGGCTCACAAAGTGGCCCTTAAAATTAATGAGGGATGTGAATCACTTTGGAGGCCCGCTATTCCTCACTTGTGCAAAGTCAAGTTGAGAGGTACAGCATACTGTAACAACTGTTCTGGATCCAGCAGTTTTTGTTGGATCTGACATCTCTTGCCTGGAATGCCAGTATCTCACATCACCAAAATCCCCTGCAAATTCTTCTATTTTTCATTTTGGTAAATGTTTCTAGCATAGCAACCTCCTGATACATAACTAAATAATGCTCACCAAAGCAAGACTACTGAGTAGAATCATCGTGATTACGGCCGTCTCAAAATACTTGTTCTCAATGAGCTGGTAGGTTTTTTGTCTAAGGTTTGCCCACCCTTGCCAGAAGGGCGAATCATCGTCTCCAGCCAGGAATGGGAAGCGTTTGTAGCATTTGTCAGGGCAACAGTCTGCAGGGTAGTCAGATAACACCACATCTTCTGTGCCTGCATCCAGCACAATGGCATCATCTAAACGACCATCCTCTCCTTCACCATCTTCTTCAAGATCTGAAAACATGTACTTATTTCTACTCCCCAGATTCTCTGTTTTCTTAAATCAGAAATGGATCAGGACATCTTTTTGTTATCATAACACATAGATGCAGTAAGTCCCTGACTTACACATATCCATGGATACATGGATACATAAGTACACGGTTTTATTTAAAAATTTAGGCACTTCAACATCAATAATTATTTTATTGATTATAATCAATAAAATTCAGCAATATACCAACAAATGAAGTGTATTACAATACAAAGTATTTACATTTATAACACTATAATTCCCACATGTTTTCGAACCTTTCTTATAGGTTGAAATATGTCAGAGTTCTTATGTTTTAACTGTAAAAACTTTATATTGTAATATAATGCATATGTTGGCATATTCTTGAATTTTAACAATTACTGCAAGGATATGAATACCATAAAAGCTGTGGTCATCATACCAGGTACACAAGGCTCATATAATATAGTAGTTACAGTATGACACATTTCAACATACATATATGTCATACTAAGTGTTTACAAAGCAATTCTTTACTGTGCAACTTTCATATTTTGGCACTACTTTTTAGCTTTAACTAGCAACTGAAATGAATGTGTATGTCAAAAGAGGTTATCACATTTAAGCACTTTGATTTACATGGTCTTCAATTTACACAGGAACATTCATAACGAAGCAACTGCTTAAGTCAGTTTGGATTCTGAAATGCATAATCACATCATAAGCACACTCACAATAATTCAGCATTAATTTATGCCACAATGCAGGGAAAAAGAGGAAAAACATCTGGCAAACAGTAAAAATCATGCAGATCATCATAATGACATTTTCTCCTGTTACTTCCTCCTTCTTATGTCCAGCTATCTTCCTCAGCCCCCCCTATTCTCTAACATCATCAGCCTGTGTTCTTCCTTCAACATGTGAGACCAAGTCTGACACCTGATAAAAGACATACAAAAGCACAGTTCTGTATATTTTAAATTTTATATTGTTAAGAAAAAAAGGGACTAAAATTCTTGACCAAAGCTAGCAGGCATTCCCAGAACTTTATCTGCTCTTAATTTTGTCACTCATATAATTTTGATTTCTCCGTGTCATTAGCAAGTGGTCCAATTTTGCCAGTACAATGCAGTTCTGATCAAACGATAGTAGGCTGCATAACATCACAGTTTCTACATTTCTACTTCCACTACAGCAGTTGTGAACTTCAGAAGCAGTATAACCACCATCACATTCAATGGGTGAAGGGGGGGGGGGGATGCACCTTATAACTGCATGCAAAGTTAAACATGTTCTGTACAGGTACTTTCCTGATAACTGAAGGTTAAGAAGGCACAGGTCATCTTACACGTATGGTTTACCTTTTATTTGGGTACATACAAACAATCAACAGCCATGGCAAACACAGTATTTTGTGTGGTAAGAGACAATGCAAGCATACATGTTGCTTGATGCTTTGTTTCTGCTGAAACTGCAGCTATGATTCTGGGCTTTTGGGTTATAAAATTGCACAGTCTGGTATCTAATGATCAACGTTTTGGAGGAATCTGGTACCTCCAATTCCAAGGCAGAAGACGTGTAGGCAGGTGGTTCCTCCCACCCAGACAACACAGTGTCATAACTCATTAGACAAAAAATCTTTGCCACACTCAAAAACTCAAATCTCATATCTGAGGTTATGTTCTGAAATGAACACATTTAGCCTACATTTTCCATTGTGCCTCAGCACACCTATGTTACCAGGTATACTCTTGTAACAACTCAATGCTTATTTTCAGGTATGTCAATCTAATAAAATCTCTCTTCTCAGGTATCTCAAGTGAATAGTAGCTGTTTACTGTGAAACTTTAACAAATAATGAGTTGTGGAAGTGTACGAAACAACCAAGAATAGATTTGCAGATCAGGAAACGCAAGTGGGGATGGCTGGGCCACACACTGCGTAAACCGATTGATGATATAACCAGGCAAGCCCTAGAGTGGAACCCCCAAGGCAAACGGAGTAGAGGGAGGCCGAAGAACACGTGGCGAAGAACGGTGCTTGAAGAGGCCAAAGGAGTAAAAAAGACCTGGGCAGAGATCAAGTGCATTGCCAAGAATAGAGTGCGGTGGAGGAATCTTGTGGATGCCCTATGTTCCGCAGTGGAATGATGGGACTTTTGATTGATTGACTGTGAAACTTAACTTCAAGATTAAAAAAAAAAAAAGTATTTCTCTAGTGAAGGCTCAGAATGGGAAGTGTTAAGATTCCATAAATTAAGCACACACTTCAAATAAACACACACACACACTCACCTCCCTCTTGATCAAGGTCCTCTTTGCTTGCATCTTTCTTCTCCTCTCCATCCATTGTCTCTGCACTTCCCTTGTGACTTTCATCCTTGAATGGACGGTTTTTGTGACTGCCATATGTATTCGTACTGATCATAAAATGAAAATGCAGTTTATTTGAAGCAAAGTGAGACCATGCCACATAATTAACGGCACTATGTTCTAATGCCAACACACCAAATAATTAAGCTGTCCCTTGATTGGCTATGTTTCAATATGTTAGGTGTGACAGCCTACAGCCAGTCACTATACTGATAACACTATCCCAAGAAAATAATAAAATATAGATTTCAAAATGTGAGCAAATGATGACTGTATGTTGCATACATCTCTTTACCTTAAAGTATCCTCCTCTGGCCGATTATGTAGATAGTCACTCTCTATCCGATTGTCTTTGTGGTTTCCTTGGAATGAGTTGCCAATCACCTTTGTGTTATTCATTAATAATTTACTGTCCTTTTTCAATTTGTTTTTCAAATCTCCTTCATGAAATAAAGAAAGAGAAACAAATGATAAAACATGGCATTATAAATCAATGTTGCATTACTGCACTATAGGCATGCCAAAGGAAATCATCAGAGCCAGACAGACGGAGTGGGAGGAAATTTACCCTTTGGCCATTTCCAAAAAGATCAGTCCACTTACTTGCAATACAGTGGAATAGAATCAGACATAAATGATGTCTGGAAGTCAGGAATAGTGTTCGGCAACAGCATATGCACATGCACAGAGTTACCCCCCACCCTGCCAACTTACATGCCTCACCTTCTGATGGCATGAACATACACATTCAAGCATGTGCTCAGCTCATGGTACAAATAAAGACTTACTGGATCAGCCAATTTCTGTACTGTATATGACACTAAACCAACAAAATGCATAAACTTGTTCCTTAGATGTTTCTATTGCAATATCACACTGAATGTTCCTACATGTTTTGATCCACTAGGGACCCTCATCAGGAAGTCAAACTCGAATAATACAGCATAAAACCAAATCAGTCACTTTTGTACAAAGCCAACATGGAATAAAAGTGTCAAATAGTTAAAATGTAGATATTTCTTTGTATAGTTTTGTATAAATATGACGGACTTTGATATACTGGAAGAAACATCTACATCTTAACCATTACAGTATTGTGTGTGTTATAAAAGCCAAAAATATAGTAATAAAAATAAAATAACATATATTGAGACATATTAATATCACTTTATAGTACTTCAATTGACTGAAGAGATATTCTGCATTGTCCAGGTGCTTAGAGCACTAGAGTATGTGAAAGCAAAAGCGGTCTTCCACTATTCATGAAGGTCATGCCCTGTTTTGTGTATTTCCATATTTTTAACCCTTGGAAGCTATCCAATATAGAATATCCCTTTCACTCAACTGAAATAATGTAAAATGATTTTAATATATCTCAATATATAGGACATTATTTTGATTACTATAATGGCCTTTATATACATATTTTTACAGCAACTGATATAGCTTTTAGTTAAAGGAAACAAGTTGCAGAATACATATTGAATCATTGCAAAGTTTAGTTGCAAATGAGTGACTGACTCTCTATTCCTCTCTTTGCCTGTATATCACAATTGGATGTCACACAAACAGATAAAAGAAAGTGGTTCTGTAACGTTATTTACTGAATGTCACAATAAGCTGGCAGTGCATTTATGTGGATATAGCATGACACCCAGTTAATTGCAAATTTAAATGTATTCAGCTCTTTATAAGCCTTCAGTTTCAGAAGTAATGGATCATCAAAACACTGGAATAAAGTATGAATACATAAATGTCAAACTGAAATGAACAGAAAATCCAAACGTACAAGAATTCGTATAAAACAAAGACAGTCTGTTCTCCTAAGCTTAGTGGTTGTTTTCTTACAGAACATCATATTGTAATAACCTGAATGGGAACTGAGAGATTAGAGGGTATTAGGTATGAAACATAACCATGATCATCAGTTTCTCTTTTAAGATCTGTCATGCTGTGGTTAGTTTTAAGTGTTCATAGTCTCATCTTTAAATCATGATTTGAATAAAAACACAAAATGGGAGGAAAACTGTCACACATCAATTCACACTTGTCAGAAAAAAACATGTTCCCTAATAAATCCATCAAGTTAAATTCAATGTACATAACAAAATATAAGTAAAAGTAGAAAAGACTGTCAAGTGTAACACATTCCTACAAAGGATACAAGAAACAAAAAATTCCTCAGTAATGACAGGTTTCTATACAGGGCATAAAACCCAATTTCTCACATGCGAAAGTAAAAATTATCAAGATGTGTTCAATTTTAAATAAAGCTGGCTGTTAAACACTCACCATGAATGGTAAATTCCATGCCATCACCAATAGCCACCTCCAGCTGTGTCTGGTCTTTGGGACTCTTCTTGTCTCGATAAACAATGCCATCAGCCATAACTTCATCTGCTGTGAGGTCAAGATCAGTGTCACGCTCATGGGCATCTGCAGTCACACAACCCCAACCCATGTCAACCCCCCAGTAATCACATGACCAACATCCAGCTTAACAAGATGCAAGTTTTCATGTCAAATTGCATTAAACACGTATATTTAAACATAACTGCACATAATATTTAAAAAAATGCAAGTTGTGAAACAGTATGAATCACGTTATGGCATGCTGTTTCTTAAGCATGCTATATGGAGAACACACGCCTCAGTCACATGTATGGTGGGGATGATAGCACTTGAGGCTTGCCCCTCCTTATTACTGCTGTACTCTCCTCCAACCTGCCAAGGCTGAAGTAACCAGCCTTAAGCATTTTTAAATAGTGATGGTTAAAACATGGTTGTCACTACCCACAAGAGAACTGAAGGGAACTGTAGGGAAGAACACTGAAGGAAGAAGAATACAGCTTCAACAAGAGATCAATCCATGGGATTTCTTTATGTAGTCTCATTGTAGCATTTTGTAGTACAGTAACATGCAATGATGTTTTAGTGAGTTAAGTGTAGTACTTGCTCTTTACCTCCAAAACCAGAGCAACTCTCCACTTAGCCAATTAGTCATGGTGGCAACAACTGTCACCACACCAGTTAATCATACAATTAAACTGTTATTCACAGAATATAAATATATTAATCTACTGTTATGATGACTAGATATACAACAGTTAACAACCAACCACTTAAAAGCGGCAGTGGTAAACTTACATGCCACCTGTTGTAACACCAAAACACTCAACAATGGCAGTATTAATCTTAAATAACACCTGATGTAATAGTAAAACACTGAATATTCTGCCCAGACATCATACTGCTTAGTTTCAACTGGTTCTCAGTATAAATTCTAACTCTCTGGAATATCAACATAAAACTAATTTAGATATGCATGCGCTTTCTGTGAGGTGAAAACCAAACTTGTATGTTATTTACAGCAACTTCACCATTTAAACCACTTATTCCCTTATGATTTACTTCATGGCACTGTCACTAGCTTGTATTATATAGCAACAAATGGTGGTGGTGGTGGTGGTGGTGGTGGTATTTAATCATCCAGGAATGGGGGACTTTAAATCTTTTTTAATGGGGGTGACAGCCACATTTTAACACATGGTTTCAGTATTAGGACTGAAGAACATGCGATGCTCAGCCATGAGTATCACACACATGCACTGTTGCAGTAAGACAATGCACAGGACAGGAAGGTTCACAGTGTTTTGGAAGAATCTGCTACATGCATCTTCAGGGTAGCAAAATAGCAATATTATTTTTAATTTTATTCTTCCAGCATGAAGATGGTGCAACAGGTTTCTCCAAAACAATGGCAAACAGCTACCAAACAACATGGAATCACACCCAAAAAAACACTCTTCATGTGTAATACAGAGTCGCAAGGCTGACTACAATCTCCGTGTGCACAGCATGACTACAGTACATATTCTAAACTGGATTTTTATACATGTATATGGTGATGTTTAGCTTTAGAATGAGTCTGATATTTATATACACTAACTGACATGAACTAGAAGTGAAATGTGAGAATACAGAATGCAACTATCTACTAAACACAGAAAACAAATTTGTTGTAAAATGTGAACAACAAGAGCATATATCCATCAGGGTACCGCTGAAGATAGCAAACAGTTTCACAGTTGAACTGAAGTAAACAGAGTACATAAAAGGCAGAAAACAAGAGATGTGTTACACTGATTCATTACATTACCATGTACCTTACACATTAAATATGTAAAAACTCCACAATGGTACACATACCAGCTCTTATTATGTGAATGGGCTGAAAAGTTTTGCCTCCTCTGTCATACTTTTTACTAGAGCAATTAAAACTGGATAATACAGTAAGTCACATGATATCTCCCCTCCATCATACATAACCTTGAAACCACAGCTATCTATTACTCCCGTTCAGTGCCAGTAGAAACGGAAGGCTGTGAGGACATGCAGGTTCAAACGATGTGCCATTATCAAGTTCTTGACTGCGGAAAAAATTCCTCTCACATTTGTTGTCATAAACAGGCAGTGTATGGGGATAAATGTGTTGATATAAGCACAGTTAGATGGTGGGTATGGCAGTTTAAGCAAGAAGAAGTGGGGGAAGCAAGTTTGTGTGACATAGCAAGGCTGGTGAGGCCAGTGACTGTAACAGACAAGTCTCATCAAGAGCAACATGAAAAATAATTACTACTGAAACTGGAGGAGATTAGGTGGAAAAGTGATTATGCACAATTGTCAATGACAGTTAAAGGTGAATTAATTTTTTTTGTTTCACTTAAATATCTCCTATCCTTCATTTTTTATTTTGCTGGAGGCATAACTTTTCAGCCCACCTTCATATAATAAATGTCATATACAGTTTGATTAATAAAGATCATCATGAGGAAGACTTCCATGATTCAACAAGTGACACTGCCAAAGCTACACTTGATAACACACAACAGGATAAAATGAGTACAGTATACATCTTATGAGTGCACATGCAGTGAGTGTATGCGCGCGTGTATGGTGTATGTTGTATGGCAATTACTGTAGGTATTTTATCCTGTTGTGAATATGTATCAACTAGTGACAGTGTCAATTTCTGACCCATATATGTCTTTCTAATGATGCTCTCTATTGACTGAAACATGAATGAGATTCATTAAATGATATTACAAACTTGCACGTGTAAGGTAATGGCACTTTTTTCTCCACAAACAGCAAGTTACATTTGCAAAATTTCCACAGCCACAAGAAACTATATTCCACTTACATCATATGTACATAGAATGACAGCCTGGCAAATCACAGGCACTGAAATGCAGTGGCCAGTGATCTCAAAATTAAAAATAAAATTTCCACTGTATTGTCATATTTCTTTTTATGTCTTTTTATGAGATTTCTCTAAATTTCTGGACAGCTTTTCTTTATTATCGCTTTGAAATGCTGTTACTGCTATTGCTTACATTATTCAGTCATCTTCTATTAGTTTTACATATCACAGTAGTGTTTCAGGACAGCTCAGTTTGTTTACTGATTAGGCTACAGGCTGAACTCAGGATGCAGTCTAATTCCTGGCAGGGGCAACAGATTTTTCTCTTCTCCAAAATGCCCAGACTGACTCAACCGTTCCCCCCACTCCTACTCAACATGTGCCAGGGATTTTTTCCCTGGGGTTACAGAAGCCAAGGCACAACGTGACCACTCACCTGCAGCTAATGTTCACATTAAGAATGAATAGAGTTATAATTCTACTGCCCCTATTTGTGAGCATGGTGTGAACAGGGACAATTTTATTAGCAGTACCTAAATGCTTGTCCATTGCAGAATTTAGATTCTGGCACAGAATGCAATGTACAGCTTGTCACGCATAACCTATGTAGGTACTGCTGGATAAAATTTTCTCAGATTTGCAACCACTTGACGAGGATATCAGCCTGAGAAGAGTTTGTTGAATTCTGTCACTGTGAAAGCTTCACGACACACAGATTATATGTTGTCATAACCATGTTACCCAAACTACTGTTATCTGAACCAAGAATCACTCAGAATCTGAGATTAGCTAAGACTCTAATGTAAAGGAACTGCCATCCATTCATTATCACTCAGCTGGCTCAATGGTGGACCACTAGCCCATTTAGCAGGAAATCCTGAGTCTGACTCATGGTTTTGTATAGCATCTGTTCATATGTTACTAAGTTAACAACCCTTTAATAGTGTGTCCTGTTACTAGAAAATTTCAACATTACTTTGCTAAAAAAAATGCAAAATACTTTAGGTAAGAAAAAACAACTAAACATAACTACAAAGTCTGTTTCTTAAGTGCATAAATAGTTACCAAGATTGAAGTGAATTCCTGCATGTCACACATTCAATCAATCAAACCAAGTATTTGACAGATGTCTGGAATTTTTAAATAGTACAATGACTACGTCTAGAATAGGAAAAGCTGTCAGTTCAGCAGGAGGTACTGTTTCACTTTGAAGTGTTCCACATGAATGTGAAATGACTAATATGTTAAATAACAAAAATACAACACATGTCACATGCTGCAGAGTCACTGACACATTAGGCTATTTGTACATTCTTCACATACTGACTGAAGAAGCCACCACTGTAATAACAGAACACATTCTACCAAGAGACATGACGTTCTCACAGCGGTGTTACATAGGATTTAGGGCTTCTGGGATGTGAGACAGCATGACACCCCACATGACAAGAATCCTCAAAATATGGCCCATTTTACACGTGTAAAATAAGCAGCTAATGTACAGAGTGGTGTAAAACGCCAAGATGCAGTTTCAATGCCAGAGATTTTGCTGTTTTCCTTGATTGTGTTAAAGTAACAAATAAGTTTGAAAAAAGGATGGAATAAACAAAAAACATACACCTGTGTGGGTGTGTGTGTGTGTGTGTGTGTGTGTGCAGGTGAAAAAACTACATTCACCTAAAAGTGTGAACCAACATTGAGCAGCACATTCACGCACGCACGCACAAGGACAAGCAATCTGATTGGATATAAACCTTCTTTCCAACTGGAGGAGGGTCCCTCACCTGGCGTCTGATCGGATATCTGATTGGTTAATTTGGCGCGCAACATTTTTGCCACATTTAGTGCACTACGTTTAATCCAGTTAAAGAATCGTGAGAAACGATCGAACGCCTCGGCAATCTTGTTGGTTTCGTTGTCAGCTGTTGGTGCCGACAGACTCGATGAACCAAAGTTGCTGAGCAGAAGAGCCAAGAACAGATTCAGTACCTGAAATGTACATCAACAACTGACACTATATCCACTAACAGCACTATATGCATTCCTGTGATTTAGTAAACATTGTTAAATATGTAGAAATAAAAGAAAACATATGCACTGTTATGAAAATTTATAAACGCATGCCAACTTCAAGATTAAGTAAAACTGTACAAATAATGCTAAGCCAAGAGGTTGGGAGTAACTTTGCCTTTTAGACCCAACTGATTATGTCTTAAAATATTAGCCTGAAGATAGGGGTCAATACTGTTCAGAAAAGTGTTTTTGTTTTACTGTTCATTATTTTTATTACTTTCATTAATTCTACAACAGACAGGAGAAAAAGTCCAAGGAGCCAACAATCTTAAATGAGTTTTACTGTTTGAAACATCTCTAAAAGATGCAATTCACTGTTTAAACAGGCATCTAACAACCTGAAATATGGCCCTCTGTACTACACAAGATATTCATAGGATTCATGGACAACCAAATTATAGTCACGGTACATAATGTTACATGCAATGTGTGAAATCAAACAACATGAAAAATTCCTTGGCATTATGTGGAACTTAAAACACAATGCACATAATCTGCCCTAACACTTTCTTTGATAAAAATGCGTTTCTTTACCTGGACATACACGTATTAAATCATTACAGTTTCTTCACTAGTGCCTCTCAAATGGTTCAAAACAAATATATCTAGGTAAAACAAACAAATATTCATCCAGAAAAAGTGGAAGTGTAATTATCAACATTTGTACTGACAGCTGGAACATATAGAGAGATTAAAGATTGTGTAGAATTATCAAAAATGTCAGGCATTGTGTGAAATATCATCTGTTTCGTACACTACATTGGCACTCTGTACAATACGACCTATTTAAGTGAAGCCGACCTAGATATATCAATCCTCTAAGCTTATGTAACCTAACCTGTCTCTAAACTAACCTACCTAAACAATCATATTTGGATAAATATTGCTGTTTCCAGATCAACATGACTGTAGCAAATAACAATGCTTTGTTCACTCTTCTAACAACAAAGTACACTGTCTTATTTACTGTATTGTCTTATCACTCCTTACAGATAAAAGCAGAAGTAGTCTGTAATTCACACATTTGTGTTTGATTACTATTCTTCTGACTCCTATTATGACCCTTCCTAACTCTCTTGATATTTTATACAATACTTATAAACAATGATGAATACAACAAGTAAAGGCAACACAATCCCTGTACAGACCTGGACAGGCCCTGAGGGTTCCAGGAGGTTCAGGCTCTCACATTTCAAGACAATTGGCACATGAAGCCCTACACACCGGCCGCCTTACCCCCCAGGAAATATTCCTGGTACTCATTTCTGTCAGAGGCTAAGTCAACCCCAGGGTCAGAGTGCAGCTGGAAGGATGATGTCAAGGAAAACTCCAAAGACACCATCGGGAATCGAACCCGTGACCTTCCGGCATGTAGCACAGTGCCCCAACCAACTGTGCCACCAAATGCCCTGAATATGACAAGTACAATACATATTATCAAAACCCATAAATTTTATAACTCACGTCAATTGTCAGGCAGTATATGGAATGTTCAAAAATTCTGTTTAACAATGAATATAGTGCCTAGCAATAAACACTCTGCCTGCAACATACAGAACTGCACTCTTAAACCTGTCTAAATGATAAAATGGAATACAAAAATCATACATCACAACAATTCAAAACTGAAGGCAGTGATACTCACAACCAAATTCCCGATGACCACAGTAGCCAAGAAGAATGGTATACAAGACCAATCCCCAACAAGCATACAATCCCACATGGATTCAATCCACTCTCCACACAACACTCGGAATACAATCATAAATGAATGCATGAAATCTGTGAAGTTCCATCTTGGTATTTCTTTGTCTGGGAAACGTTCCACATTGTCTGCCAAAGAAAAGCCACAATTTAATGCATTACTTTCTCCATTCTTTTCCCACAGTTCTGTGGCCCAACATGGGCCATGGCCTCCTCATTCTTGAGGTTTCTATATAAATCACAACAATACACCACAGTCAGTAGGTCTCCTCTGGATGAGTGATCAGTGGTGCAAAGACCTCTATCCGACAACACACAACACTTGCAACAGAAAAACATCCATGCCCCCAGCGGGATTGGAACCTCGATCACAGCAAGTGAGCAGCTGCAGACCTATCCCTTACATCATGTGGCCACTGGGACCAGCTATTTGCCATATGCAAATATAAATTCATTTTGCTTTCCACTGTTCATAACCCACATGAGTTAATATGCCAAACACCATTCTACAGTGGATCACAAAGGTTAAACTAAAAAAATGCAATTCTGAAATATCAAAATGGTTTGGACAAAATACAAAAATGGAAAAGAGAAAACATCTCCATCTCCAATTATAAACCCATAATTTTGTTGCTTCCATCACAGCAGTGACTTTGAAGTTACAGTGACACCGTGCAGTCTGGTAGTGTGTACCAATGCCCCAAATGAATCTGTTTTTTCCACCGTCATGGTAGAAGAATGAAGGCAGCAGATTCCTTCAATATGCTGGTATTTGTCTACCAAACTGCATGGCACCACAACTTACAAAAGAGTCATCTTCATATAAAGGACAGATTTGTGCCGAACTGTTTATTCATTATAAGAGAACAATAAAGAAGAGCTATGAAATAATTTCAGCATGCACTCTCAATGAAATAAAATTCAGGATACGCAGAATGTTCATCTTTGTAAAAAGTGTTCATGGCAGCACTACATTTGGACACAATCAGGATGATCTTTAGGCATAATTATAACATTTGCACAACCAGAATAACAGTCATGCATAATTAGGATAACATCTGGACACAATTAGGATAACATTTAGGCACAATTATTATAACATTTGGACAATCAGAATAACCTTAAGGCATAATTAGGACACAATCAGGATAAAATTTAGGCATAATGTTTGGGTAATCAATAAAACATTTAGAAAAAAATTAGGATAATGTTTGGTCATAACCAGGTTAAAATTTAGGTATAATTGGGATAATGTTTGGACATAATCAAGATAATATTCAGATCCAGCTGTTCAAGTTCTAATTTTATATTTTAGTGAATACAGTAAAACTCTTGAACACAAAAAGGTGAAAGCACAATTGTTTTGGGAGTGCATGTGAGCCATACCAGTTGGGTTTGGCTCAAGGCCGTCTCCAGGCAGAAGCCTGTTCACTTGAACTTTCATCTCCAACCTTTGGTTACCTAGCGGCAATTGGCTGCCGTGAGTGGGCTAAGGGGGTGAGGGGGGTGTGTTGGGTGAGCTTTGCTCAGGGCTTGTGTGGTCCGAGAACTTTCTCTCGTGATCCAGCTCTCGTGGAAGAAAGGTTGACTGGCGAGGAGCGATCTGCCTGACCCAGCGGTCTACTGCATGCGGCGCAACGTTTTGGCATGACTGCATACTTCGTGATTCGGTCCTGGTTCTTCACTTTGCCAAACTGAAGTTTTGGCGGTGGGGCAGGTCATGCCCAGTGTCGCGC
>Ga0123352_10002994_pt1 | contig 24087 bp, 18 predicted proteins | sample TergutLab28metaG_FD_89700 | JGI IMG/M metagenome (GOLD analysis project Ga0123352, IMG submission 89700) | Labiotermes labralis P1 segment gut microbial communities from Petit-Saut dam, French Guiana - Lab288 P1 | ecosystem: Host-associated > Arthropoda: Insects > Digestive system > Gut ...
GAAATAACTCAACAAATAAGTCGCAGGCTCCTGAGGATGGATGTATTAACATCCGAAACATGTTGAGCATTAAATAATGAAATAAAAAAGCAAGTGACATCAAGTTGGTCTCTCTTTATTCAATTATTGATATTTTAATATTTTTCGAAAATCTGTCGAGAAATATCAAGGTTCATTGAAAGCTGACAAAATTCCCGGTACTTTACATGCGTACCAATATACGTTTATTATCATATCCAGCTCATTTCTTCTTAGAATTAGAAATGTTTCAGACAAAAGTTGCACAGGAAATAAAAACACGCATTTTATGTTCAATAACTTTTTTTTTTTTAATGGTTCTGTTATGAGATAATGTGGAAAAATACTGTAGAGCCGGACAGGCCGTAGATGACAACATGGAGCGTGGGAATTGCATGCTGGATGCCTAAGGCTACAAACGCAAACTCAGAATACGTAATACTTACTGCTTTTCCGCAGCAGCAATGGTCTTACGAACGCTTCTCAATGTTACGTTATGCGTGTAGTGCTTGTCTTGTTAAACTGACGTCTGATGGTTCATTGTCAGTTGTCGTATTGACAGTAATGAGCAACCACTTTGTCCGTTCTGATGTCTAAGGCTGAACTCATCTACACATTATCTAGACGTATTTATTAGTCAAGCCGTCCAGTTAAACAAAATTATCCTTGTAGCATATAAAAAATGGAAATTACACGCATCTCCTGAGAAGAAATTAATGCAATTTTGCTGTTGTCGGTGCTGTTAGCTTCATCATTTAATTAAACATTTTAGCATATGCAGACTCCGTAAATGTGTTATGCCCCAACAGGATTAGGTACGCCTGTACGGCTGGCGCGATGGATATCATTAAGTTTCTTTTGCTCGTAAATTTTTCAGGTCCCTCTAAACATATTTATTTTCTTCCTTCCTCTTTTCTTCCTGCAAACGTAAATTTTCCCCCTTCCAGCTTACCTCGCTTTTCCGCATCACATTAATATTGATTCGTGTTTCTCTTTTGACAGTTAAAAATAGAAAATTCCGTTACAACCGGTTTTTAGCTGTTTGCAAAAAAAAAAAAGTTCTCTCTTTCCGTACGCTTTTGTGAGGAAGAGGTGAGGGTTTTAAATAACACGTAAAAGTTTCTCGTTTTCCGTAAGTAAACTGTGAGCACGTTGACTGATGTTTTATCCCATGGTTATTTAAGGCCGCTTTCCGAACTCCAGGTATTTGTTTTGGTTCCGTACGTGAGAATTCCTTACCGCCATTTTGTGGGCCAAATATGTATTGTAGTTACGGAGAGGTCGCGGTTCATTATGTTCGCATTGGCAAGGCATTGCTCATACACAAGTTGCTGGCGACGGTGGCCTCTAGGTAACAAGTTAGTTGCGATATGCTGAATGGCTGACAGGGGTGATCCTCCATTTGGTGTTGGACGGGGGCTAACAGCTCTCACTGTAAAAATACTAGCATTTTTACACGAGGTGGGGAGCGCCGAAAGGAATATGCGACTTGACAGAGCGACGCGTTGGTGGGGTGATTATGCTGGAATGAATGATGGAAAAATGAGGTGTGGCTATATATATATATATATATGTGTGTGTGTGTGTGTGTGTGTGTGTGTGTGTGTGTGTATATATATATATATGTGTGTGTGCTGAAATGAAGTAGCTTACGATTAGTTCTACATGATAATAAGCCTTCCTGTTACGACAGGCTACTGTCAGATTCACCCACCTCCTTCTAGCGCCGGGTGTTGTGAATATGTTGGAGCTGTACTCCTCCTCCGCTTTCTGACCGCCCACGAACGTAATGGGGTGACGTTTACCTTTACTTTCAGTTTCTGAAGAAAGAACCCTCCCCGTGGACGTAATTAAAAGACGTATCGAATTAATGATTGGGATTTAGTATTTAAAAACGATAAATTAATAACTGTACGTAGCTTACGTTGTAAACGCGTGGGTCAGTTGACCCTGTAGGTTGAGAGTCACCTAACGCGGGGCACAAGGGTCATTTGACTACAGGGTCAATTATTGAAACAGTGGCTGTGGTAACCGTAAAATTATGTGAACAAAACAAAATAACTTAACATATGGAGTAGCGTTAACCCAACCACATAATTTGAAAATGTTGTATCCATACAGGCGATCCTACCAATTCAGGTTTATTGACTAAGTTTCATTAACACGAGGATCAGTCATAGTTGGTCGCCAGGATTTTCCGCACTACAAAGGAATATCCCGCAAGGTGTTCACATCCGTTTATTAGATAAATGTAGTCGATTCGAAATGGTATCCTTACAGTTCTAAGGTCTAATTCACGTTCTGCATTCAGAAACCAGAGGGACCCTGTAGGTAGAGACAGTTCTTTAACGAATTGATTGCTTATTCCATTCTTGGAAGTGAAAATGAAGAAAATCTTCTACTTTTTTTACTTTTATTTCGTTTGTTGATAAGCCATAAGAATACAGGCAACAGTTAAACAGTTATGATTGCCTCCTGTAGTGTCTTTCACAAAATTACCATTGTAGCGCCTAGCCTTGAACTGCACAAAAAGAAGTGAGAACCGTCTTAAATAACATGGGCAATTAGCATCCAGTGCTAAGTAATCGCGTCACCTGCTGTCACATTAAGATACTGTGAATTTTGCCACACGGTGCTACACTGTGTTCTTACCTACGTCCCAGTGGGCAGCCATTGTTTGCTACATAGCAGCAGTAACAGACCGGCCTTTATAATGGACATGGACTGTAATATTTCTGAAGTAGGAACTGAAACCTATCTACAATTTAGATCTTCAAAATTCTGTGCCATGACTCAGGATTTTAGTCACCGGCCTGTCGCCGGGGAGGCTCGGGTTCGATCCCTGTTTGGTCCATGTGTTTAACCTTTTGACGCCTAATGTCAACTATAGTGGTCGTACCGCACCGCTAACCTCTAAAGTTGCATTTTATATATTTATTCAACAAATATACGTATTGAATATTTTAAACATGGTATATACTCTTCGTTTTTTTCTCTTCAAAATGCAGTTTGTTTCATAATTCTAACGTATTTGGTTCCTGTATTATTCACATTTTATGTACAGGATGTGCTAAAATTTAAAAAAATAATTCCGGCGCCAAAAGGTTAATTTTGTGCAGAGTGTCACTGGAACATGTTCTTCTTCGAATGCTTTTGTTTTCCTCTAACCTTATCATACAAAATAAGATCAGTAACAATATTCGCCTTAATGCATTGATAACGTTCTACACGGATAAGTCGCTAGTCACTTCCTTTCGACTCGCTTATTTTAAAACGTGTTGACATGCAGTGCACTACGCAGTCCATTAGATGTGACCAGTATCTGCGAGCAGAAGGAAACATTTCCAGCGCCTTCACACATGATGAGAAGGAAACATAATAGCCGGTCCCAGTGGCCGCGAGGTCTAAGGCGTAGGTCTGCGGCCGCTCGCTTGCTGGAATTGTGGGTTCGAATCCCGCCGGCGGCATGGATGTCTGTCTGTTTTGAGTGTGGTGTGCTGTGATCGGCTGCCATTTGTCAGGCGAAAGTATCTGGTGAGTTATGAGATTCGTCAAAGTACTGTTCGTGTAACGTTGCCGTCAGAAGAATGAGCGGGTATAGCGATGTCGCATCACCCAGGCTATGTGGATAGTGTCGCATTTCCATGGGAAGACAAACACGCTGTAATGAGTGGGGGACAAGTTCTTTTTGCCCATGCATGCTGCGTATCTAGCCCAACTCTTCGCCATCACTTCTGTACCTTCATCACCACCTTCTTCTGAATGGCCCTTCGTGTTTTCCCTCAGGCCAAAATACAAGAGTATCCCACCAGTTCGTGTATATCAAACATAAAATAAAATAAGATAAAATTGTATTGTGTAATACTTACACTGCTTAGCCAGAAGACGGAATAATGCAGGAGAATGAAATGAGGTAACAGATATTAAGCGAGTTTAGCATGGTCTTCATATCTTCATCATTGTAACTTAGATATGCCATGGATATTTTTTCTCACATTTTTGCCACACTTTCTAAGGGTGTAATCACTATATTAGACTATGTTATGAAATACTTAAGATCCGTAATTCCTGAACGTATTTAGCGTAGAATTGCTGATCATGCAAAACGGGGGCTTGAGTCACATAAGATGGAGAGAGACAGAACCAGACGCATACAGGGCAGTGGCTTGCGATAAGAAAGATCCCCTTCCTTTAAAAAATGAGGTTACTCAAGCGGGCAATGCGTCTATTGTGTTGTAGAGACACGGTTCGACTCGCGTTCAGGCCAATCACCCACTTTTCTCGTCATTTTAATTAATCATGGTTCCTGCAAGCAAATGTTTGGTAATTGGCTTTCCAGTGACGTCCACATGTATGATCCGTGATTCCCTCTGTCACGGTATTAAACGGACACTAACGAAATATCCCAATATGGCACTTACGTTAAGCGAACATCAGCAAGACGTCAAGATTTCAAATGTCGGCCCCGAGACTGGTTAATCTGAGATTTCGCGGTTCTTCCCAGTCCCTTTAGTTATATCGGAGTGCTGTATTAAATCACAATTAGGCCAACTGCCATTTCTTGTCCAAATCTTTGTACAACATTCGTCGCATGTAAGCGTAGAAGTTGCAATCCTCAGCGTCGTTTCCTAAGTCAAGATAAAAGTAAAGTTGTTCCATTACACTCCATGGAAGCTTGTAGGGGAATAGGTCCACTCATTCTTACCATCGGCACTAATTTCAGATGGGTAATTAGCTTCACGCTCCGACCGCTTTACCCCCGGGGAAAGATCTCTCGGAAACTTTCGAATAGAAACCTGGGTGGTTCTCAGAGCCGGCGTGGACGTTTCTGGGAAACCGAAAATCCTATCATGGGATTAAGTGAACTAAGAACTGATGAGTGAATAAATAAAGCATGATTGTGTTTAAGACGATTTGCAGATATGCATTTATACAACTCTTCTGTAATTTAAGTCTAGACACATCCCAGAAGGAGAGGGGGGGCTGTCTGGTCCCACGGATCAGAGTATATCTTGAGAAACCGATAGTCTTTTCATGAATCACCACTTAGTTTGATTGCCATGTTGCAATAATTCCGCCAACAACCCTGTTCTGACAAAAGCCCGACAGTCAGGTCCACATGTTTCCTTTGCACTCCGAAGCATGAATTTCATCTAAATAATAAGTAAACATTTTGTATCTTCTGAGAAAACACAGCAGTCTTCATTACAAAGACCAACATATCGATTCTGTCAGTAAATAATCACTGAATCTTCTGAAAATCTCACATAACCCCAAAACACGCCGTGCGGATGGAATTAAGAACTGTAGTGGCAAATGAACTGGTATAGCTAGTAGCCGGGGGCACGCTGTGGCGCAGTCGCTTGAGGCACTACACTACAAGCCGAGAGGTCGCGTGTCCAGTTCTCTATGGGGTCATTGGGATTTTTCATTGACCTAATCCTTTCTTAGGTCGGCTAAACCTGTAACAGAAAATAGAAATGAGTACTAGGAATATCTCCTTGGGGTTAAGGACGGCCGATGCATAGTGCTGACAACCTTACCACCCTCATGTGCCCATTGTCTAGCAATTCTGGGAACTTCAAATTCAGTGAGCCCCAAGGACCTGTGCAGGCATGTAATAGGCTAGCTGCTTAGCCACTGTGATTAAAGGGATATTAACCGCACCTTGCCCGTGGTCAGTCCTAACAATTTTTTTTATCACGCCATCAATCGACGTTCATCTTGAATACACTAACAAACCAAAAGTCGTAACTCCCGTACATGACATTTAATGGTAACACCTTGATAAAGTAATGACATAAATCCTGTTGTAACTGCTCTCAGCACTTTACCGTTATCTAAAAAATTCACTCATACGATAAAGAAGGGTGTTTTTGGTATAATGCAGTCTTACCCATAAACAGTGTGTGGTAGCAAGTACAATTTATTACACCAGTTACTGTAATGCGTCTCCTAGAATCTCCATTGAGCTGGAGGCAAACAAAAGCCTACCACAGAGCGCTGTCCGACAAGAAGATGCATTAAATCTCTTTAGAGAGCTCTTTCAAAAAAGAGCTACTTAGCAGCTCTGAATATATCGACCTTATTTTAGTAATAAAAAGCAGCTTACCCGAGTCCCTGGCGTGTAGTCTGTCCTCATGCTTTGCCGAGCAGTTAAAATTCTGTTTGCCTCCAAAGTAGAGCTTAATTGTAAAGTGAAAGTGTGCTGTGTTCCTAAGGTGACCATTGAAACACTGTGCTAATTGTCGTCGTCGTCGTCGTCGTCGTCTATATCGTGTCGGCCAGTTCTGGGAAGCTATTAGTGTAGCCGACAAGTTTACAGTGCTACATATAAGTGCTGTGAGGCGGAAAGCCGCACGAGAGACTAACAATAGTATGGAAGCAGTAACAATTTCTGTTTTCCGTTTGTTTTAAATTCATGTTTTAAAGAATTGTTTTCGTACAAGGAGCTGACATAACATTGAAAACTGTAATGTTTACAAGATTAATGCTGTGAATGGAATGACATCGTAGGACTGTTTCGGGCGTGTTGAGCTTTTGCTTTCTCATTCGTGAAATTAACCCGCGAGATTCTTTGGAAGATTTGGAAGACTTTTTGACCTTATTGAGCGCCCAAAACTAGTTTAAGTGCACAAATCTGTTTTCTTGTGTCCCTCATATCGGCATCTAACTCGTCCGCCTCACCGTCTTTTAACGACTATTTTCCACGAATTCAGCCAAAAGGTTTATACAGAACTGGAATTGTTTTTCATTCTACATGTACAGCCCTTATACGGTTCTGCATTAAGCATACACATTTCAAAGAAAAGTACAAAATCTGAAACTCAGCGTTTTAAATGCAAAACAATAAGGTATCTTTTTTCCTTTGTCTTCCTCTTCATCATCATCATCATCTTCTTCTTCTTCATCTTCCTCTTCTTCTTCTTCTCCCTCTCCTCCTCCTCCTCCTTCTTCTTCTTTTTCTTGTGGAAATCGTCTTTCAAAGACTGAATGTAGCTTTCATTGTGATTGGAGACCTCTCTAAAAGCGGAGCCTTGGTGATGATCGTATGGGCGAATTAGTAGCCATAAAAATGCACACACCCAATTGTGGATACATATATACCCTATGAACACCACTACGGCTGCAGAGTGAAATATCATTTTGTGTTGAGAGAAGTAGCAACACAGCAATGATGATGCGAAATTCTGATATTATGTTTTCAATGAAACGGAAAGCAGTTTTTTTTATATATATTTCCACCGCATCTCCTTGTTACATGGATGGTCCTTAGGTGACATAGCGTTACGGAGAGACGCAGATTTTAGAATCGAGTTTATTGATTTGTGCCGTGCGTACGTATAGTCTGTCCCTTATAACGACAGGTAATTGCTGATAAAGGGATTCTCTTAGTAACAAATGGTACAGAATATATGTAGAAACATCCATTTCTCTAAGAAAGATATAAATAACACCACGGTGCTGAGTTCGTCGCACCCTGTGTTACACCGCCTATATGTTGAACACAGTATTCACAGAGGCCGCCCCTAGATCCTGTTGTCAGGCATTTTTTTCCACAGCTCCGTGTCTTGCACACTTCGCTTATTATCCAGTTTAATGTTATCAGCCAATCTACTATTGGGTCCCCCAAGTATTCTTTTGTAGTCAGTGTCTCGGACTAACATTATTTCTGTCGTCACACCACCCTGAACGTCAGGTCATCGTTAGCTAAAATAATAACAACCTCAAAATAATAGCAATAGTTTATGCGTTTCATTTCCACAAAACAATTTCAGTATATTCCTTGAAAATCCACTATAATATTTTAGATTTGATTCAGAACGACATACAAGTAAATTACTGTGGTAGTAATTCGGGGGGTTTATTTCCCCAAATTACTTTCATTTATACCACAGTTTAGAGTTTCATTTGTTGACTGAGTTGACACAACGTATTCGCCGCTTGGTGGAGCCATCGCTTAAATTCTCTTAAAATACGCTGTGCTCTCCTGTAAAAGTAATTTAAACGCCAACATAATAACACCATAAGTCAGGATGCTTTCAGCGTATCTCACTAGGACTATAATGAGATTCCTTCAGGATGAAAGATCTTGTCCTTTCTCATTACATAATATTTTTATTCCCATAGAAATGCAACACTTTATCCTTGTAACCTGTTCAGGTAAGAAGCACGATTTCGGTCCTTGGTTCAGGTTTAATTTAGAGAGTCAGGAAGTAAACTGTACAAACGTTTTAGTAATCTGAGAAAGATAGACAATGTGCAGAGTAGTAGGAATCTCCGACGTTGTTCTTTGTTCCTCTAACCTTTCTTCCATTCCACCATCTTTCTGTTCTTATGAATGTGGTAAAAGTGCATGGCCACTCTTTTACTTGCCTTGCTTCCGTTAGGTCAGTTTTCAAATGTTTGCTAGTAACGCAGAGAATTATACTGTTTAAATCAGGCGTGTATGAAAAGATGAACTTCATCATGAAGAGCGGAGTGCTATGGAGCATTTTGTTACATTAGGCCCAAAACCTTAGTCACGCTTTTCCCGGCTTAAATTAACGAAAACCCGATTAACTCGAAGATTATAATGCGAGTGGTGATAATTAATTTTGAATTGTTGAAATTCCGGGGAAAAATAGCTCGCGGTTGTCTACTGTAAGGTAATTTTCTTCTGTTGCATGTTGTGCTTAAACAATGCTACGAAGAAACTTGTTAGTTCAGCACGTGTTTGTGTCGAGATTGAAGAAATTGACGTCTTGAATTGTCTTGTACTATTCGGTGTTACGTTTACACGATATTAATCTTTCACTCAACTGCAGACGTTATGCCGACAGATGGGATGTGGCATGTAGCACGTACGGTGTACACTAAGTTTTAGTACCGATGGCATGTTGCAGTGAAAGAATTAGTGTAGTCTAGAGAGCAGTCTGAGCTCATAAAGTTTACAGACTTGATCGTGTGTGTTTAAAAGTAACACTTTACGTTTCGCGGATAGGATCTTCCCCGTCTTCAGGCGTGCTTTTTCCAAGCCAGAATGTTAACATAATAACTGCTGAGGCCTTATATCCTGGTTAAACAAGTAATAACCTCAAATTAGTGAATACAGCATATTTCAGTAACAGTCAATACTATGGCTATGTACTCGTAGATCTCGCTAAACATCAGATACACGTAACACATCACTGGTTACTATAAATGCTATATTTCACGAAACATTAGCACTCGCAACAATGTGCAGACGGCATTGCTTGTCGCTGTGGAATTGTCATAAAGTTAATGAGTTCGGATGTCGTACACCATCGTCAGAACCGCATAGATTATTAATAAATTGTGATGTTTGTAAGTACACAAATCTGTGGTTCTGTGATCTGTTATAAAACTTTTGCGTTAACCTTTTGAGGTGTGGATGATGAAAGTTAGCTAGAAGGAATTTACGCAGCAGCTGGTAAACTGCATCCAGTGAATGAATCGTCGACCGTCCGTGGTGAATAGCACCACTTAATGTTTTTGTTCTTATTGCCTTCTGCACTGGCAGTTTGTTTTCACTGGTAGCTCAGTGTTCATTTACATATAACTGCTGTTCATTAGTTATGCAGATATGCTGTGTGCGAAATGTACGTACCTTCCTTTCTTCTTATTTGCACGTGTATGTGTACATTCTGTATGGGTGTATGGGTGTGAAACTTGGTCGCTGACGTTGCGGGAGGAAAGGAAGCTGAGGGTGTTTGAGAACATGGTGTTGAGGAGAATGTTTGGACCTAGGAGGGACGAGGTAACGGAGGAATGGAGGAGATTGCATAACGAGGAGCTAAATGATTTGTACTCCTCACCCAATATTGTGTGGGTGATAGAATCGAGAAGAATGAAATGGGCTGGGCATGTGGCGCGTATGGGTGAGGAGAGGAGGGTGTATAGGGTCTTGGTGGGGAAACCGAAGGGAAAGAGACCATTGGGGAGACCTAGGCGTAGATGGGTGGATAATATTAGGATGGATTCCAGGAGGTGGGATATGGGTATATGGACTGGATTGGGCTGGCCCAGGGTAGGGACAGGTGGCGGACGCTTGTGAGTGCTGTAATGAACCTTCGGGTTCCGTGAAATGTGAGGAATTTCTTGACTAGCTGCAAACCAGTTAGCTCCTCAAGAAGGACTCTGCACCATGGAGTAAGTAAGTAAGTATGTGTACATTCAGTACGCCTAAACGGTCGTCAGTGCGTTACTACCTTATTAAAATATCTCTGTAACCTATAAAACGACACATGCAGAGTAATAACTTGAAATGCCAACTTGTTGCAACAAGGCAATTTTATTAATGTATTCTTAGCTCGACATGTTTCGGGTACATACGCCCATCATCAGCAGCATTAGATGTTGAGTTACAGCATATGGTTTTCTACACCGAGTTTTTGGATAGGTGGTGGTCTTGATAGCCGCTGCGTATGGTGATGCTGATGGCGTTAGTAAAAGGTGCAGAATGTGTTTAAAGTGAGTGTCCCGTTTGAAGGCGGTGGCTAAGTGTTGGAGACACAGTTAGGGATTTGCTGTGTGTTGTGATGTACAATTAGTCTAGATGTGTTATGTGTGTCCTTTGGTTCCTGTAGATTCTGTCGGTTTGTAGTAACAAAAATGCCTTTCTTTAAATGTGCTTACAGGCAGGTGGTGTTTGAGTGTGTGTGTGGCTTTAGAGGCCTGTCAGTGTCTGTGGTTACGTGTGTGTGTGTGTGTGTGTGTGTGTGTGTGTATATATATATGTATATATATATATACCGCGTGTATCAAAATGATTGTAGCGGTTTCAATCTGCTCACCATACTTGTGAATATAATCAACTTCCAAACGGCTCCAATCATTTTGTTACACGCTGTGTATATATATATATATATATATATATATATATATATATATATATGAGCGCCTTTCTGAAATAAAGGTAAAGGTTTACATCAGCTTGCGACAAGATGAAATGAATAAAAGTTTTAAAACTGTGGTCTAGAAGATAAACCTGCTGACGTATGTACAAAGTGCACACCAGTATCACGTGTGTAGTGACAAGCATGTGGCACGTAATACAGTATTGTAGCACCAGAGTTCAAATAATGGCTCAAGGAAAAAAAACGGTAGTGCGAAATTTGTTACTGTGACGTCGAAGTTAAGACGTCACACACTTACTTACTCCATGGTGCAGAGTCCTTCTTGAGAAGATAACTGGTTTGCAGCTAGTCAAGAAATTCCCCGCATTACACGGAACCCGAAGGTTCATTACCGCACTCTCAAGCGTCCGCCACCTGTCTCTATCCTGGGCCAGCCCAATCCAGTCCACATATCCACATCCAACCTCCTGGAGATCCATCCTAATATTATCCACCCATCTACCCCTAGGTCTCCCCAGTGAAGACGTCACACACACACATAAAAAATTTAAATGACCCTTGCAAATCCTTTACTGGTGATGGATGCCTCAGCTATTCTCAAACTAATCGATCACTGGATAGGATGTAGTGCGTCAAGCCATGTAGTTGGAAAGCGCGACTGTCGTTAATATAACATTGGCTGTAGAGTACTGTATGAACAGCATGCAACATACATCCGTCTGTCTAGCGACTGACACCTATACGAAGCCGTGCGACGAAAATTTCGGTAGTGGTGGATGTGCAGAAGGACTACCACACTGCACATAGCTTGCAGTTATTTCCCCTGTCTGTGAGTTTTTCGTTTTGCCAGCCAGCCGAAAGGACCTGGAAGAAACAGACGCAAACTTTGCTGCCTCTGCTCGTTAAGTGACAGATCCCAGTGCAAAGCGGCTTACTTTGGAGCTGAATCTGCGGTCTCGTCTCCGGACAGGCCCGTATCCAGAGGTGCCCTCCGCAAAACGACGTATTTCCCAGACTTATGAAGATAGAAATGTTTCGTCCCGATGCTCGGATGTTTACCCGTGACGACTAAAGACGCTTAAGAAGTGCGTGTACAGAAGATGGTCCTGCCAAGGCTGACCCTGAGTGAAAATTTCGCTGTATGTGTCAAATAGTTAGTCGGTGTGGACGCCGTTCCACCTACGTAGGCTGTAGGATAGAACTTGGTATCGCAACGTGAAGTAATAGCTGTGATCTTGAGAAAACGACCCGCCTTTTACACTGTCATAAATGGTAAAGAGCAGGGCCGGATTTACCGTACGCCGTAACATTTAACAGGCTGTTTTCTGTCTTCTAAATTTTAGGTATAATAGCAAAATTGCGAAAAGTGACTATTAGCTTCGTCACGTCTGCCCCACCATCCGTCCGCATGGAACAACTCAAATCCCACTGGACGGATTTTCATGACTTTTTTATTTGAGTATTTTTCTAAATTTTGTTGATAAAATTCGAAGTTCATTAAAATGTGACAAGAATAACTGGCACTTAACATGAAGACCGATGTACATTGCTGATAATATCTCGCCGAATGAGAATGAGAAAACTTTCAGACAAATGTTGTAGGGAATATCAAAACACACGTTTTATGTTCAGTGACATTTTTCCGAAAATCCTGCCGTTTGCGATATAATGTATAAAAGTACTGTAAAACCTGAGAGGCCACAAACAACATAGCATGGCGCATGCGCTTTGCATGCTGGATAACTATGGCTACAAACACAGACTTAGAGTATGCAATACTTATTGCTTTACCACAACAATGGTTACACGAACGTGCCTCTGTGTTACGTAATACGTTCGTTGCCTGTCGTGGTCATGCTACATTATATACATGCGCTTTTATAATTTTTTAAGATAATAATAATAATAATAGCACAAAAGAAGATTTGTTTGCGAGAGAGTATTAAAAGTAGTAAACTAATAATACAAAAATTTAGGAATTACTTTTTATTAGTTTTAGTTAAAACACTAAAAACATGTGCTTTTTGCTTGTTGTGTAATAATGCATTATTTTTATTTGTTAATTTTAAATTATTGTTATTTTGTGTTACGATTTTCATCCTTTACAAATGTATTTGATTTCCTTTAGTGAAGCTGTTTGTAATATGAGGCCGTAAGCTGTAGCTTGTCCGGCTTACACATAAACCCGACCCCTGTAAGTTGTATGTCAAAATATTGGCGATGCTTCGCTTTCCGCGTCGGACATGTCGAATATTGCAGGTTTCATACGTGAACAATAGGTGTAAGTATCAGTCAATAACACAACAATATAAAAAAATATGTTTAATAAAGGATGATAGTAACTACATGTTTCGGCCCATTGCGGCCATCATCAGGTTTTCATCCGAAAGTATGGTGACACTACCACCATACTTTCGGATGAAAACCTGATGATGGCCGCAATGGGCCGAAACATGTAGTTACTATCATCCTTTATTAAACATCTTTTTAGATAATGTTGTGTTATTGACTGATACCTACACATATTGTTTATATACACACAACGGGGATGGCTCATTTTAGGATTGCATACGTGATTGGCCTGAGTATTCGTACAGGGCAATATTGTGATATCACCCGGAGGCTCTGAAGGCACACTCATGCAGTTCGAGGGGCTCTGACTTTAGGTCTTCATCTGTTGTCATGGGTAGGATGGAACGTAGCATTTTAAGTGGTTTACGGGGATACCAAACTTTACAGATCATTACAAAGAAAGCATTACGCTTCCAGGAGAGTTGAAGTGCTTTTGGTTCCTCATACCGAATTTGCAGACTGGCAGGTATCTGTAACAGGCGAATCCCAGTGCTGTAGGCTGGGTCTAAACAGAGTGGTTGGAGAGAATTGTGGAATTATAAACGATGTTGCCATGTTTTATCTTGGAGCAGGTCAGGATTTGTTGAATGTAAAGAATTACGGCCTGATACTTGACCTAACACGTACCAGGTAGAATTCTGACAGGGTTATCGGCCGTTTGTTTGTAACACGGAACCCTCTCAAATTAGGTTCCCACGAAAGACTGATACCAAATGGAAACGCGTAGAAATTCGACAGATGGAGCAATTAGCAGGTTGTGGTTACTGCGGACTACTGGTGGAAGATGTAAATCCCATAATCGTGTGAGTTGTACACGCTGGGTAATTGCTGCAAAGAAGGAAAAACACTTCTGCTGTTCTGCGGAAGATTTATAGCGGTCTTGGCACCTTGTCATACAGTGACGGTACCGGAAATCGTAGTAGATGGTGATGTACAGTGATTGAGACAAGTAGCATCCGTGTTAGCCATCCCATTGGTTGCGATTGCAGATAAAATCACCGTTAAAGTCGAACTGGCAACATTACGTTTTGGAGCAAACAAGACATTATTGGGACGAACATGGAAGTAAAAGTTTTGGATGACGAAAGAGACAAAAAAGCGGTTGCCGAGTTCTGAGATTACGTCGGTGGAGGATTCTCAGGACACTGTATGGACACATCGTGTCATGCGTCTTCCCAAAGTCGAAGAGAAAACATATACAAGTTTTGGCCATAAGACAGTAATTCTCCGTACAGTGTTCCGTCTCTACGTATCGCTGTACGATCTGGAGAATGTGCAGGGAGTGTCTCCGGAAATGAGATCACATGCCCACGATTAGCCTTGTCCTGTGACTTAACATGTGACCTTTTCATATAGGAACAAATTATTGATATTGTTCTGGGTCATTACACTCGTATTGTGGTAGGCGCGTACCAACGTGTCGTAGACATATATTGTGTAAAATACTGTGGATTGTTGGTATCAACATTCAACACTACTAAGTTCATAACTCACCACGGTATGAATCTCTATTAAGTTTTCGTTTGAAAATTTAAATAAATTCCCACGCTTTAAACCTTATCAGACGGTGTGTTTGTAGTGGTCTTTGAATCCTGGAAAGGCAGAATAGAAGTAACAGCTTCGTTTGACGCATTGCAGAGAGCATTTGCACTCAGAGTTCAGTTGTTTGTATCCGTGATGCTTTATGCAGGGCATCACCGTGGTACGATCTCAGGTTACCGCATCTTCATATTCAACGGAATGGATTGTCGTCTAGTAACGGACAAAAGGAACTCCCGAGTTTTATAAATGTGAGTTAATTTTAAAATACATCGTTGAAGACAAAAACGTGTTTGTCGTTCCTGTCAGATGTATTCTGTTTTGAAATTCGCAAACAAATAAGCCTATCTTATGTATGCCTATCTGATGTATGCCGACCAATCGATTTTTCCTGCAGCGACGTGGTTGGAATGAGATGAACGGTCAAACTGTTGTCACCAGAGTAGCCTTGTTCTCAACTACATATACGAACTGAGTTTCTGAATGTATCCGAATTGAAACCCATTCTTAATCTGATGTAATAATCATTAGGCCTTCGGACACGTTTCTGGTTTGATCGCCATCGCGGACCTTAAGAAAGATCAGTAAAATTAATGGTGTAAATATGTGTTAATCGAAGTTCCCCGCGCACTTCGAGACATACCGATCGTGTTGCTGGACGTAGTGGGTTTCTTCCTTATCTTGTTTCAGACTTGCTGCATCGAGGGGACTTACATGAAAGTCGTGGTTTTGTTTTTTAAAGTAACACATTTAAAGGAAACTCCTAAGGCTCCTTCATTTGTATTTCTGCCACTGCACTAAATAGAGCCCCAATTCGTACGTGATATTTGTGTCTAAATATCCTGACGTTCTTGTTTCCTGCGCTGCACCCAAAACCGTGCCAAATAATCTTCATTTCCCTCGTCGCATTGCGTATCCCTTAAGTGAACTGGCATGGCCTTCAGCTGACCTCGCCGCTAATGCATTATTTTTCCTTTTCTTCTTATCCAAGACGTCTTTTTAGGGAAGATTAAACCCTCTTACTCCAGAAAGCTGCTGTCTGGATATTTCAGTATGACTTATTCACACTGTTGTAAGTATGACGGCATGGATGAAAATCCGTTTGTAATATAATCGAACATCTAAGCCTAGGTCTCGTTAGTGTGCTTATGTAAAGGTAAAAGTACCCATGTCCCGTGCATGTCATGTAGGCATGTGGGGGGAGTGGAGGTGTTGCTTTATACGTTTGTAGCATTTGTACCGGCTTGGGGTTCTTCGCTGTAAGAACCTCAAATCTTGCTCCATTGCTGTTGTTAGTGCCGCTGCCACCACCAGCACCAGCACCACCACCAACACCACCGCTAACATCAACATAAATAACAACAACAACAACAACAACAACACAGGTTTGTTGCTGGAAAAAGAGGAGGAGGGTGGGGAAGATAGTCAGTGGCGCAACTGCCCCCTTAGCACTTTACCTGCCAAGACAATTTAGTCTGTATTGCAGGAAGTGTTTTCTTCAAGCCCTCATCGTAAAAATGCAATCGCCAATAAAGTGTATAATATTGAATTCTGATAAAATAATTTAAATGTCTTCAATAGGTCTATTCGTTGAGAAATAAGTACAATTTTATTTATTCGTACTCCATGAGATTTCATTAGGTGAACACAGTTTAATCTTAACAGCAAAGACTCAAGCAAACTCACTGAGATTTTATGAAGCATAAGTTGGTTCCATGTTTAACGGTTAACTATTTATGCCTCTCAAGAAAATGTATGGTTTCAGGAGCTACCACAGAACACAAGTTATCGGTTTGTGTAAACCTTTGCATGGTACCGTGCATTTAGTTGCAGACGCTGAGATCTTCGCAAGTCAGACGTAATGCTGCACTATGTACTAGTATCGGACGCGCTCGCAGGGAAACTTTTGGAGAAAGCTTCCTTCAGAAAGCTAAAGTTTCAACGACAGATACAGGAACTAGGTGAAGAGGATAAGAGGGGAGGGCTTTAAGATGAAGAAAGGGGTGAATTAATTAGACCCCCACATACTTTACCACTAACAAGTATCTAGCCTTCTCAGTGGCTGCTGTATGTTTGCTCTAGCAGCTGTGAAGGATTTTAATAGCATCCCAGAGAGTTGCTAGTTGGCTTCTCCAGTAGTAAAGACGCGATGAATTCCAAAAGAACGAAGTTCAGCTTAGATCATATGAGGTGTTCTGTGCAGTTAGAAAGCGGAGTAGAAACGAACAGTATTTAATTTGAATTCACTACATCCTTAAAGTGGATTGGATTTCGAATGTAAAGTAATTTAAATACTTGTATCTAATAATTATTTTAACAGAGTTTTAGACGTGCAGCGTGAATAGAAACGTGTTTTCCGAAAGGACATAAATGTAGGAAAGGGATTTTATACAAATATGATAAATGTTTCATGAGTTGGCGAATGAGTTGTCAAGAATCAAATTAGATTGCAGTAACAAGTTTTCTGATGATTTCGATGATTTTGTCAAAGTGTTTCAGTCTGTATTTTGAAGCTAAAGTTAAGTATGAATTAATACTTTTGATTTTTTTGTTTGTACATATTATTTAACCTTTTGGCGCCTAATGTCAACTATAGTGGTCGTACCGCACCGCTAACCTCTAAAGTTGCATTTTATATATTTATTCAACAAATATAGGTACTGAATATTTTAAACACGGTATGTACTATCCGTTTTTTTTCTCTTCAAAATGCAGTTTGTTTCATAATTCTAACATATTTAGTTCCTGTATTATTCACATTTTTTATACAGGTGTGCTAAAATTTAAAAAATAATTCCGGCGCCAAAAGGTTAAATTAGTATAAAATCCGATACTGTTAAGTATGAGAAGCTTTTCGAGTGTTTGTTTCTCGTAGTTACAGGCACGCACTTAAGAAAAATGATAAAACTTTGTAGCGCTATAAGTGGTTATGGATTCTCTGATGTTTACGCCTATAACATGTGAAATTTCTTTGGAATCTTCTAAAGTTAGAGATAGAGGGTAAGGACATAACTATCACACGAAGGTGATGGAATGAGAAAAGTAAACAAATGGGATTTCTTTTATCAGTTTTAATACAGAATAAAACGCGGTCTAAGGCTGTTGCTGTCTTCGATCTTTCGAACACCGGGACCGTCATTTGCTCGCCCACACACAACATCGGTGTGCCTTTACACATTTTTTATGTTAGGTTTTTTTTCCAGTGGAATAGAAGTCGGTGAGAGCATCCCCTATCCTAGATCGTATCTGAACGGTCCATAATTTCTGGAGCTAATTCGGATTCGGTAGAGGATATGCTCTTTAATTCACAAACCCGAATAGGAATAAGAAGAATACTTACACCGTTGGTATTGAATATTGCTATTTATTTCAACACATTTTCACTTTTACCCGAGATACCAATATGAATCATGCAAAGAGGCATGCCGAATATTTCAATTTCTTGCCCATGTTCGCACTGTTCTGTTTGTACATTTTAAATATGGTTTCCAAAATTCCTTCACACACTCATCCACACCCACAAGTATGACAAAATTTATATACTGCCTTTGTTTTCAAAACCACGTATATTCGAAAGGTTCAGTAGCGATTATACGTGACTGGAACTTATTTTTACCTGGTAAATAAGCGTCTAAAGTACTCCTCTTCTGTACGTATTCATACAACAAGAGTGCAAAAAATTTTATCGTATTTTGCCGAAGTGGAGCGCACGTTATTAGCAGCGTCGAATGTTCTCCTCCGTGGTTATCGGGAAGCATATTTGTCACTTACGATGCGGAGTGACGTGTAGAAAACTTGTGGGAATATCGCGTGAAACTTACCCTTCTAAAAACAATTAAATTTCTGTATACTGAACGATTACCGTTATTGTAAATTAAAAATCACGGAAATTAGACCTCCATGCAAAAGTTTCTTGCCTCAGAAGTTATAAATCGGTTTTCTGTGGAAGGCGAAAATTTCATGCCGGGTTTACAACAGCCCGCCATTGGGCACTGTTCTGACTAGTTCAGTCCACACCCTCAATCCGTGTTTTACCAAAACCCATCCTAATATTATCTTCACATCTAGTCATGTCTCTTCTGAATACCGCATTTTCTAATGTTTTATAATATAAAGGATCCTCACAAAATGATTCTTCGAAGGTCACATTTACAAAAATAAGTTTTCACAACAAACACCCTCTGCTCTGTAATACAAGACGCCATTTTCATGACTGATGCGTCAAACTGAACTTCCAGTTTTCTCTATCCACTCGTACCTACAACTGTAACAATGGTCTTACAACAACAGAACTTAAATTAGCCCTTTTGTTAAGACGCCCATGGAAGGAACGAATGAAATTTTATAATTCTATTGATGGCGTGCATATTCGGCGAAGTCATTGTTTAATTAATAACAATGGCAACGAATAAGAAAGAATAACAGTGGAAGAAGAAATGTAAACGTTTCATTCCTCAGTTTCCACCTACTTCTTAGACTTGAGCTTTCAGAATATTGTGCGTTATTAGTTTAATGGAATATTACAAAATGGGCTTGAAAGAACTGGACTGTATGGTGCGTAATGACTGGCTGTTGGCAAAGCTGTGTGGTTTTGTTTAGTGACAAAGTGTACGTGGGTATTGTGATGTTATTTTGTCAGTTGGAATAAAAGGAGATTGCCAGTAATTTGACCAACTTCGTTCTTACATATCTTCCCCTTGAAATTTTAGCTGTCTTTGTAACAGCTCATTACAGTTTGTCTGCTGCGATTTTTCCCTGCCTTTTCTTTCGGATGTGTTGTTTTCCTGTTGCTAAATATACACACTACACATTCCACGCTTGTACAATTAGAGCCCTCCGTTTCTGTCTGTCTGTTTGAATAATTACGTCAATAAAAAAAATTTCGTCATTAATACAAAGCGGACCCCTGTTACGCGTTCCCTGTTGTCATGTCTCATTTGAAGTTGGCTATAAAACTGTTCCTTTAAAGACCAATCTCTCTGCTTTTATGGGCCGGGTAACGTAGTCGGTATAGCGAATGGCTACGGGCTGGACGGTCCGGGGATCGAATCCCGGTGGGGGCGAGATTTTCCGCACCTGTTCAGACCGGCCCTGGGGCCCACCCAGCCTCCTGTACAATGGGTACCGGGTCTTTCCCTGGGGTAAAGAGCGACCGGGGCGTGACGCTGACCCCTCACCCCCTTCTAGTGCTGTGATCAAGAGAGAGTAGAGCTATACCTCTACTCCCCCTATGGGCCGTACGGCCTGTACAGAGCCTCAGTGCCTGTACAGGGGTGCACTTTACCTTTTACCTTCCTCTGCCTCTGCATCTCTCTCTGTGTCATCTCATATTCCACCGTCTCTATCGTTGCTACTGAAAAGAGCTCCGGTAGGATTTCTGTCTGTCCGTTTCAGGCGATCTGTCCAGTTCTTCATGCAGAATTTTATATCCTCTAATACAGTGTGCGCTGTCAGTCAGTTGTGGATGTCAGGGTAACTTAGGCGGCCCGGAAGCCTAAGGCCTGTTAGTGTTATTAAAAGTTCATTTGTGCCGCTTCCAGTTTTGAGGTATCTATCTAATCTGTAGTCCAGATCTCCCTGCCATAACACAAAGTTCCTATAGAAGTGACGTTTATGCCGCACATTTCCCAGAACGGCGTCAGGTTTCCTCGTTTATTTTGTCATGTCTGTTTTTTATATTATTGGCCTTGGGTGATACTAAATTTTTTTCGACAATTTGACCTGGAAACTTGGTGTAAAATTGTAATTTTACCTAGCCTTAGAAATTCGCTTTGTGGCTAAATTTATTATTCGTTGCAAGTGGTACAAAAGCTTTTTATGTAGCTCATACTGTAACTCGTTGCATAGTCTTGTCTTGTGACAGGTTCGTAGCCTCTTCCAACGCAAGGGTTTTAGAGAGTTTGATCTAGTACTTCCGATTTCAATTTCCAGTTTGTTCTGTCTTCCTTTAGGTCGTCCAGTAGCTGCTTACTTCTTCCTCATCATCTTCTATTTCCTTTTATCATTCCTTCAGTAACTTGTTAAGGTTCATAGCTGCTATGATTCGTGCATTACAATCAAACATATGTATAATTTTCGCACTGCAGTCACGAGGCTTCCAGCATTAAAAATTCTTATGGTTTTCCGTCGTCATGAAAATTTCTCATACAGTTTTAAAGCCCGCTATAGTGATACATGAACAAACATGCATATACATGAATAAAAAAAAGTGTGGTTCGTCTGTCCTTTTAGCAGAAAGCAAAGCGTACGAAAATCGTGGTTGCCACTTGACTCCTGTCTCACGGGCTGGTTACACGATGCACCATTTCACTTGCTCGCCTCATGTAACTCTCCCATGGGGAATGACACGTCGTGATGCCTGTGCACAATGTAACATGTGCTTTATGCAGAGGTGTTTCTCTCTAGGGAGCTGGATATTAACTGTTACATCTGCGCTAGTGGATAGTGTGTTACAGCTATAACATCGCGTTGACCTACAGGTGCGTAGCAATTTCTGTACGTGCGTGCCATGGACATAACGACTGCGTCTCAACTCCTCCACGGTAGCTACAGGTAGCAACAACGGTTGACTAGTACCAGATGCTGTAGATAGTTATTTGTACTCCTGATGATGGGTGGAGAAACCACCCGAAACATGTAGAGCAATGTACAGATAAAATAAACTGTGTATAGTTGCATCTTGTTGGACATTTGTTGTTTATTCTGTAACAAATACCTCCTTAAATAAGCGATAAATAAGATAAATATCAGTGCAGCCTTTTTGCTTCAAGAAGTAGAGTGGGAGGGCATAAAGTGGATTGATCTGGCTGAGGACAGGGACAAGTGGCGGACTTTTGAGAAAACTGTTTTGAAACTCCACGTTCCCTAAATGGCGGGAGATTTCTTGACTAGCTTCGTAAGAAGGACTCTGCTCCATGGAGTTACTGAGGTCATTATTTAAAGTGCAACGATGACCAACTTTCGTCTTTACCGACCGAACAGCAGTACAGTGACACCGCAGTATCGGCCATCTAGCGATGTAAGATGTAAAGGAATGTAACCTCGCCGTGATCTGGGCACGACTACACTTGTTACTGAGATCCCCATGTCTAAATCGGCCCTAAATCTACCATCCTGAGACTCCTCTTGCTGTTATGATGCCCCTCAATTCTTCGTATTATCCTAAAATAGCCCGCGATCATTGTTACACAAACCCTGAATATCTCACTGTTGATTAGATAGTATACGCGCTTACTGGTTGATACACCGCCGTTAAATAAATCAAATTATCAGCACATACAGCTCATGGTACTCTGCAGCAATCTGTACCCGCCAGGTATGTGCGCTGCGTTAACTAAAAACCCCGATAAACTGCACAGCTGTAATGAACTGTCTTATCTGATGCTGTGTGTTTGGCGGACGGCAGTCCAAGCACCGGCAGGTATTAAAATTGAACGCTAAAATTCCCGTTGAAAATTAAGTTTTATTGCCGAGCCGTTGACTGAGGCAGGTGACCTCCTGATGTAGGGCTCATAGCAACGGTTCAGACGCAATGTCTTCTGTAGCTAACAGACCAACACAACCGCATAAATGTTCTAACATTCGTATATTTGTCCTATACGCGACAAGTCTGGGCCAACAACTTCGGCGATCATCAGGCGATATTACAAAGATACAATAAAACGTAATACCGATAGAAATAAGGAAGAGACCTTCCCTTTAAAATATTATTCAAACCTGAATTAATTATACTTATATCAAGGAATAATAAGACATTAAAATGTCGCAGTGTATCAATTGGAAAAAAAATGTAAATGAAAGAAATGAGTAATGGAAAAATCCTACGTGACCTTCAATGGACGTACACGTGTGGCGAAGTGGCGAATTGTTAGTTGAAGCTCGATTTCCAAATGCATCATTGAGTTAACCTTCCTCTTGCGATATGGTTAGTATTGCCACCCCATAGCGTCACAAGGCGTGTGGTCATTACTACTATCAGTTTTACCTTTAATATTTTTGTAACATAGCCTGATGATGGCAGAAACATTTCGCGTATATAATAATAATAATAATAATAGGAAAACAGAACAAAGAGAAGAATTCTATGAAACCCTCCAATATCAGATAGACAAAGTAAGTAAAACGATTACATTGTCGTTGCCGGTAGATTATAATGCAAGAGTTGGAAATATTCCTATTGACGGAATTTTGGATGCAAATGGTCAAATTACTACTAACAGTAATGGACACAAACTAAAAGAATTTGCATCAGTAAATAAATTAAAAATAACGAGCACATTTTTCAGACATAAAGGGATTCATAAAATGACGTGGAGTGCCCACGGTTAGAGATCCTTTATAGATTACATTATAACAAACAAGAAACTATCACCTTCAGTAAATGACACTAAAGTTTTTAGGGGATACAGTGTCACTACAGACCATTACTTAATAATTTCTAAAATACATTTACCTAAAAAATGGTATACATTTACTAAAAGATCTCTACGGCAAGAAGAAATTTTTAGGGTACAGTACATTTGTTAGAGGACCCAAGTATAAAATTACTTTATCAGAGGATATTAGAGCAAAATCTAATGCACTCACCATGCAGCCTTATTATTGATGTAGAATGGCAAACTTTAAAGAACACACTACAACATGCAGCGAATGAAGCGCTAGGCAAAAGGAAAAAGATAAGACACAAAAGGCGTTTAATTTTATGGAATGAGGATATTAAAAACTTGATTGAAAAAAAGAAGGCTTATTTACGGTATCTAACAACACGTTCTGAAACTGACAAACTAGAATACAAAAGGTTAGTGGCAATTGTGAAAAGAGAAACAAGAAAAATTTAAAAGACAATATTGGGAAACATTTGTATCGAGAATTGAACATGCTTTACATGGACGCCAGATAAATGCATATAAAATTATTAGAAATTTAAACGGAACTGAAAAAGATAATTTGCGACTTAACCCAATAGTTGAACACACATGGCTAGATTACTATCAAAATCTTTGGACTAAACAATTTAATGATAACACCACAAAACGTGCAAAATTAACAGAAAATTGTGTTGACTTTGTTACAATGGAAGAATTGCAAACAACTATAAAAGCATTAAAAGCTAGAACATCTCCAGGATCAGACGGGATTAATAATGAATTGTACAAACATGCACCGGAAAGTATTTTACGTACATTTTTGAATTTCCTAAATGTTTGCTGGATTTACGGAGACATTCCTGAAGAATGGAGGACAGCCATTGTTATACCAATACACAAAAAAGGAGACAGAAATAACCCAGATAACTATAGAGGTATTAGTTTATTAAATA
>Ga0123352_10002995_pt1 | contig 24082 bp, 17 predicted proteins | sample TergutLab28metaG_FD_89700 | JGI IMG/M metagenome (GOLD analysis project Ga0123352, IMG submission 89700) | Labiotermes labralis P1 segment gut microbial communities from Petit-Saut dam, French Guiana - Lab288 P1 | ecosystem: Host-associated > Arthropoda: Insects > Digestive system > Gut ...
ATAACATGTAACAATATGTAATAACATGTAACAATATGTAATAACATGTAACAATATGTAATAACATGTAACAATATGTAATAACATGTAACAATATGTAATAACATGTAACAATATGTAATATGTAATGCTCTATCAGTATGGTTGTTTAAGTTTTTACCCAAAATATGTGGTGCCAGTTTCCACACTCAGCATAAAATGACAACAGTTCCACTCGAACAGTCTTCTACTGCTAGATGTAGATGCAGTACAGTCTGAAGGGTCATTTTGTGCTTACAATAAGGCTGTAGCACATGTGGTTATTAAGTAATGTCTTTTATGTACAAGTATGTGTTATTCCATTTGCGATTGTGGTGTAGCAATATAAAGGTACACTTGGTACAACAGCACACCTGCATCAAATTTTACTTTAACTTGTCAAAAATGCTATAGAATTTTTAGAATGTTGGAAGTAGCTTTCGCACAGCAGACAAACAGAAGAACACTCTTTTTTGAGTGGTTCTCCAAGTTCAGAAGATACCAAAAGCCCAGGATACACATCAGTGGGGAAAATGTATGAAAACATGGATCAAATGAAGGCACCTGTCCTCCGACAACAGAATGATCATTATCCGTAAAGTTGCTAACATGTCTGGGAGTTTCATATGCAGCATTTCAATGCATTTTCAAAGACAAACTCGACATGTGTCAGATTGCTGCCAAGTTTGTGCACCACCTGCACCTGTTGAGTGAGAAGCTGGACAGTCATCGATACATGCTGGAAACATCAAGAGAAGCTTGAAAGATACCCAGAATAATGTTTGACTTATTCTGTTCACTACAGTGCTGAAGGGAAGATTCAATGATGAGGAAAATCACAGAATGCACCTACCAAGTTTCAAAAAATAATACAAATCAAAAATTGTTTATAATGATGGCATGATCACTGGCATTGCTGTATAAAGTCCCAAGGAGATTACTTAATAGGTGACAAAACTGAACGGATGGTAAGGGTTGTTGTTATGGAGAAATAAATTCAGTCCAGAAGCTATACGATCACACTACACAAAACATGAATAACACAAAGGTATGGGAGCCAAGCTGCAGGTTAGAAAATCGTGTATGGCATTCAGAGTTTGACATGTGGAAAGAGCAACACATATGTACGTCACTTGGGACAGAAATAATATGCAAAATAACTTACAACATGAATGGCAATAAGACTGGTTGCAAAAGAAATTAAGATGGCGGCAAGTTGTGAACAGCACCTAAGGTAAAACATAATGCAGAGAAACTGTCCTGAAAGGCTTAACATATACTTTGCATTTTAATATGTATTCCATTTAGAATGACCACCCACCTGAAAACCACAAGAACTTCATAAAAACAAAAATAACTGAAGACTTTGGCATTTCTGAGTGAACTTTATATATACACATATAGGCTATGTATCAAATCAACACACAATACTCAATCTGTAAATGAAAAGTGAGCCAAAAAAACATTGCCACAGCAAACTATGAACAGGAAGAATTGTGGTATGGAATGGTCCTGGTAGATGACTGTACAATTCTACTACAAACAGCAGATGAACAGGATGACTGTAAACCACTCCCCGTGTGCCACACAGTATTCAGAGAACTACAGTCATTCTTTATGAGTTATTTCTTTTACATTTACATGAAAGGACTAGCATAATATTTAGCTACTGACCAAAGTGGAAGAACAAAGTGTCAGTCAGTTACATTTGTATCAGTTTTATTTCTTGCATATGTTTTGGCTTTTGTGAAAAGCCATCATCGGACAGTTGAAAAAGATCTATAGAAATATAATTTAATATAACTACATAATATTTAACCCCAACTTGTTGCACAATGTTTTTGTTACTGCTCCAACATGTTTTGGCCACAGCTGCTGGCCATCTTCAGGGACTGCAGCTTCTGTGGCAGAAATTCTACACAGATGATTAAAATTACAATTAAGATTAAAATATTAAAATCATTCAAATAAAATATAAAATTATTTTAATTGGATACTGATGTAATTTTTGCTGTATCCCAACAAATGTGCTACCAATCCCAGTGGTTGTGCAGTCTAAGGTGTGGGTCTGTGATCGCTCGCTTGCTGCGATTGTGGGTTCAAATCCCACTGGGGGGTGTGGATGTCTGTCTCTTGTAAGTGTTGTGTGTTGTCAGGTAGAGGTCTCTGTGTCAGGCTGGTCACTTGTCCAGAGGAGTCCTACCAAGTGTGGGGCGTCTGAGTGTGATCATGAATCCTCCACAATGAGGAGGCCTTGGCCCAGTGGTGCTGTTGCGCCATGGCAAAATAAAAAAACTGTGCTAGACTTTCTTCAAGTGAAATAAGTCCTGGAATCCAGTTTCAGGTACCTCATGTTCAAGCAATGAATGAATATGGTTGTGGCTACATGAGAGTTGACAAACAATGGCCCAAGTGATGACAGCATTTTGTGAACAATTTAATACACAAAAATTAATATTACTTGTATGGCAGACATACTCATTTGCTCCAGGAAATGTTAAGGATCCAGGAAACACTGAATGAAGGAAACATGCCCCACACAGTGCTGAATTCTCCAGTGTGGCTAGAATTTTGTTTAAGAGAGACATTATCAGTCTGTCTTATATACAATTTGTACAGTGCATCTGCTGAAAGGCTATGCTTGGGGAGTATTCCCTGCTATACCTTGCCACATGAAGGAAGCACATGCGCATGTATGCGTGTGTGTGTGTGTGTGACAGAGAGAGAGAGAGAGAGAGGCAATGCTGTTTCTCAGCAGCATCCACTTAAAATCCATCCTTCTCCTCCAAGGCATGTGGCCCATAGCACAGCCAGACACCTGGTCACTTGTGTAACACACAACAGAAAGAAAGAAAGAAGACTACAGCAAAAGACACAACTGAGGTCACACAGGAAGCTTGCAGCATTACCCACTGGAAATGACACAGTGCTCAAGGATTTTATTAGTGGCAAACCTGTTTTCATACTGAGACAGTACATGTTCTGGGTTGTTGCAACATGTGGTTGGGTCACTGCTTCCTGAGTTTTGAAGGAACATACCGTCTTCATTTTCTGCATTCACTCGTATTCCTGAAGATGAAGGCGGTGTGTGTTCTTGGACTGTTGGGAAGAAATTACCCTACTACACTGCAATGACCCAGAACATCTGGTTCCACAACAATCACTTGATGGAAACCTCAAATCACTCTTTTCATATTGTTAAGAATATATTTATTTCTGACTTGTTCATATCCCTCATATACCGTGTCTTGTGATGCAGGCCTGTTTAGCTATGAAACAATGCAGTTGTAGAAATTTTCATAATAGTTGCACATCAATCTCCATTAATACATAATAATACCATTAAAAAAAAAAGTGAAACAAATTTTTCAGTATTAAATGTTGGTACTAAGAACTCTAAGAAGGTGGCTGTTTCACAACAGGATCGTGGTCTTTTGCAGTAGAAGTGACGCACAGCCCTCGAGACTCTGTGGTCACATTCTGCTACTGTACATTTCTGTGGAATTCATGTTGACTGCAATGAAACATCCCATCCTATCCAAGTTGGAATATGATGAAAGGTTTTTTAATCAAAAACATAGTGTACAATCTTAGTTCACTTCCAAGAGAAGGGTGAAGTAGAGACAAACTGAATATTGTGTTGTAAAATTTTGTGATAATGCAGTAGTATGATGCAGAAAAATTCCTAATTATGTTATTCTTTAATAATCCTTACTCTGGAGAATGACATGCACAGGTTGGTAAATTAATGATTCAGGGCTTACTAGGGAAGAGATCGCTGAAGTAGCGACAAACTGAATATTGTGTTGTAAAATTTTGTAATATTGCAGTAGTGTGATGCACAAAATTCTAAATTATGGCATTCTTTAATAATCCTTTCTCTGGAGAATGACATGCGCAAGGTTGATAAATTATGATTCAGGGTTTACTAGGGAAGAAGTACAGCAGAACAGCTTCAATCTACCTTAACCTAACATACAGGGTGTAGACACAGACTGTGAGAGACAGGAATTTCATTTTAAATAACAGAACATATATGGTAAGAATTTTGGATTTCTCTCTTTTTGGATAATGAAAGAGTTGGGTGTGATCACAATTACATTTCTGTGGAAACAACCAGAACATGGTGTGCCATGGCCAACAATATAATATCACAGGTAGAAAACTTCAACTTGAAGTTGCTTTACACTCACAAATGAAAACCCAGGTGCTAACAGTAATTAATATCATGACACATGTCATGTGCTCCTCAGTTTCTTACTGAATATGACATCCTACTCAAAGGTTCACTTCCACGACAAGTGTGCAATTATTGCAGTACGCATGATAGAAATGTATTTTGGACTCAGGTGAATCTCAGAACTGGAACAAAACCTGCAGGTCTGAAAGCATCTTATTTGATTGGCTCCTAGTTCTTTGATGGATTTGCTACTGGCATACTATATGCAGAGACAATACAGATGTGGTTATTAATTGCACAGCTTACAGGCAGAGAAATCAAGGATTATATGGAGCCTATGCACAATGGAGCAACTGCATGTGCATGACATTTTCAATGACCGTCTTCTGGACTGATGGGTTGACCGTGGTACACCAACATCCTCCACACCATCATCCTGGCCATCACCAAGTCTTTGTGTTACTACTTCAGACAACACTTTATGGAGCAAAATCAAGGGCCAAGTGCCTGCACACCACTATCACAACAACGATGAGTTGAAGAGAGCTGTGACAGAGACGTCACCGTAATTACACCTTAAATACTTTGGCACAGATCACACAGAACATGGCTGTGTTTGGAACACGGCAGGGTACACAGTGGCACAGTTGGCTGAGGCACTGCGCTACAAGCCAGAAGGTCCTGGGTTCAATTCCTGATGGTGTCATCTTACAGAAATTAGTACCATGAATATTTCCTGGGAAGTAAAGGCAGCTGGTGTGTAGGGCTGTCAACCATATCACCTTCATGTGCCAACTGTCTTCAAATCTGGGAGTCTGAACCTCCTGGAACCCTCAGGGCCTGTCCAGCCCTATAATGGGGTTGCTTTACATGGAAGTGAACAAGCGTATGCACTTGATGTAAGGCTAACACTTGCCATAGAATAAACTTAGGTAAAGTGAAGTGACGTAGGGGTATGGCGGCCACCCTATTGTTTTTCATTAAAGCATCCATTATTTTTGTCTAGTGTTAATCAAGAACCGAATGTGGTGACATAATTTAGCCAAAGTACTGAATATAAAATTTCATGGAAATCCATTCAGGCTATAAAGTTATTAGCGCAAACAGAACGAGAGTAATGGAAGAGATATGAGGTGCATATTTGCAACCTCTCATGGTGAACATGTCACACATCATCGGAAAACAGGTTGTGAAGTTGTTACAAGCTGAAAAGCACTCTACACACACCATAAAAGGAGTCCCACTATAGAAGCTTCCCATCATTTGAATGAAATGGATCTTAAACAATAACACAACATTTACAACTTCTACCAAGACTGCTCAATACATAAAATTCCCATCGCAATCCAGTTTCTATTTTACATGTCTCTATTATCTTACGTTGTTCATATTGTATAACTATATTTTACATTTTATATTCTAATACATTATATTAATCAAGATATTTTAATGAGATCTCATAATTTTAAGGCACTGTCAATTGTATGTATATATTAAGGTTCTTTTAAGTTACAGCCTGAAGATGGCTTTATGAAAGCCAAAATATGTAGCTGCTATGTTCTTTCAATTAATTATATTTTATGTAATAAAGTTGTGTTAGACTATAAAATTATATATTTCTATTAAGATCATGAAGTCGTTACAAGAATGGATATGATCTGGTGATAATGCTGATACTTGCCTTCTTCCGGAGGCTGCCTGTTCCTGTCTATCTTAATGATCTCATCTAGTGTGACATCATCCCTGGAGAATAACCCCCCATGCATCACCTGAAAGCACACAAGATGTCAGAATCACATGCAAACAAATACTTACATGAGAAACCTGTACATCACAACATACTGACCAGGACTCGGCCATTGAGACAATGGGCCAGCGGCAGCCAGTTGTACACTTCGGTGAACAGTTCTGACATCTGGGCAGTGTACTTCGCTTTCACTTCGCCCTCAAATCCATACATCTGGTTCATAGTCTGGCTCTCATGGTTGCCTGCCAACAAATCTTATTTTGTATTCCTTTATGTATAAAATTAACATCCAGTGGAGAAGCCACATGTCAGTCCACAATGTTTCAGTTTCAAAACTCTGAAGCATGTTGAGGAAATGTGATAGAGGTTCGATTATAACAGAAGCTGACCATTATAGCTCCTGCTATGTCAGACACCACTGTCATTCGAAACTTCTATTTGTTACAGCCACCTTTTGGCATTGCCTCTTGGTGCAAATAAACATTCTGAGACATAAGAATACATAAGATCATGTGAATTTCCATAGTCAGGACTAGGAAAATGAAGTGTAAGTTTCAGGAAAACATAATGTTGGGAAAAAGTAAAATCAATTACAAGGACGCACTGTTCAAAGATGCATCTAGACTCTACCTTACACAGGGCGCAAAAGTGCAGCACACACAAAACCAGTAAGGTAAAATATGGGTTCCACTTTATTATTCTCATATACACTACATCTTCATTTATATTTAAATTTCCCCTTCTACTTTTTGTTTCCACACATTTTATTAGTATATGTAACTCATTCTCTACTTCTTCACAGAGAGGGCATGGTCATCTTTCTGTTCTCTCCCTCAGACCCTCGATTTCCACATTCCCAGTCTGAGCCATGCTATCCTACTCTTCTCATGCATGTTACATGTTCTTTCTGCATTCTTTTTTTATACCCCAATATGCAACTAAAGACCAATTTTCCTTCATTTTCCCTACACTCATTTGTTTTTGCATGTAAGTGCCACCTACTTGTAGTAACTTGGCACATTGCGCTTACATTCTGCTCCTGTCTTGTAAAATGCATCCCAGTTCAGTTTTCTGAATAATTTGGCCCTTTTTGCTGCCCAACTTCCCACCTCAAATATCCTATCTGCTTCCACATCTCCTTAAGAATATCTTAGAAAATCTCCCCCGAAATCCACAAAATATTTCCCATTCCTCATTCACGTCCCACATTTCGACCCCATGCAAGAATTTTGACTCACAAATGATCACATCACATTTTCTAAATTTTGACTTTCATTATCTGTAGCCCTAATTAAACATTCATCAATTGCTTCTGAAGTTTGCATACCCTTAATTTTTTTCTCTCTCTCTTTCATTCTCTCATACTCTGCACCATTAATTCCACATATTGAAATGAACTTGCTACTCCCACCTGCTGTCCACACACAAACATGTATTTCACCATATCTTCTTTTCACACATTCATGACATTCTCACTGATAACTTTCCTTCACATGCTGTGCCAGAGCTTCTGTGTTTTGTTCAGATCCATGAAGCACTATTACATACACTCTCTAATTGTGTTTAGAGGTGGCCAGTAAATACAGTAACAAACACTGCAGTACTACATGCAGTACCTTAGTTACCATTTTTAGGCACTTCGCATAGTGGTGAAACGCACCTATTAGCTTCATCACGTTTGTCCATCTGTCCATTGGTTCACACATATCAGTGTAGCTGCCACAATGGACAGATTTGTATGAAATTTGATTCTGGGGACTTCTATGAAAACCTATCCAGAAAATTAAATTTTATTTTAAATCATGCAAAAATATAGGACACTTTACAAAGAAAACCCAAGTATGTTTTAATGTTGCTGATGACACTAAATCACCATAAAAGCACTCTGTTTGAGCAAAATGGTATCAGGCTGTTATGAGAGTTGTGGAGGTACAAACACTACATGAAACACCACCATATTATATAACAGGTACACAGCCTATCTTGTTCAATGTGAATGCACAGCACTTTCATTTCATTACACCTCTGTATTACATTTAAATATCTGTTTTTCTGCTTGTATAGAATAAATCACGAATCGATGTCTTATCTTCAGGACCTTATTCATAAGGTCATTCCCAGTCAAAATGTCACATAAACATAGGTCTGATTTCCACTAGTTACAGTCTTATCGTTACATGCATCTTTAGGAACTGCAAATAAGGGAACAATTATAGACATTAAGTTCTTGCCACCAAATTTATAATGAATGTTTGAATGGCAACCCTCCGCCTTGAGACACATCCCAACACATCTGTAGAGTGAGCATGTAGTTTGCATCAGTTCTTTAAGACTGTCTGTATGCAGTTTTCAGCAACAAAAATACAGCACACCAATAAAGCAATACATCTTGCATTTCTACTTTTTGCTGGTACACTATATCTTTCATGTGTTCCCCACAGATAAGGCCTGGAATTGTGAGTCACCAATATTGTGGACCACCATGACCAATCCAGCTACCAGGGAAGTGATGTTTAAGGCACATTTCAGTCCTTGGCTAACAGGAGGAACTCTACCACACTGCAAGTACAACAATCTTGTGCTAAACAGTTCAAGATGATATATGATAATGTACACATTCCTTACTATAAGCATCCGGAGTGCCATAATCCTTAAGGACCTATGTTTATGAGACATTAGTGTTAGGGAATGACTTTAGGAATAATAACATTAAGTTCAGATATACTGTACAAGTTACGGTGCTATCTACATGGAAGGAAGCCATACTGCAAACAAAGAATGGGCACTTCTGTTACTCTGCAATAAACAACAAAAAAGACAATGGGAAATGCAAGACCACAAATAACACATATGGATAAGATCCATATTTCAGTGATACACTGCTGCTTTGAAGCAAATGTAGTCGAGGGTCATTATTTTATATGACAACTGCTGCTGTCACCTTCTACCACTACTCCTAGTCACCACAGAGGGCTATATGTAATATAATAAATGAGCCATAAGGAAACGGCAACCAACAGTTGTCAAATAAAACAATACCCTCATATATGTGCTACTGCACACACATCCATGTCCCTTAATATAAAATACAGGTATGCGCCGCATAACGACATTTCGGTCAACAACAGACCACATATATGATGGTGGTCACATAAGATTATAATCATCATCATCATCATCATCATATATCTTTCATTGAGGTGGGCCACTTGTTGACCCCAATTATAATATATTAGTAATATTAATATTAATTAATACTATAATATTATAACAATACTTACCATTGTGTTACAATTGCCTACAGTATTCAGTACAGTAGCATGCTGTACAGGTTTGTAGCCTAGGAGCAACAGGCTATACCATATAGCCTAGGTGTGCAGTAGGCTATACTATCTAAGTTTGTGTAAGTACACCCTATGACGTTCGTACAATGACGAAATTGACTAACGACACATTTCTCAGACTGTATCCCCATCATTAAGCGACATATATCTGTATACCAACACAAAACACTGTTGACCTTATGTTAATGCTAACCCTGTAACAGGATGTCTGCTTTGTGTGGCAGAGGGCTGTGTTGTCAGTACTTGAGAAACATGTGCTTCCTCCATCTTCACAGTCAAGGTGAGTAGAAACAGAAAGTGTTTACATTATAGAGGCAGGCCCAGTCCAGGCACAAGCTCCTTCTCTCTCCCTCCTGGGGGTTCAAGAGACATTAATGTCACTTAAAACAGAACCCCACAAGATAGATAGTCATTTTAAAAAATATGCAAATCTTGTCAACAATCAACACTTTTGTTGATAACAAACTTGTACAGTATTGTAATGGTCAATAATAACATAAATTAACTATACAGTTAAAGGTGAGATCATTTCTGCTTCCTATAACAAAATTTGCACACTTGAGTATGAAGAAAATGTCTCAGACAATAGGACTCTCTATTACTGGATACTATTTACAGAAAAAATGTAAACATGCTGACTAAATACCTCCATACAGATGGGGGGGAAAAAAAAAGGTAAATCTGTCCCCATACATGCCATCAAGGCATAAAGGGGGAGCAAAGGCATAGCTCCACTCATTATTAACCTCAGCACTAGATGGAGGTCAGCATAAAGGGAAATAATAAGTGAAAAGTATGCACTGTAGGCCGGTTGAGGACTGCATGTTAAGTGTACAACGCAACACATCAAACTGCCATACTCCCACAGAAATCAGTGTCATCTACAGACATGCAGCATGCACCAAAAGGTACACATCAGCTTAATCAGGCTCTAACACAAGCCTCATATGACAGAACCTTACCTCGGGACATGAAGAAGTGTTCTGGGTAAAGAAGTTTGAACCCAAACAATGTAAAAATGCATTCGACTGAAAAGGACCCTCGGTCCACAAAATCACCATTAAACAGCTGTGGCTCATTAAGGAACATAATGACAAAGGCATTTCCATTTATCTTGAATCTGTCCATTTGCACTATCAGAAGTTTACAACAAAACCTGGTTAATATACTTAGACTTACAAGAATTCCACACTATCTGTGGCACCCTATTTCAAGTTCTGAACCAAGTGACTGTGTTCAACCTGAAAGGTGGTGGCCTATTTTATGATGCTGTCAATAACATCAGACTATACAACATTAATTGGATGGATGAAATGGCCAGGATGAATGACAAACTGGAAAGGATGAATGATAACTGGGCAGAAAGAATGATGACATGGACAGGATAAATGATAAACTGGAAAGGATGAATGATGAATTCAACAGGATGAATGATGAACTGGACAAGATTTTGAAGGACATCACAGCCTAACTCGGGTACCATCCAGTCATTTGTCCAGGAATGAGGAATAGAACAAAACAATGTGTCAGCATAGAAAACGATTTGACTGCAATTCCAACCAGACACAACACCATGCTCAGACATTGCTATGAACTCTACACCAATGAGGACTACCCCAGCACTATAGTATTCTCAAGTTCCTGCACTCATTAAAGATGATCTGTTGCACATACAAATTCTGAAGTCGGATTAACACACTATCCTAAAAGTGCAACCCTCAAAATCTGTTATCATTTTGTTACTCTGATCTAAAACTGATGTTTGGGAATAGAAATGTGACTTCCCTAATGGGTCAGTGTGTCACCCACAACAATGAAGGTATTATATATATTCCCTTTATTAATATATATTTCAGTCAACACAACCATATAATAAAAGCATAAGTTAAAGTGACGTGTTTTGACTTAAAAAGTTATCGTCAGGGTAAGCTAAGAACCATGAAGTTCTTTACAATGTGGTTGCGTGCATTTGGGATCCCAGGTGGCTCACAATTTGTGCTGTGATTCATACCATGTACATAACATGACTTATATTATTATACTATTGTAATTATATTAGGGTCAAGTATGTGTTGTGTGCTATTTCCTGGGGCCGCTGTTCACTGATTGGGCTTCTGGTTGTTATGTCCGTTGTGGTTGTATTGGTTCTCCTGCTTTTTAGTTTTCCGGTGGATGCGGTGGGGGGATGTGCCTGTCCACTTGTTCTTTGTAGTCTGTCACTGCTTTCTGTTTTCGATTGGTTGCATCTTGTCTAACTCTGCAATTATGAAATCGGATCTTTTATGTTTTGTCGTAACAGTCCGAGTATTGCAGCGTGCGTAAGCGTATAAAGTTGTATTAGTTACAGTTTTTTTGTGAGTTTGTTGCCAGCTTCTTCATGCAGTAGTGGGCAGGCTTCTGTCCCTGTCTAGCTTTCCCTTCCTGCGGGGGTGAATGGCTTCCCACAACTGAGTTATTTCTAGCTGTTTGGCTTCTGTGGAGCTGTGCGCCCCCTTTAAGAGTCTTCTTGTACTAAGAAGCCCAATCAGTGAACAGCGGCCCCAGGAAATAGCATACTCACATACTTGACCCTAATATAATTACAATAGTATAATAGATATAAGTCATGTTATGTACATGGTATGAATCACAGCACAAATTGTGAGCCATCTGGGATCCCAAATGCGCGCAGCCACATTGTAAAGAACTTCATGGTTCGACAATGACTTTTTAAGTTGAAACATGTCACTTTAACTTATGCTTTTATTACATAGTTGTGTTGACTGAAATATATATTAATAAAGTGAATATATAGAATCAATACACAACAGGATGACTTAGTTCAAAATGACGGTATTACCTAAAAACATGTGCACCTCTTGCACCTACTGCCAAACACGTCTAGTTGCATGCAATCACTGGACCAGCATATGACATTCTGCATCAAACAAACCTACTGAAGGTTTGTAGCATATTTTTTGTTGCAAGAAACAGACAGGAATGTTCCTGCAGAAGACATAAGGAAATGGAACACCTTATACTGTTCATCCTGTGCACTGTTGATAACTAATTCATGACTCTAAAGCAGCAAAATACACAAAATTGTTCTAGATATTTACAATATCACACTGAACATTCCTCCGTGTTTTGATCCGCAAGAGACTGTCAATCAGCGAATAAAACCAAACCAACACAGCACAAAGCCAAATTAGCCACTTTTGTACATGACTAACATGGCGTAAAAAAGTCAAGAGCCAAAATATAGACATTTCTTTGCAGAACAGTTGCAATAACCAACTGTGATTGGTTACTGCAACCATCATTCTATGTTTCAGCACTACACATATTTTGTAGATTTATATATTTTAAATGTTTGCTCATGTTTATATTTTAAGTATTTTGATGTTTTTAACAATAATTTCCAGTATATCAAGGTCCAGCAAATTTATACAACTATTCTAAAAAGAAATGTTGACATTTTAACTACATGACTCATTTACAACATGTCAGCTGTGCATAAAATTGGCTAATTTTGTTTTGTGTGGTACTGTTTTGGTTTGATTCCCTTACGATAGTCCCTCGTGGACTGAAACATGTAGGACTGTTTAGTTTGACATTATAACACCAATATCTAAGAAACAATTTTGTGCATTCTGTTGGTCTAGTGTAATAAATTAAAATGGAACACCATGTATGCCATGTGAGGCATTTCTCTCATGCCTACCATAATTCATAACCACTTTGCAAAATGTGCCTTTGGCACTGCAACCTCAGTCAATGCCAATGACAATGAAGAAAACTATGAATGGGTGTAATTGCAAGGCCACATGCACTGCCTCTGACCTTCAGATGAGTGAATACGAACAACTCTGCCCTTACACCCATGATGATCCATCAAGTTTGGACAGCCCTGGCCCCAACTCCAAGCATGCAACAGGCACAGAATGGAAGATAAAGGAAACAGTGCTGCTTCCCACCTGACACTTTCACAAGGATGCTGTAATGGCATTGTGGATGCTTGATTCAGTAACAAGTTGGAATGAATCAGATGACAGGACTGGGAAAGCTATGGCTGAACTGCAAGGTTGTGTGTCTGTAAAGTACATAATAACAGTCTGAAACAAAAGTGACATGACTCCTTTTTTAAGAAACAATAAAAGGAATATCTGAGGTTGATATACATAGATGTTCTGTGGGATTGTTGTCTGTGTGCAAATTGTACATTACATACAATTGTACACTGTGTTACAGGTGTGTAATTAACAAAAAAAAATCAATTTCTAATTACATTACTACACAAAACAATCGACGATTACAATGTTACACCAAATTTTAACTAACTTCATAGCCCATAAATGTGTACTGGAAGAACAGATTATTTGAAGCATATAACTTGCAATGCAAATTTCTGATACTGAGCACTTTGAATTAATTATTTTTTTATTGTATTTAGGAAGTTCAGCTGCTGTAAATGTTCATACTTTATGTGTGAACTGTATATTGTTTACAGTAATTTGTTTGCCACTTCTGCAAAGAGACTAAAGTATGCAGCTGTAGAACCCACAGCTTGTAACATGTTCTATTGCATCTGAACTGCCTTGCAGAAACAGAACTAAAGCTCTCCAAGGACTCTATGGTCTAATGACATTTGGACAGCAGTTTACAGTCCCCCACCCTTCTTCATTTGCATCTGAATCAAGCAAAGTGCACTATTTGCATGGAGGAAAGGTATCCATCCCCAACTATGACAAATTCTTTATATGTGGTGCTCATGTTTAATTTCACCTAAAGGTTTCACCACTATCACAAATTACTCCTTCCTCTCTACAACCACCACCACCACCACCACCACCACCACCACCACAACTACCACAACCATTGCCACTACCATCCTGTCTGTGTACAATTGCATTTTTCCTGATTCCAGCTTTAGTAAAACAGCCAGCAATGGTTTCTTGTGTAAATGAACTCTATGGCACTACTGCTGTCTGCTTGACGTCAATATTGCAAGTCTCTCAGAACAAAGCTCCTGCACAGCCTTTGTTTCCAGTCCTTATAATGCTTGTCCCATAGGCTACAGGACTGATATATGTGCCAGATTATACCCTGCTCTCACATTTTGCAAGTTTCCTACACCCTCTCAGACTTGTAACTTCACAGTCTTCATATGCCAAACTTCTGTTGACAGACCAGAAATTAAAGGCATATCTCACATCATCCAGGCAGCTTTATTGTGACAGAAGCTGTACAGAACATACTTATTATTCTTGAAGCAAAACAGCTGATCTGACTTTCCTACAATGACTGGAAAATTCTCATACTAGAATGTGCAGGATTCATTGGAAGCCAAGTAATCTTTGGAGCACATGTTGACAGCAGATGTGAAAGAAATGTATCCTTCCAGGTGAACATTTATCTTAATTTATGCAGTTGGACACTTCACTTGCCACTTTGTAAATGATAACTTTTTTTTCCTTTAAATCTACCTCTCACCTGTCACATGGTTTTAACTCAATGTTTAATTTCTGTGCAATGTCAATGGTACAGCAAGAAACCATTTTCACCAAAATCATTCCTTAAGTGACAATTCTTGCCTTCCCACATCTTGCCATTTTGATTGTTCTTCAGTTCAGGTATTCAACTGCAGACTGTTTGAGCAATGTATTTCGATGTGATGAAATCATATTTAAAGACAATGCAGAAATACCAAATTCTTCAGCAACTGTGGCAGCAACAATGGCAGAAGCAACCAAATGGTTTATAATATCCATGTTTTTTTGAATTTAGAGTGGCTTACATTACATTCTGGTTTTTGACACAGCAGCCGCATTATAATTTGCTCAACAGTTCACCACTCTATGTGACAAAAACTACACACACACACACACACTGTGTAAAGTGAAACACAATGTATACAACTTCACACATACACAATAATTCAAATTACTGAAATCAAAGTGAAACAATTATGCGGTCACAAAATACTCTACGAAACTCTTGCTTCTTCGGCTTATAGTGTATCCATGTGCCATGAGGTAGCATCTCTCTTAACAAGATGCCAAATGCTGTGGATCTACATTCCCTTGCTAGTTGAATGTAAAGAATACTGACAGAGACTTGTGTTGTCATGATGATCCATTATATGTCTTCTAACAATTATTCGTTTCAAACACTAACAGATGTCACAGTCACAGTCCAATCACACACCTACATGACACACATCACAAGTAAGACACATGTCACATTCTGTGAAACACATGTTTGGAATAATTTTCATAATTAGCCTTTAGGAACAGACACCATTACTTTCACACTGTATGAGCAAAACAAAGAGACTTAATGGAAACATACATGAATAGACAAAGGGTTTTGATGTAAAGAACAGATTAAAGGGGTCAAAAGTATGTTTCATTGCGAATTTGTCATAAATGTTTAGGTAGGAAACCTTTACAAGTGAAAAATGTATTAATGAGCCAAGCAAAGGTCAATCACGTAGCATAACTCAATTATTCCGTCCCATGAAGAGAAAAAATCAGCAGTGTCATCTGCAACAGTTTTTGCTGTGTGTGTGTGTGTGTGTGTGTATGTAAACTATATAATACAGCAATTAAATCACTCGCTTGGTGTAAGTCTCACATGGAAATGTGTCACATTTTGTTACCATGGTTATTGGAGAGTGCCATCAAACTATATTTGCTGCACAGGTGGTCAATCTCAGATGTTTCATGTGCAACAATTGAACAGCCAATGAGTTAACAAATCATCATGAAACAAGAAAAATGATTAAAGATTATGTGCACTAGCATGATTATTAGGCCAGGCCGTCCAATTACACACATGTGACTGGCATAACTACATACCAAAATCCCAGATTCACATTTTCCAATTTAAGATTGTCCCTCATTTTAGGTTCATTCTGTGGTCCTCACCAAAACCCAAGTAAATAAGGTACTAAGGTCATTTGAGAATTAATGGCAACATTGTTAAAAAATGAATAGAATTTATTGCTAAAGCTCTCTCCTTAAAGACCATAAATATAGACTAATGCCACACTGCAGACACCTTGCTGCACTTATGGAAGATGCCGGCCACCATCTGCAGCACCATTCTCCACATATCAGTTATCGCATGCCCTACCATTAGTACCATCCAGTCCTTGTCAGCTGCTGTGATCAGCTGGGCTGGTTCTCAGTTTGTTAGTTTCTTTCGTTCTTACCTCCAAAACACACACATCTGTCTATGGTGTGATATGGCGCATCTTGTTCACCACAAACTTGCTATAATTTCTTGTGACACTGCCATGTATTTCAACCAGATTTTGATGAAGCAGCACTGTTCATACTTCTCAACATGGGTGTATGGTGCCCCTAACCAACACATCAGGATTGTGACCACAAAGGGCACTTAAAACAGACTGCAGACTCACGCAAACAGACCAACACATACAACAAGCATCACAATTTTCAACCAGCATGCATACATTCACTAGACTACTACCAGAGCTGCGCTGCAATAGCATCACCATTCATTTTCAAATGACCCTAGTACAGTGTTTCTCAATTTAAGGTTTATCAATGTTATATTCTTTTCTGTATTTAAGACAAAAATTCAGTCACTACACCATTCCCAAGTTTCAGTTCCAGGTTAATGGTTACAACTTTGGAGTGTGGGTTAAGTAAACAACACTATGATTATGTGCCAAGGAAAAGAAGTGATGTTAGAACTGAATAGAAACTACTGTAACAGTTTCTCACTAAGACTCTGACGAAGGTCACAAGGACAATGGAGATGCGGCTGACAGTCCGTGAAGATTTTATTAACTCGGAGAACATCTTGTACAGTGAGAACCTACTCTTAGTTTACTTGTCAAGGTTTTTTGTGTCCCATAAAATAAATATGGTAATGAGAATACAAAATGGATTGAAGATCACCGGGTTTAAAATCAGAGTAAACAAAACATTTTGTAATTCTGACACAACTACAATTTAAGATCCTTTCATCTGCAGTACAAAAGCTTGTCACACAGATTAATCTTAAAAGGGGTTAAATGGTATGTCAGAAAGCTTGCAAACTAATGCAAAGTTAGCTTAGGTCATTCAGTACAGAACTAAAAAAAAAAAATACAACACAGTGACTGTACAAAAGTTTCCAATAAACAATATGAAATGAACCATTGAAGCTAGGCATTAGAAATTTCATAGAGAGATAATTCATTAATGTAACCTTACAAATTAGGAATTAAATACTGTATGTAGGTTAGAAATTAAATAATAGTGGAGCAAAACTTCGCTAAGAAATTTAACGCAGTAATAAGTTCTTCAAGAAATGAAACTAAAAAGAGAAAAAGACCTACAGAACAAGAAATCTTCACAAATAAGAAAGAAGGTTGCATGCATACACTTCAGAACTGCTTGCCTTTGTTCTGCCACAGCCATTATGCTACACTGAAAGCAGAATGTCAGACCGACTATGAACTGTGCTGTGATAAAGAGCACTGTAGGATAATAATTCATGACTATGAACCAAAGAAATCCTTACAGCTCAACAACTGGGTTTGGACTCACAAAACTAAATCAGATCATGCAGAAATATGAGCCCTAATTATACACGAGCATCATAATCACAGCAAGGTAAGGATACATATGGATTGCTGGGCGATGGCAGGCCATTGAGTTTAAAAATGTTCATGAGATCATAGAACTGTCCATGAATGTCACCACAAATTGTAAACTTGCTGTTTTCAGGAATTGTAATATGAACTAAGGAAGACTGTGACATGAAGAGCTGTTTCACATCCAACAGGATCTGAAATGACAGACAGACACAAACACATAAAATTCACTTTTAAAACTTGTTTACCTTAAGAGTAAAATGTGAAGAATTGATGTACAGAAATAATTCCACTGAAGACCACAAAGAAAGAAAGAAAGAAAGAAACAAACAAACAAACAAACAAACACATGAACGAACAAACGAACAAACAAAGTGAGCACTGTCACAACAATTTGGCACATGTTGTTTGTACAGGCAGCTGTTCCATAACCACCAACGCTCCTATTCATTAATTTTCAAACACACTTGGATACTTCGTGCCTTTGCTGACACATTTCAACACCTCTTTCCAATGATTGATTTAGTCATTTTATAACTGCCAATTACAGCTTCATGCACAATCAAAGGCCAATTTATAACATATATATATATGCACAAGATGGTGAGAAGTAATCCCAGTCATGCAGAAAGCTCCTTATGATGACACAAACACAGACTCATGTTTAATTTTCTTTTAAGGTGTATAACAACACTGAATATGTTTATTTACTTAGTACTGGTCATGGTTTTGACTTCTTGTCAGGATGCACTAGCAGTGAACTGATGTACCTAATTTAAAATTTGCTTTCATAAGTAAAGAGTATATTGTAACCTTAATTATTTACAGTACACAAGATTTCAGCCATGATTGCTCTGTTTCGTTAAAAAGTAAAAACAAACATTTAACAACCACATTCATCAGTGTCTTGCTGCAAACCATGAGGGTTGTGAGGGCATCAGAAATTATCATTCTAGAATTGAAAATCTCAAAGCAATAACAGAGTGAATGCAACAGAATTATTGCACTGTGCTTACATTATACAACCTATTTATTTCAACTAAAGATTTACCATATATTCTTTCAATAACATGCAAGAAAATAATGCACCGAGCATCGACTATGATACATATTATCATGCTGTTACTACATGTAATACAATTGGATTTGCTTTCACTGTCTTCTTATAATTGTATTACAGGCCAGTGTAGAAAGAGAAAGACTAAACTCATAAAAAGAGTCCATAAAGTACACAGTCATTTCTTACAACCACAAATGCTAATTTTTATTCCTGCAGTGACAACTCACCATTTTAACACCTCAGTTAAACAACACATTCTATGTCCCATGAAAATATGCGTACTCTCACGTTTATATTCAACAGCTTATTTCAAATGATACATATCAGCTTATTTTGTAATCTCAACCATCAAAGAGTTAACTGTGAGACGGTACACACTTACACAGCTTGCTGTGTGACATAACCTCCAACACTGGCCTGTTTGGAAACAACACATTTCACTTCATATATATATATTGCTCATGAGGCAGCAGTTTGTCGCAACCCACCAACAAACAATTTTACAGCAGACAAAAAACAAAAGACAGATCCTTAACAGACCAACATTTGAGCATGTTTTGTCTTTATGAAAAAAAGTACATGCAACTTTTTTTGCAGATACAACATTTTGACAGAATGTGTGTTTGTAACCCAATGGTATAGTAATGTGGGAATCTCAGTTTGATTGTGTGAATTACAACTAACTGCCGTTTCATGAGAGATATGCTTTCAGCCCTGCTCCATATCAGAGCCGCACCATCCACAAACAGTGTAAGACTTTTCCTGAAACACTAAATCCTTCACGTTACCCTTCAAGTACAAATCAAAGGGTTGTTAGGTCCGGTAAATCAGGTGGACTGGCACCCAGACCTCCACAACTAAGCCACCCACTTTCTTAGTACCAATTCAAGTGCTCTGTGAATTGGTAAATGAAATTAGGTGGAGAATCACCATGCTGCAGTCACATATTTAATATGGCCTAGCCACAAACACCTTGCAAAAGTGTAGCTTATCCTGCACAAAATGCAGACAGTAGGCTGCCACTAAATGTCCACGTATTCAACTCTCTACAAAATACCCAACCCGTTCGATGCATTTTTGCCACCGTTCCAGAAGTCTGAAGATCCCCTTGCAGCAGAACTCTTTTTCAGCTGTTCATAAACAACAAAAAACAGCTTCTTGAACTGCCTTATTTTTCGTATTGTGCTGGGCTCACATCTGATCTTTTAGAAACCCGTACATGTGGTAGGACAATGGGGCTAGGTCCAGACTGCAGGGTGGATGGGGAAAGTTCCCTGCCTTCTTCTAAATCATCTCCATATACAGCCGAGCAGTGTGGAGACAAGCACGGTCATGCTGCATGATGATCTCTTTCTTCCCTGAATGTTTTGTAACGTGGTGCACAATGAAGCTTCTGGAGCACCTAGAAGTAATGAGCAGCACTGCTTTCCTCTCGTGCGACAAACTCAACCCATACGCTTCCTTCAGCATCCCAGAAGACAGTTCCCACCATCATACAGGCTGTGGGCACTGCATTTGGCTTATTTTCATTGGGTGAAGTTCATGTGATGACTTCCCATGCTATGTCCTTTTGTTTCTGGACCAAAGTGTTGACACCACAATCTTTGTTCCATGTTCACTTTTTATGACACAAGGAAATAATAGTTCTATTATTTTCTTGTGGCATACAATGTGAACATGGAAAAAAGAGAGCAACATAAACTACTCACACAAATTGTTTACAACCTGCAAAGCAGTCCCATAGCTTGTCTATGGTTTGCTACTAATCTTGGGATTGCAGTGAACACAGTCATATTACTTGATATGCTAATCTGTACCACAGCACACTGGACAGTGTTTATGTTTCTTCTGTTTGCAAATCATTTTCCATTAAATGAGTACTTCAATTTAATGGTCAGATAACAGTCACATGGACTGTGGTTGGCAGGACACTTAGGATGAAAAAACACTTCCATCCACCAACACCCAACCCATGAAACCCTATATGCTTGGCTAATTCCTTCATAGGCCAGTGCCAGTCTTCAACCATGCACTGTTCAGTTATGCCTATGGACAAGATATATCCATGTGATGCATGTCAACAGCTGACACTCTTCTGCTTCTGAATGCATCCACCCACATTGCAACTGTTCAGCACTAGACGGCAGAATAAAACAATGCCTTACATACCTCTGCATGGCACTCATATGCATCTTTACTGGGGAAAACTCCCAGATTCACGTACAAACTCAATTCCTCTTTATCAACTTCCCTTTCCAAACAAGGTCGCCAACACGATGTCTGCACGTGAAATGCATGTGCACTCCCATAGATATACCCCATCTGACAGTAACATTACAAGTACATGTAACATACTTTCAAACATGTGTACTTGACTTCCTACACTGCCAGATTTTTGGCCAAAAAAATATCCATGATGTACGGAGCAACATCAGTAAATATTTACTATGCGCTTTTATTTGCACCTGAAATGAGTACTGTATTATACCATGACATATTTGGCTTTCTTGGTTTAGTCCTATGAAGGCTGTATGCAATACAAATACAATCTACTTTATTTATCACCACTTCTTTACAGCTTTACATTAGAATAAAAAACCAACCAGATGCCACTTATTATTTTATTGTACTTCTTATAGGCTCAACATGTTTTGGGCATTACTATGCCCATCATCAGGAGCTCGCAACTATGATGTTGATTACCACATTGGTCGCTTCGTTCTGTAAAGATGGAGAGGTTAGCGTTAATGTAAATTTATGGTTCTTAGTGGTGTGTGTTTGGTGTGATGTTCTTTGTCACTTTGTTGTAGCTGGTAACGAATATGACCAGATGAACAGTATAATGACCTTGCTAAAACCTCTCAGTAACCCAAGCTTGCTCATTCCCTACAAACAATACTACATCCAAACCCTCCACCGAGAAGGCAAGCTAATTCCAGAACAATACCCAGGCGAAATAAACCCGCTATTTCAGACGGCCATTAACCCCCAGCCCCCACATACTACATGAAAAGACCAGTTGTGCTTTAGCCTGCAGCCCAGACACTACTCCAGCCCAACTGCACCTAACCTCCAACATACAGCAAGCCAAGCTATGTACAATTTCAGATTCACAATACTAATGAACACTAACAACACATCGAATTACCAATCCACTAATGAAACACACTACACACAAAAGAACACTCTGATCACCATGCATAAAAAATCACAACTATTAATATTAATATTAACAGAAACACGTTACCAGCTACAACAAAGAGACAAAGAACTTCACACTGAAAATACACAACTAAGAACCATAAATTTACATTGATGCTAACCCCTCCATCTTTACAGAACGAAACGACCAATGTGGTAATCAAAATCACAGTCACGAGCTCCTGATGATGGGCATAGTAATGCCCAAAACATGTTGAGCCTATAAGAAGTACAATAAAACAATAAGTGGCATCTAGTTGGTTTTTTATTCTTCAGTTATCACAATGATGCACGGTCCAATAAACATCAGATAGGAGGGACTGAAATTGAATGGGGCACATAAGCTACTGGTCTACATTGATAATGTTAATTTATCAGGCCAAAATATGAATGAAATTTAAAAATAAAAAAAAAAACACAAGTTGTATTAACAGCTAGTAAGAAGGTTATGGGACTCCTTTACATGCAGTCAGCCAGTTAAATATTCTACACCACAGATGAGTACGAAATGTAAACCACTCACAAATCAAGCAAAGGTGGCCAATGTAAACATGGCAGATGCTCATGACAAAGTTTCTTGCACACAAATCACTGAAGAACTTGCAATCCTGTACTGATCTACACACACGCGTTCAGATCCATAAAATTCATAAAATTTAATCACGCACTGTAGAATTTATAGGCAAAAATATTCTAGTAAAGATAATGTAAATTTCAAATACAGAATTATGAAATAATGACACACTTTTAGGCTTACCCCTTCAGTTAGTTTTCAACCCATTTTGTTCAGTTTTCCCAAAAATATCTTAAGAGGCTTTCACTAAATACTGAGGCAGAGAATCTAAAATTAATGATATATATTCCAATAAGCTGACAGCAGTCCACTCCTGCAAGCAATGGAAAGGTGTTCAGGGACTGCGATGTACACGGCTATTATATCACAAGTGTACTGAAAAATGTATGCAATAAAACAGAACATTTTGAAAGAATGAGGAGAACTGTTACTTTACCAATTAGTGCCCACCTTATATGCACATCTGCGATGCAGTTTGCCCTGCTCTTTGTACGTTTTCATGAGGTGCTCCATAAACTCCAGCGTCACCTTCCCATCTTCCAACTTTGGACCACTATACTCCCCCTCAATCACTGAAACACGCAGCTATTAGTGTACACACACAGACATAACGGACACACCAACATGAACACCTGTGTATCTGACCCACTGCAGTTACCCATGTTCTCCAAGTTGATAGAATCTGCTATGCTCCTTTTTGTGTCATCCACTCGAATGGCCCTCTCGAATGCCATCTGTTTCACAATCTTGTTGCACTCAGCATACTTCATTTTGGCATCTCTGTCATTTGGTTTTGCTTTAGTAACCTGCAACAGTGTGATGAAGGTTCATATCACTAACTTTGCAGAATGGTTTGACTGTGTGCCTGCCTATTTACTCATCACAAGGAAACATCTACAATACACGGTACAGCTTGGGTCTCCAACTGGCAACCCACCAGTTTGCATCATGAAGCCCACAGCCACGTTTGTAAATCATGTATATAATATAAAAATGACAATAATTTTTGCGGTTGGGTATACCACATATGGTTATTTTTTCACGTGCAGCCCACAGTAATGGGCCTGCTGCCATAAAAAGGCTGGACGCTCACACACTATAGCATAATATACAAAAAAGAGTATTAATATTTTTCCCTAATATACTGTGCATATGCATAACTTTGAGAGTGGGGGTGAAGGGGGAACAAATGCCCCTCCAATATATTTTCTATCTATGTGTTTCCTTCCTCCTGAGTTAAAGGTCTTAATACCCATCATCAATTTTGCCCCACCTCCCCCCCCCCCCCCCCTCCACCCCCCCCACCCCCCCCCACCCCTAACTCCTTCACCTCTTGCCTTTTTATTTTCTATTCTAACCATCCACTAA
>Ga0123352_10002997_pt1 | contig 24076 bp, 15 predicted proteins | sample TergutLab28metaG_FD_89700 | JGI IMG/M metagenome (GOLD analysis project Ga0123352, IMG submission 89700) | Labiotermes labralis P1 segment gut microbial communities from Petit-Saut dam, French Guiana - Lab288 P1 | ecosystem: Host-associated > Arthropoda: Insects > Digestive system > Gut ...
ACGAATATCCTGGTCTGAATCCATGTTGACCCTCGTACAGCCAATCATTCTTATCCCACACTTGCCTTAGATATGAAGCTATAACGTGTTCCATTTGCTTGCAAACTACCGAGGTTAAACTAAAAAACTTGTAAAAGTTACAAAATGGGGACTAAAGGTCACAGCAGCAGGGAAGGTCTGCCATAGAACATAGCGACTTGCGTTTGAAACGTTCATTGTTATGGGTTTTTTAACTGCCTCTTAATCTACATTATTTTCTTCATCAGTCTTGTAAAAAAAGTTGTGAGATGGCACTGGGATTTATAACATAGACTTTGAATGAGACATTTAATCTACCTTTTCATTGTTTTCCAGTTGAAAGTTTTTCTATGTGTGGGATGTTAAGTGTATTTGTTGGAAATGTTGAATAATAGATATTGTTTCCTAAGCTCAGTAGGCTTATAGAACACAAGTTGCCTATTTTCTGTCTCTGTTGGCATGAAATTCTGCTTCCATATTTGAGAGTGTCTCCTGAAATAAATTAGTTCTGACAATCCCATCATGACAGAACTACATCCAGCCTCTGTTCTTGTCAGCGCACTAGCATAAGGAAAATTGCTGTCACTGAGAGATCCAGTGTTTGCTAATGTTTGTATTCTTAGCCCCTCAGAAGTAAAAATTAATATTTTCCTTTCAACAGAAAGTATACTGTCATGTGTGGTACAGGGTTTCAGGAATTGTATATATAGATTTATACTTTTACTGATAGATATGGATCAGATATGGAATATTCAATATTCAGAATTTAATTGCAAATCATTTTCATTATTTTGTGACATAGCACAGTTCAGTATAAAAACTAGCAACCTCAGTACATTATTTAGAATTTGATCCCTGTTGCACATTTTAGTTATTAGTGTTGTTGCTCTTATTCTCTGCTTTCAAGTGTTACTCATTGTATTCACCAGATTGTAACTGAAAGTCTGCATCGTGGTGAACTGAATTCTTGTCCCCCAGAATGTTTTAAACCCCAGTATATAATTTTTTGTAAGTAACATTATTTACACAGTTAGTGTAGACACTGAACACCTACAGTAGAGGATGAAGAATAACATGGGCTTTATATCAGCAATAACAAGGTATTTATTTGTATTATTGACATTTAATCTTCAGACTACTCTCCTTTCCTTTCTTTCCTGTCTTTGTGAGTATGTTTTCCCCGTCTTTCAACTTCCGAGCTATGTGGCCAGTTGTCTTGAAATTTGTTACTAATTTCCCACTGTCAGTAATACGAACATGGTGAGGCATGAGTGAAGGTGTTTTAGTGGGGTTACATCTGTTTGGTCATTGCCGTGTTGTGGATAATCTTACCTTCATCTTTCATGATGATTATAATATATTTTTTTATGCTAAGTAAGCTCTGCCATTGATGCTGTTGCATTGAATAACATAAACATATACCATAATTATTCAAAACAGTAAGCAGTTGCGCAAGGCAAGTCATATTCCTCTGCAGCTAGGAAAAGTTACCTGTTAGTCATCATTGCTCGTTATGCTCACAGCATAGTGAACTGTGCATAAAGGTGGGTTATTTGTAATCTATATTTTGATGGAGAAAGGAGAAGTGGGTGTTGGGCCAATGATGGATGAGCTAAAGGGTGTAGGAACTTCTGAAACTTTTATTCTTCATAGAGTACTGTGAAGATAATTAAGGGAGAATGGAAAGAACAAATGCAAAGTTAGCATGACAGTTAAACAGATCTTGAGAAACAAGATTGTGCTGAAATTAGCTGGAAAGAATTGCTCAGAGCAGTGTGCAGTACAAGTTTTGTGTGTGTGTTTGTGTGACTTGAGGGAGAAAAGTTATGCCTATGCAGACTGAACTGAACTCTGTCAGACTAGAAGTTATTTCTGGTGACCTTTGTATCATAGAATCAGTAATTGCCAAATAATATTTACTGTTCATAAAAGGTCTCTGCTATGAATCATAAAATGTTATGTTTACAGCCTCTGTTTCTATACATAAAGATAAAATTAACATGGAAGTGTGATGCAACTAGCTATGGTTTTGGGATCCATGAGCCTGACTAAAGTATCTCATGAGTCTCTGCCAGCAGTGATCACTGTCCCCTTCTATCTTGCCTGATTCATGGTCATTCACTATGCAAAGGTGATGTCATCTTGGTGCAAAGATATATCAGCTATCGTCTGGTGACCTTCAGATTATGGCAGTGTGGTGAAAGAGGTACTTCACTGATAAGCTAAATTAAGTGTGGGCGAGGTAGACAAATCAGTTATCATTTCACACTGCTGTCTGTGAAGATCTGCTAACAGCATCATTCTGGATGACTAATAACAGGCTGTTGACGTGTTCCACCTGATTTTCAAGGCTGGTATTATATATAACCTGTGATAATCCATGTTGGGTCTTGTTTTTATATTGCACTCTCAATTCAAGTATATTGTTTTGTAATTAATGGAAATAACTTTTATTCGAAACTTAGTAGCTGATATTTTATTGTAAGTTTTCCTGATGTCAGTTGACATTAACTCTCCAGATTTCAGTTTGTTTACATACTTATATACTTACTGTCATCAGTGTTTACTTTTGTATGACTTTCCTAGACAGATTGTTAAAAAATAATAATAATAATAATAATCTGTCTTATTCTGTTTGGCATTTATGTTCTTATCCATTAAATTAAAACCATCTGCATATAGAAAAATTTAATTTGGTACATTCATTCCCAGTCCTTCCTGATTTTATTGAATTTTTTTCTCGTAGCATATTTTACATAATAGTTAAAAAGGACAGTTAGTATGAAACACCAATTGTATTTCCCTCCACATTTTTATAGTGTGGTGTTTCAATACACAGTTGTACCTTTTAATTGCCTACCTGTGTGAACTAATAGGCGCTTCATTTATACACATTTTAATTAACCTGATAAATTCTTTAAAACTTTTAAAATATGTATCTGTCTTACATGAATAGTATGCTTTTAATATACAAATAGTTGATGTAGGGATTCACTATACTTTTATTTTTGTCTTCAGTATATATGAATGTAATGCTAAATACTAATAAAAGTTCAACTGCTATAATGGACATTGCATGTACAGTTACCAGTAATTCCATTTGTGAATAATGTAACCATACCAAAGGGATATCAGAGTTTTCATGAAGCTGACAAAAGAGAGTGTGCAGAATTTACCTTAGTCTGCTTTTCATAAATACAAACAACAAATTATTTCCATTGATCAGATGAATCTATGTCATCCCAAAAAGGGACTGTGAATTATGATTCTCAATGTGCTGCATCCTGCTGGATGCTTGGATTAATCCAGTTGGAATTAAATCCATGCTTGCAAATTTGTCATGTTGTGGTATCCAGTTATATAATTCTGCAAAACTATTTTTGTGACTGAAAGGAGTTAAGCCTTCTGTCAAACTATCCAGTGAACTGCAAGCTGGAAATGACACAGCTGTCAAGTGGTAGAACCTGAAAATTTGACACTGCTGACAATAAAAGATACCAAAGTACCTGACTATGAATCCGTTAAGAGTAGCATTACTAATATCCACTTCCCTGTGATACATCTACTGTCCTTGTCTTGTCATCAGGTGTTTGATCTGAGAGGTATTCTATGAAAATTTCTGGATATTATTCCTGATTTCTTTATCACATGTTCTCTCCATCATAATGCCCTTAACTTCTGTAAGAAGAAATCTTAAATAATAGACATAACTGGGTACTAGGCCACCAGCCTTAGGCCTTTGGTCCAGTAAGTTTAATCTTGCTGTACAGCTTTAGAAATCTAATTTCATCATTATCAAGACTAGGGGACCTTGAATAATGCCATTGTATCTGTAAATGTCATGCCAGTGACATTCATTGATTTAAATTAGTTTAGACTGGATAATGTTATAAGTAAATAAACAAATTAATCAGGCAGTCCTCCTAGATAAATTGATAAATTTCATAAGGATAGGAATCTGTCAGTGTTGATTGTATATATGATTCAACAATATACAAATGTTTTATCTCTTTTTCTGTAGTGGGAAAGAGAGTTGTGCATGGAGACAGATGCATGTACTTCTGTATCGCTGTTGAGAAATTCATTTTTGAGTTGTCTCAGCTGTCACACACTATGAAGTTTCTCGGTTTGATGTTGTTAGCAGAAGTATGAGTGTAATGGATCCATTGTTGTGGTGGAAAGCGAAGCTTTATTTCAACATAGGGAGGAATTGGCAAGAAAATATATACTACTCTGAAAAGTGGGTATGTATTTTGTTCTAATATTTTTATAGTTGTTCTGCACCAGACCAGAGAAGAGTCAAATATGCATATAACAGTGCTGTCATTAGAAACTGCTTGATAGAGCAAGAAGACGTTCAGATGAACATGTTGGTCTGCAAGTAAATGCAGAGAATATTTAGGTATACATTTGTATCTCACAAGCATAGTGTAGGACAAAGTCACAACATAAATGCATTGAAAGTATGTCAAGGTTCAAATATATGAGCACAGTGCTGAATGATCAAACTTACATTAACAAAGTTATGAGCAAATTAAGTTTTGGGACTCCTTACCACCATTCCTTTCAGAATATTTTGCCTTTCCTCCTGCTGCCAAAGCCCATAAAGAGTGCAAAACTGTAACTTTTGGTCTTGGTTTTACATGTGTGAAACTTGCCTCTCAAATCGATGGAATGACATAGATGGGGGTTCAAAAACAGGGTGTTGAGGAATGTATTTGGAGCCAAGAGGGAGAAAATTGCATAGTGAGGAGCCTTATGACTTGTACTCGTCACCGAACATTAGGGTGATGAAATCAAGTCAGGTGAGATGGGCAGAGCATGTTGCATGCATGGTAGGGAAGGGAAATGCATGCAGGAGTTTATGTGGGAAACCGGAAGGGAAGAAACCGTTCAGAAGACAGGCATGGTGGGAGGATCATATTACCATGGGTTTTAAAGAAATAGGGTGGGAGAGTGTGGATTGGATTCATCTGGTCCAGTTTAGAGGCTGGGGGAATTCTTGTGAACATTGTAAGGTCCTGTTAGCTTCTCGAGTGGGACTTTGACCCATGTAGTTTGTTTATTTGTTAGAAGACATTCGACTGATGCTTAATTTCCCACAGACTTCTTAGTTGAAGAAGGGAGTTGGGAATATACTTTCTTATAGCATTGTCTATTACCACATCTTTCTCTTTTAAAGCCACAGAACTGTAGGTTATAGATTATTAAGACATTTCTTCCTAAATAAAATGTATTTTGCTGGTTTTAATTGCTTTGAATATACTTGTTTCTTCAGTGAGAAAATCCACAGTGAAATGTATGTGGTGGTGTGAACCATTTGTCTAACAATAATTGCTGTTTTCTTAATGCTGTGTTTGAATTCTTGAGGTTGTATTGTTTTAAAGTTAATTTGTGAAAAAGTATTATTATGGAACATTGTCATGTGCTGGGGCATGTGTGTATGTTACCAGCATCACTCTATCCATTCAGGGTTTCTGTTCAGTACCCACTGTCTGAAGCACACTGCTTCCATCTGGTTGTGATCAATCAGGTTGCTAAATTGACTGTCACACTTCATTTGTTTTAATGAGACCCCAGACTCCTAATTATTTTCCTTGTCTGCAAAGGCTTCAGAGAACAGATAACTTGTTATGTTATTCATTATCCTCAATTAGTAACTATTTGTAAGATTCTTAGAGAGTTTTCTTGTATGAAAATTAAAATTAACACTTTATACATTGACTACCTCTGAAAATGAGTATCTTGAAGGAGTGTCAGAAGTAATTACATATTGTAATATTTAAGCTTCCATATTTCATTCATGTGGCATGTAGGTTGTGCAAGAAATGCAAGATATTATAGATGTCCTTAGTTTGAATGTATGTCAGTTTAGAGAGACAACAGATTTAATTCCTTAGCTTCCATTTAGGTGGATAGTGGGTCCTGTTACCCAAGGTGTATAGTGGCCAGGGCATGAGGCTGACCACTAATCTCCATCAGTTGCCTAGGTGAAGAATAAGGGGGAACTGTACCTTTACTTCCCCGTATGCCTTCATCTCATGTACAGGGAGAACCTTAATTTTTCTTTTGTTACATCTTATCTCCCTTTTGTACATAACTGTTTCTTTTGTTAACTCTGGCTATGTTGTTTCAGTAATTAATTACAGAGGAAGGCTGTGTGACATGTCATTACTGCACTTTATTGTGAGCCAATCCCTATGTAAAAGTGTCCCAGTCATTTTTCACATCACAATTTTTACGTCACTGGTTTTTATCCTTATCATGTTCAAGAAGCTATGTAATATATAGAACATTTCTACCAGACTCTGATCCTGTTCCTGTGAATCAACTCAGCTTTGAATGTTGTATATGTATAAAAAACATTCAAAGTTACTGACAGAGTTGGGTAATTTGTTTATTGTACACTGTTTTTATTGTTGTGAACATTCTGTTGAAAGAAGTTGTAGTAATCTTCAGGATGGACAGTCCTTGGATTCTGCATGTCCAAAGTTGTGAAGTAACCCAAAGTGCTGCTTCTGTGCTCCTCTAAATTGAAACATCATCAGATGGGCCTGCAAAATCCTGCTGTGTCACAGCATTGGTGTGTCTAGACATGCAAGAAGACTTTGGTTCAGAATGTGTGAAACTCAGTTGCAAATGTACTTACTTTCTTATCTCTCATGCAAAAAAAATGAAATATGTATTTTGTATATTTTCATATTGTTGTACAATGTTACAGAACTGTTGGCATAAGTTCTGTATTTTTCAAAGGTCTGTAATGCATCATTTCATGATCTTGGTTGAATACACAAAGTGGAGTTTCACCTGGAAAGTCTACATGGCCATAGTGTGGTGATGTGGATTAGACTCATGGAAGTTAGACTATCTATAATGATATTTGTTCTGAATGTCAGGAAAAGTCTATTACAGGTTTGAAAGTTTTCAATGAAGCAGACACACAGATGGAATTATCACTATCAAAAAATCTCTTTCTTGTTATGCAAAGAAAATAAACCGGATTAAGAGTGACTGGATTTGAGGGTGTTGCTGTTAGCTATGAATGGAGGGCATTTGTGGTGTGCTTAATGTTTTGGTCTTGGCTAGTATCATTGACTCCTGAGTGAGGTGTGTTTGGTTTTCCTCACTTTCCAAACACATGCCAGGCCTGATTAGATAACTTCCTTTCAAGTCCTTACCAATAGATTTTTGATGCATCATACTGCTGCTGTCGACCGTATAGCCTGACTTACTGACATCAAGAAACAGTAGCCTGCAAAAGAACATTTCAGTCACTGGATCCACTCCTATCTCTGAGCAGGTAGTTTTTGTGGTCGTCATCATCATCATCGTTCGTCTGTTTATTAACCCTTTAAAGCTCAGTGGTAACTGTCTGTCTGACTTGCTTTGATATTTAAAGTATGGTGCTTTACCAATAACATGAACGTTGCGTGTTGTATATAATTCTCAGAATAACAGTTTTTTCCTAAACAACAGTATTTGAATTGTCTTTGTAAAGCAGGTGTAATGTGTGTACTGTGAGGCAGTAACTGTATTTTTGTGTGTTATTTGGATGAATTTTGTGCTGCCAAGAATTAAAAACTTGTGCATTCTTTGTCATACTTAACAATTGCCACCTACTCATAAAAGTTGCACATATTTTTAGGCATAAGATTCTTTTTTGGGAGGGAAGCAGAGAGGATGGCTAGAGGCTGGTCATTGCCAGGCAGATTATATGTACAGTGCAGGTGAGATGTGTTCCAGTAGTGCATGGCAAGAGAACAACAGCTTTCTGCATACAAAGAGACAAATACAAGGATTCAGTACAGCTGTTTGTGGCCACACTGTACATTACAGGTTGCATGGGGTGACTAGTATGCTTTCTTTATTAAGGTGATGCATAATGAATACATTATCCAAATTCAAAGATTTACAGGATCCAGTTCTTTACATACATAGGATCTCACATTTCAGTAAAGTCATTGACCTGTTTTAGTTTCCAAGTTTATATTGCGCATTTTAATTACAGTAATTGAATCATTCTTAATTAAGGTTTTATAACATTTTTGTTTTTGGTATACAGTGTCCTGTAACAATGTAACATAATGACTATAAATGTGTTGTTATCACATTACAGGGCGACCTGACAGATTTAGGTGATGATGACTTGGTTACGGGTGAGGAGGGCAAACAGGTTGTGGTGGGGGTGTGTGCCATGGCCAAGAAGTCGCAGTCAAAGCCAATGCGGGAAATTCTGATGCGTCTGGAGGAATTTGAGTACCTGAAGATGGTGGTGTTCCCAGAGGAGGTTATCTTAAAGGTCTCATTTATCTGAAATATTATTGTATGTTGGTTTGGGTGGAACAAAACATTTTGGGAGCTTTCTGTCACTGAAAGAGTAATGGCTGTCATGTCCTACACAGCACAGGACACACTGTTGTTGAGGCACAGGATATGAAATGAAAGAATGTGCACCAAAATCTCTTTCTCATTCTTTTAATCTGTATAAATGATTCTTTAATGTTCCAGGATTAACCTTGGCTGAAGAGCAAACTGTCCTGAAAGGTTTTCTGGTGTACACTGGGATGATCCTGCAGGAAAGCCTTTCATTGCTCTTTCCACATTCTCCCAAACTCATATTGTCTTGTCAACCGTTTATGATTTTATAATCTCTCAAATTAGTGCAGTGTAATTAACTGAACTAAGAACCCACTTTAAAGTGGGTATGTTACCTGTCCTTGTGAGATGTGACCGTAGATGTGTGATAAATAGTATATACCAAGGGACAGAAAATTGTCTATATTTAATGTTATTGAGTACACTTAGGTTATGAAATGGAGCAGGGTGTTAATCGTTAGGTTATGAAATGGAGCAGGGTGTTAATCTCTAAAGTATACATGCACATTGAAACCTTTCAGGTGCTAATAAAAATTTAGTGTTTGCATTGTAAGTGGTCTGCTTCAAGGTCAGATATGTTACTGCTCGTGGGGGAAAACATCAGAAGTGAAATTAAAAACATAAATTGAGACATAGCATGTTTACTGCTTATGGCCTGAGCTGAAAAACCATCTGTGTGTGTGTGCACGTGTGCACAATTTTGAGAGAGAGAGCCATAGCCATCTCATTGTTGAACTTCAGTCTTGGATGTGAGTGCACTGAAGAAAGGAAGTGCAAGAAATGGATTTCAATTAAATGGGAAATTCAAAATAAATAGTGCGGTTTCATAAACTTTCATATGCAAGATAATTTAAGTTACTTAATTCTACCAGTTACACGATATTATTTGACAGTCTAAAATGGAGTAGATGCTTATAATAATAATTATTACTTGTTTATGAACAAAATTTTCAGTCCTAATCAGACAAATATTTAGTAACTGCTGTAGTACTGAGTTAGTCTGATTATTCATTATAATCTAACCTGTTCTAGAAATTTGAAGTTATCAGTGCCCAGTTGTACAGAGATAATCTGAACAATAAAAATTTATGTGTTCCCAAAAAAATTTGTTTGAAAACCTTTGGAATGGATGAATGTGAGGAATGGTCACCACTGAAATCACCATTCTTTGTAACTGTAGTGTGGACTCCTCGCTTTAATTTCACATTGTGGATTTCCCTGTCCATGAAAGCAAGCAAGCCTATGATAGTAATATCAGTGGGATGGAAGCAGTGTTTTGTGTAAGCCTTCCACTGTTTGATGTAGCATGTTTTGTTGCATCCATTCAGCACTAGTGTGAATGTGCCAGGAATGGCAGGTTGTCTTTTTCTTGGACCCAGTGCCAAAATGTTAACAATTATACATTCTTTAAGAAGTGTGAGACCTGAATGAGAAGTATCAAGACTGAGTCTTTGAAGTCTAACACTCTATTTACAATTATGACAGATTTGTCATCCTTGTAGGTTCCTTTAATGCATACACACTTCTGTTTTTCCTGTCATTTCTGACAGCACCTCTCATATACACTTATCCATTCCATTTTGTTAATTGTGTTTCCACAGTACAAAATATTATACTTTTAAAAATATTTTAAATACAGAAACATCTTTGAGGTTGGCAATTTCCATCTGACATATAAAGTACAACATATCAGTCAAAACACAAAAGTTTTATTACATAAAACTGTTGTGTTTTGACTGATATGTTGTACTTCGTTTGTATAGATAAACACATCGGGATGACTAACGTTAAATTCCATCTGACAACATCAAAGCCAAAGTCCAGAAGTGGCCCCAAGAGCAGGACACTGCCTCCTATTGCTAGGGATTCGAAAAGTTCGTCATAACCTGTGACAAATGTGTGAACAAATCCAGTGACATTGTAAAAAAAGAAAGGAATGGTGTCCAAACATAACCATGTGCTTTCCTTGTCTATACTTACTTCATTCCACTTAAAAAATAGGGTAACTTAGTTTCCGAATATACCCCATAGGAAGTTCCTTGAATAGTCTGCCCTTAAACACATTGCTTGCACAAATCAAAGAAAATACCATTACAGTGATTTTGCTGCATATTTGGTATTTTTCTTGCCTGTGACAGTGAGAAAATGGATTTCTTCACACACTTCAGCTACTTTTTCATTAATTATACTAGTTGAAGGGCACTCAAGACACTTGCGATTTTACCTTTTTACCCAGCTGTCGCAGTCAAGTAGATAGTACTCCTGCTTTATATTTGGGAGGTCTCATGTTCATATCTTGGCCTGAAGACAGGCTGTGCTGTTCACTGTTGTGTGGTGTTTGTCAGTTTCCCCGGGTTTCTCCTGGGATAGTACCTTCCAGCAGGCTTAAACTGCTTGCGCCTTCTTCCACAGCCGTTCCTATTCATTATTCACTATTTGTCCCATAATTTGTGTATACACTGAGCTGTTTACAATATTACTAGAGGAACCATATGTAAATAAGTGTATTTTTATAATTTATGATCAGAGTGACCTCTGAATCCTATTTTGTAATGAAGCAGACATATCTGTTACATCGATTTTTTGCCAGTCGTCTGTGCATCTTTGTATAAGCACATATTAGATACATGCTCTGTAAAAATGTGATTTTATTACATTTTGAACTAAGAATAACATGTTGGCCTGATATTTGCCAATGAGGAGTTCCGCAACTTCTAAATATGTGTTATGTAATGCTTGTCAGTGGCAGTATAAAGAAGTGACGTAAGGCATGTTTTGGATAAATTAGAGAATATGTATTATTTATTGCACATGGCTGGCATGGTTTATTTTTCTTATTATTATGATTTGTGCTACAGCTTGTTGTTTTGCTTTGATATGGTAACTCATATGTTATATTGTGGTACCCCCAAGCCTTCTGTCTGTTAAACAGAAGCCTGTGGACGAGTGGCCAGTCTGCGACTGTCTCATCTCATTTCACTCTAAAGGCTTCCCATTGGACAAGGCCATCCAGTATGCCAATCTGCGTAACCCATTCATTATCAACAATCTCCATATGCAGTATGATATTCAGGTTTGTAATACTTATTGCCATTAAGCATGAATGTTGAAGAGGAAAAACAGTTGATTCTTTGATGAGTTACAAAATTTAAGGAAATTCCTTCAAAGTATTAAGACCCATCAGTTGCAAAGCCAGTTGTAGATTTGCTGCATTTAGAGCCTCTCCCCCCCCCCATCAGACTTTGCATGCCATCCCACGTCTTTGATGTAACTGTCCTTTTGTGACATTTTGTCATCATATTTTATCTGTTTAAATCAAGTGCACATCAAGACCATGAATATGATGAAGAGAGTGAAGGTGTGTGTGCATGCACATACTAAAGGTAAATTGATCCCTGCACAAGCCTGGACATGTCCTTAGGGCTGCAGGAGGTTGAGGCTCCCTGAATTTCTAAACAATCAGCACAATGGCAAGGTTGCCACCTCTATGCCCTGGCCACCTTTATCCCCAGGAGATATCCGCACTACTCATTTCTGTTAGTGGCCAAGTCAACCCCAGGACCGTAGTGCAGGCAGAAGGATCGAATCAATGAAAAATCCCTTTTGCCCCATTGGGAGTCAAACCTGTGACCTTCTGGCTTGTAGCACACCATCTCGACCAACTGCGCCACTAGGTACCCTACATACGCATATTGAATGTCTTAAAAGTTGCTTTACTGTGATTATACTCATGTTCCAAGGAAACACTACTTTTTATACAACCAGCCACTGGGAGAATGTGACATTGAGGCTCTTGCCTTCAGAATTTATCATATTCTTATCCACCATGTTCATTGTTGCCAGCTGTTGCAAGTAAAAAAAAAAACTAAAGTGAGTGAAAATAATCACAATTAGGTACTTAACTATCATAAAGGTTGCTTTACTCCACAGTTAAATACATAATTGTGGAGTACAACAACCTTTATGATACCTGGTGTGCACATGTAATATGTGTATATTCATGTTATTTACTTATTTGTTCATTCATTTGAGTAACTCATTTCACTATGGCTCCTTCATTGAGCTGAGATTCATACCATGTATCAGGAATTCAAGTTTAGAGCGTTGCCACTGCATCATCGTACTTCGATATCATATAAAATATTGCTTCAGAAATACTGAGGCAAATGAAATTAGTTCTTTGTTGGGCAAAAATCATATGTGTAATTACAGCCAGTTATTGAAAGAGTTATCTAGCATGTACCATGAGGGAGAAAAAATTTTAACACAAAAAAACTGTAGTGAACCCACATTTAAGGTTTCTTTGGACACATTGCATTGAACACTCACCTGAGGAAAATTTAACACTGAGGTTGTTGATGTTTAACATTAAATAATTGAAAAGGAACATTAAATGGGAGTTCCCCTGATGAACCATATAAATAGTCTGAGTACCATTAACAAATTTGCATTGTTTTTATTGTAGGAAATCTTCATTGTAATAATACATTTATTTACCATATGCTTCTAGCTGCTCTTGTACAATCCATTTTTCTGGCCATGACAGCTGTGTTATTATTATTGTCCAGCTGAACAGAACTACCTTCATAGTAACATTCCTTTCATGACAGTGTCACTGTGGCTTTTGTAGGACCGGCGTAAAGTGTACTCAATTCTGGAAGGTGAGGGGATTGAGATTCCTCGTTATGCTGTGCTTGACAGGGATTCTCCTGACCCAAAACGTGAGTAGCATGGTGGTACTGTATGCTTTCAACCTACTTTCAATTTAAGGGAATTTTTGTAATTAGTATATATAGTTGGAATTTGAATTGTGTGTCATTACTCTGTATGTATGCTAGCTGAATGGAGCAGTGCTCTGATTGTGTCCTTAATGTTTATAGTGTTCCATTAACGTGTGTGCATTTGCTCTTTCCTAATGGAAATGCTGAGCCCATAATGAACATGAATTTAGGTTTGTAAATGCAAAGCTCACAAATTTCCTTGCAGGTATCAATGAGATCAACTCCAATGACTGGTTATCTAGGCAGGGAACAGAATTGTCGTATGTTGTTTTGCCTGTTGCCTGTTTTGCTCCTAGTCTTAAAAGTATATTGTGTTTGACACTGTCAAGTGTGAAAGCCACACATTTTTTACCTTGCAAAATTGGAGAAGGTAAATAAATCATTTATGTGCACATTTTACTGATTCAGTTCATTATGTTAATCAACAAATGCACTCAATAAACTGCAAAAAAATACAATTCATGGTAAGTCCAACATGCCAATCCATGTAATTGATTGATCATTACCTGGATTGACATGTTGGCCTTTCAATCCTTTCATCCCTGCAGATGGCATTCTTGTGCCAAAAGGTGTAGAGTTAATACTTATCATGAATTGTATCTTGTATGTATTTTATTGCATGTTATTGAGTGCACTTGTTGGTATATGTGTGTTTGTGTGTGTGTATGTGTATATTGAATGTAAGACAATGCATGGTATGAGTAACATAAAAAACTACTTGTTATGTGGTGCCAACATTCAGCCACTTTTTTTGATACCCCTTTTTCAGTCGCAGCTGCGATCCATAGATGTGCTCCATATCAAGTCTTCATGACTTGTATGACAGTCAGTATTATAATTCAGTTGCTTATCAACTTTTTCCTTAAAACTCTTTTGAGTTATCAAACAGATATAATTGGATTCATCATGCTGTTGTTCAAATTATAACAGTTACAAGAAAGTGAAATGCAAGTGTGTTTCTGGCAGTTGGCTGGATCATAGATCTTTGCTCCAGTAAACATGAAAGAGTACATTTCTTATAGCATTGTGACACTTATTTCTTTTGAGTTTAGCTCATTGTAGTCTTAGAACTAGGCTTAAAGTAAATAATATTTTTGGGGTTTACAGATCATGAGTTGGTAGAGTCAGAAGATCACGTGGAAGTGAATGGTATTGTGTTCAACAAGCCATTTGTTGAGAAGCCAGTCTCAGCTGAGGATCATAACATTTACATTTACTACCCAACATCTGCTGGAGGTGGAAGCCAGAGATTATTCCGTAAGGTAGGCATCCTTGAGACAGTCCCTTGTTCTTTCTTTTTTGCAATTTTGTGGCAAATTCTGGATTTTGTGATAACTGAGACAAATAGTAAGAATCAGTATCACTACAGAAGAAAGGCTGTGACTGATATATTGATATGCGTATGTTAAAATATATATTCCCTTCCCTTGGTCCTGTGAAAATGTGGCTGCTGCACTGGAATATCATATGGCCAAGATATGAACAGTTATTTAGAAAATGTCAGCAGTTAAGTGATCATTATCATTGGTGTTGCTTGGATATAAACAAGAATGCTGGAAATACGATGAATATATGAAGTTCAAGAAGTTAAAAAACAGTTCAGGTTCTGGTCAAATATGTAACTTTGCATGGCGAATGGATGGACTTCTGCCTTTGCTTACACAGAGAGACCAAACCTTAGGCTGAGTTCATTAATGGGAAAGATTGGTAACACATTGGCTGCAATGTGTCCATGCCCATTGAAGACTCATTTCATAGCTGAACAATCAGATACACCACCACTTCTCACAAGTATTTTCAGTAACCTCCACTTTGCTTTTGAACTGTTGTGTGCTTTGAATTTTTCTCGGTGAGTGTCTGTGGTCAAAACAGATTTATTTAATGGTTTTCTGCTTTGTTTTACATGTCCATCCAATTACATGATCTGTGATTGCATTAATCATGCTGAAACATTAGTGTTTGTTTTTCTATATTATGTAATTGTTTGAATGTCTTTAAAAGTTAAATTTTGAGATTGTCACGAATGCTGATATTTTCACATCCCTAAACACAGCACTGTTTTCTAAAAGTGATTGGTTTGTGCCACAGTAAAAGAGTGCATGTTGTGATCAAATAGTTTTTGAACTGAATGTGAAATGACAGTAAGTCTGCTTGCACAAACTTTACCACTGTACATAAGTACAGTAGAGACTGCCAAGTCATTTCCCACTTGTAGTAAGTCTGTAGCACATGTTTGTTGAGTAATGTCTTGTTAAGTACAAGTGTGTGTTACATTTGTGACTTTGTACATAGAAAATGACATACTTGACAGAATGGCATGTCTACATCAGTTCTGCTCCAAACTGGAGGAAAAATACTACAGAAACTTTTAAAGTATTTAAAGTAGCTTTTGGAGAGCAGGTAATGGGAAGAACACATCTTTATGAATGGTTATAGCAGAAACAGTGTGATCGCTCTTCAAGTTACCGAATGCTCTGGATGTCCATTGGCAAGGAAAACGATGAAAATGTGGATCCAGCGAGGGAAATTTTAAGAGAAAACAGAAGAATTGCTATCCATGAAGTTGGTAACATTTTGGGAATTTCATTTGGCACAGTTCGGAGAATTCTGAAAGACAATCTAAGCATGCATCAGATTGCTGCCAAATTCGCACCTTGTCTGCTGAGTGAGGAGCAGAAGGAGCATCATGTTAGCATGTGTCAGATTTGTTCAGCTAGGACAAAATGTAAACTAGCATTATTTTGTTGATACCTTATGGCATCTGTGGGAAAATGTGTGATGGAAACAAGCTGAAAATTGGAATTTTGGGGCACTGGTTTCTCCACCATGAGAATGCACCTGATCACTGTACTTTGTCTGTGTGTGTGTGAATTTGTGTCTGCAAACAAAATGACTTGTTACACATCCTCCCTGCTCTCTCAATTTAACACCGTGTGACTCCTTCATTTTCCCAAAACTCAAGGTTGCATTCAATGAAAGGAGTTTTAATGATATCACCATGTTTCAAGCAAAATCGCAGGATGCATTTGCTGAGTTTCAAACTGTCCGCTTCATGAAATGCTTTGAACAGTTTTGCATCTGCTGGGCTTGCTGTGTAAAGTCCCAAGGAGACTACTTTGAACATGACAGCATTGATTCGAAAGTAAGTGTTGTGGAGAAATTTAGTCCAGAAACTATTTGGTCGCACCATCTATGTGCTCTTGTTAGTTCACTGCAGTTTTCTAGGATGTTAGTGGCTATTTGTTAAAGTAACAAATGTTTTCTCTGTTTAAATAGGGTCATTTCACTTGCTGTAGTATGGTGAAGTAAAAAAGCTAAAGATTTGCCATTGCACACCATAAATGCATTTTGGGAGAGGGTAGGTCCGCTCAGTCTTAATCTCTGCACCAAATGGAGGTAAATAGTCAGCTTCACACCCCTCCTACCTTATACCTGGGGAAAGGGCCCAAATGCCCATTGAAGAGGAGAGACTGGTTGGTTCCCAGAGCCAATGTGGATGTTCAGTAGATGCTTAGAAGAGAAGACACCCTTTTCCGTGCCAGGAATAGAACAAATGTTCCTCAGATTTCCAGTCCACAGCATAAGTCACCATACCAACTGAGCTGTGGTGTGAGAGTGTAAAAACAAATTGTTCTGTCAGTGATTTAGGAGTAGCTTGCTACGAAGGAAAATGTATTTTTATTTGCTATGCAGATAGGCAGCCGTAGCAGTGTGTACTCCCCAGAGTCGCGTGTTCGCAAGACTGGCTCATTCATATATGAGGACTTCATGCCCACTGATGGGACTGATGTTAAGGTGAGACAGCATTGTTTTAGATGTAACATGTTTCAAGGAACTTTTTTCTATTCTAGTATAAGTTTTCTGGCAGTATATGTTGTTTAACTGGAAGACAGTTATGGTTTAGTACTCTGAACACAGTTGTTTATTTACACGCTTCATGTGGTAGCTATATTTTCAACATTTGATAAACCCAGCAGGCTGTGTTGTCTGCATGACACACAATCTGAACATTTCTTCAGTAAGGTGCACAACCTTTCCAATCATTAAGGGGTTGCTGAAGATGAAGGCTTTTTTTTTTTATTCTTTATTCATCAGAACTTAAACTTAAACTTAAAACTACAGCTCTTTGTTGTAAGACATTGTAATTGTAAGTGGAAGTATACTTTTCCTATGGTAATTATACATGGTATTAGTAATGCTGTCATTATGTAGTTGTACACAATATCAGTTTTTCAGCAGCATTCCCTGATACTTAATGTCACAGTCATTAACATTTATGAATGGCAGTAATGTAAAAATGTGTGAAGTCATCCTGATAATGATTGTCACGCTGAAGTAATCTCACTGTTAGATGCATGTGTAGGTGTATACAGTGGGGCCTGACTATGCCCATGCTGAAGCTCGGAAGTCACCTGCTCTGGATGGGAAGGTGGAACGTGACAGTGAAGGGAAAGAGATCCGCTACCCAGTGATACTCAGCAATGATGAGAAACTTATTTCTAGGAAGGTGTGCCTTGCCTTCAAGCAGACTGTCTGTGGCTTTGACCTTCTACGGTGAGCTGTAGAATATTTATGAATTCATATATGGGCAAGTACATAATCTTCATGGTATGACATGTGTGGTTAATATTGCACTCTTCTGTTTAGGGGAAATGAGAGACATTCTGAGTGAAATTGAAGTTGTCTTATGAAGTATGAAATTGAACTTTTTTCTGTGACAGTTGTATTTATTTTTTTCTTGTTTTGTCATTTGCTAATTGGAACCCATATCAACCACAGGCCTCTTAGCATAGACAGTTAGCAGATGCTTTGTAATGATGGTACTGATGCCAGATTATTTATTCAGCTGGGTGAGTGGTTGGTTCATCACAGCTTTTGAGGTGGTGAGAATGTTTGGTGGTGCTGTGAAATTAGAAAGGGAAACCCTTCATTGTCTCTGTGAACCATGAAGTATGGGTTGGAAAATTACAGATTGTGTAGTTAATACTGACTGAAATTTGACCCTAGTGTACAATTGAGGAGGGGGTTTTTTGTTCAAGTCAAAACAAACTAACTTATAATGTTTTTATTATTATACTGGCAACATGTTTTGGCCTTGACAATGGGCCATCTTCAGGTCACAAGACATATTTGAGGATACTATACAGTGTGATTTATAAAATGAGATATGGTAAGATATAATTCAACAAGATCTTGTTGAATTGTAGCTTATCATATCTCATTGTATAAATCACACTGTATAGTATCCTCAAATATAAAGTCTTGTGACCTTAAGATGACCCATTGTCAAGGCCGAAACGTGTTGTCAGTATAATAATAAAAACATCATAACTTAGTTGTGTTTTGACTTGAACAAAAAAAACCGCTCCTCAATTGTAGATGTAACACAACAGGGATGACGCACCTAAAGATTGACCCTAGTGATTTCTGGCTGCAAGACTTGTTCTCAATAAAGTGAACTACTTTTGTGAATGCATATATCATTGTACTTTGCATAGAATATTAGCTGAGACCATGGAAAGAAATATCATAGAATGATTGCTGCCACTTCTCTCTCAGGCTGTTAGACTAACCCTTCTAGATATTCCCCCCATTTATCTAGCTACTTGTTCATGGGAGTATGGTAGTACTGGCAATGACATCTAGGTGATAATGTTAAGTAGTGACATTCACTTTGGACTGGCTGACATATAAAGCAGTGGGGTGATATAATTAATGTACATTTTGTCAAGTGTTCCTTTACAATTACTTAACATTATGTTAGCATTTATAACCGAGGAAACAGAGCACACCCCTTGTGATTTGTGTCTTTATTACTGAATTGCAAATAAAAAATGGCCTAGATATTCCTTGAAATTTCTGAAAAGGTGTCCAGTATATATACCACTAGCATATGCATCCTGGTAGCAAAGACTCATGGTGACCTACCATATTTATTTGCATAATTCATTCACACACTCCTAATTTTAGGGAAGAAATTTGGGAGAATTAAATATAATATTTTTCATGTAGCTTTTGGTTACATTGATATAAATGTAAGGATTTAATCCTGAAATTTGCAGTTTTGTGTATTTCAGCACCCCGTAGTTGTATGTTATCAGTTCAAACAGTCAAGGCTTCCAAAGTAACAGTTTGAGCTGTGTTGCCAGCATTGTTTTACTCTCATTCCCTCACTCCCCATACCGCCTGTCATCATTGTCCTATACTAGCATTTTGCCTTTCCTGCCCTTCACCTTAAGGGTGTCTCACTTTGTGTATAGCTTTCACCCTGTTTGGTTCTATTCCAAATTGTAATCTCGGCTTGGGGGTTTCAAACTTGTGTTTTGTCTTTAGTGACTGCATGCTGGAACCCAGGTGCCAGTGGGGAGATAGTTGGTCTTGCCAGGACTTCTGCGTATACTTTTGTTAACAAAGTTTTGGCAATGCTAAGCAACCACTTTTTGAATTATCATCATTGTGGAGCCTTTCAGAGTTGTGTGTGTATAATATTGTGTGTGAGGCAAAGTGTGTGTGCGTGTGCATCACCACCTGGCAAATGAGTATTGGATTATTATTTCTAAGTTATTTAATAATAAATTTATTGATATCACTCTATTCAAGACAGATGGGCCATTTTGCATAATTTATTGTCTATATCTTGCCTTAAATACTGCTTCCATAAAGGCTTGAGGGAGCCACCATTGGGGGTTTGGGGATAAGGTTACAAGTTTGCAGTGTAACATAAATTTTTTGGTAGAGTGATATATAAATTATGTAATTAAATATAGCATGTTGTATATATAAGATAATTATAGTGATATTGACCTTGTTGCCAGGGCAAATGGAAAGTCATTTGTATGTGATGTGAATGGGTTCAGCTTTGTGAAGAACTCCAACAAATACTACGATGATTGTGCCAAGATTTTGGGAAACATGATCCTTCGGGAACTTGCACCAACATTGCACATACCGTGGTCAGTGCCGTTTCAGCTGGATGACCCACCGATTGTCCCCACGACATTTGGAAAGATGTGAGTATTTGCTATGCAGTTGTGTTGAACTTTCCTCTTTATATGAGCAGAATATCAGTGGTATTGTAGCTCAACAGTTATTACATGCGTGTCAGGTTTCTCTGTCATATACCTGTGCATAATCTCCTTCTTCATGATTATGTAGAACAATTTTGTGTGGTTTTAAATAGATGGGAACACCAAAATACTTTTCTTCAGCTGAGCACTAATTTTGCAAGTTAATGATGGTAAGACTTGAGGCAAATAAATTCCCCAGCCCCCAACTGTATGATTTTTCTTCCGTTCCTTCCCCTCCATAATGTGGTGTGGATAAAATACTCTTTTTGTTGACATATACTGCCTGTGACTCTCAGCTACAAAGCATGTGAAAAATCATTGTGCACCTGTTATAAATTAGATATCAGTTAGAGTGGATGTGGTCATGGTGAATGTACAGTCCTTACAGATATCTTCCCTCTTCTGGCTCATTGCACAATGTAGATTGATATGTTACCAGTGTTTTGGAACAGCAGTGCTCCCATCTTCAAGGTGAGGTCATCCAAGAAGAGAGTTTGAAATTGCTTACAGTATTTGCAGTTACAATAAATGTTGGAAATGGCCCACATGGGTATGTAGACAAGCATCTATTTATTTTATCTGGTTAGCAAGGACTTGTGCCAGTTCATTGCAGGAGATACTCCAAATAAAGTTAGTGCTTGTTCCCTTCAGATTATTGAGACTTTGAAAATTATCTCTGTAGACTGAATTTTTTATTGCACCCCACACAAAAAACTATGGGAAGTAATATTTGGGTGATCTCCGTGACCAAATCTGACAGTAAATTGGTCAGTCACTGAAGACTTCATACAGCAGTGCCATGAATGTGTGAGCCATTGTGCGCTGTAGCACTATCCTTTGCTAAGTAGGCCTAAGCAGTTTTGTATTCAAGGTAATTGTTCAGTGAATGGGAATATTACATATCATGATAATGATTTGAGTGCATAGCCTTATCAAGGAATATTGGAGCAGTTATTACTCTTCATTATGTCATGCACTGTACATATCGTGCAGTAATGTCTCTAAATGAAACATAAATCAACCCTTTGGAGATGGATTTTTAAGTCCTTCATCTGAAGGTCTCTTTTGACTTAATTTCATGCTTCTGAAAAAACAGTCGTGTTATTGTTAACATTAATGTCTCACAGATTCTTCAACAAAATGTGTTGAAACAGGAAAAGTATCACATGAAAAGGAATGGAGAATCTAACAGTAAATCTTATTTTCTAGAATTAATTTGCTGTACATGAAACCTAAAACTGAACTGTAGTTAATAAAAATAAAGGCATATAATGTACTCACATTAATTATAAAGGCACTGGTTGATTCTGCACTGGAACCGTTTACAATACAAATTTAGTGTGTTATTCTTGGAGGGAACACACAGTCCCACTTCAAATTTCATACAACCTGCATGCTGTTTGTGAATGTACTCTTTGAGTGGAATGTGCATAGTGCTGCCTAAGGCATGTGCATGAATTTTTGCAATTCTGTCACAGTGCTGGTAAATATTCACTGTAAATTTTCTATGTGTATCATCCTTTATACTTAAATCAAGTGGTAATTCAAGTGACTTAATGTAGAAGTTACAGCTAATGGCTGAAAATGCAGTAACACACTCAACCTTCCCACCTACCCATGCCTTTCATCTCTTACTGTCCTGCACATTGGCCCTCTCCATTCCCAAAACAAATATTAGTATGTGCAAAAGTTCATAGACCATATACTGAGCCAGACATGTCTGTATCAGCTGAAAAAATATGCAACACCTTGGCATGTGTACCTAACCATGAAAGTCAGTGGAAAATATTACTTGAGATGAACAGAACCAAGATATTTGACAGATTTTTTTCCAAATTATAGTTTATTAACACGGCTGTATATTGTTGTCACATTTGGTGTTTACTGTAAGATTGAATGTAGTTCCTGTTCATTATGAAAGTGGAAATGTAACTGTGAACAATTATGCAGGATGGAGCTACGGTGTGTGGTAGCAGTTATCCGACATGGTGACCGTACACCCAAACAGAAGATGAAAGTAGAAGTGCGACACCCAAAGTAAGTTGTCATTATTTTCTTTTGGCTCGGTTTAGAAAATGGAATTTGTTGTTGAACTGAAATTTCATGCTATTTTATTTAGGAAACTGACTACGTGCACATATAAAGCAATTATGCATGCAATGTTCCTTCCTACATGTGTCGGTGGTTGACTGCTGGCATCAGAGTATAACTCCTAAAACTATGGTATATCATTTTAACTCGTATATTTACAGAAGCTGTGGCTTCATTGGGTTTTAAAATACGAGTTTTTAGAAGTTATTCTGTGATGATGGCTGTTGCCTGCTGAAACATGTAGGAGGGAACATCATGTATACATGCTTCATCTGTGCCAGTAGTTGGTTTTTTTTTTAAATAAAATAGTGTAATATGTTGCATGGAATAAACAATATCAAATTAAATTTTATGGTGTGTCTGCAGAACTTTTATTGGAAGAAGTGCATTGATTACCAATACTCCGTTCAGTATCTGGAGTACAGTGGTGTACCAAGAGGGGCGGGGGGAGGTGTTCAACCCCCCCCCTGAAATTCCGAAGGCCCCCCAAAATCATGCCAAACTCAACCCAATTGTGAAAACTGTTAAAAAGTGCTGAATTTAGGACACCAACACTCCAAGATGTTTGGAAAAAAGACAGTAAAATTCTAAAACTACCTAAAGTTCACAGTTGTTTTACATTAGCAATGACAAATAAATTGGTTGTCATCATAGTCTTAAAGTACCAAAAATTAAGAAACTTTTACTACAAGGGTCGTACCGAAAGTCATGAGCAACAATTTTTTGTAAAGTGACATGCTTTATTATTGACAAACCAAATACACCACCTTAATCTACAAACCTTTCTTTATTTTTCCACATAATCGCCACTTCTTTGTACACATTTCTTCCAGCGTTCTGGGAGTTTGAAAATTCCCCTTCTGTAAAATTCCGTTCCAGCCATCCGAAGACACTGACGCATTGCTTTCTGAATTGCCTCCGTTGTCTCATAACGTTGTCCACACAGCTGATCCTTCACAAATCCAAAAAGATGGTAGTCGGAGGGTGCCAGATCAGGGCTATAGGAGGGTTGTGGAAGAACTTCCCACCCCATCTTTACAATTGCTTCCGATGTGAGGCAAGTGGCGTGGGGGCAAGTGTTGTCATGCAGGATGATGATGTTTCGTCCCGGACGTTTATCACGCAGTGCACAACGGAGCTTGTGCAGTGTCTGGACATAACGAGCAGCAGTGATAGTTTGCCCAGGTTCCAGGAATTCAGCCAAAATCAACCCCTCTATATCCCAGAAGACTGTGCCCATCACCTTTGCAGCTGATGACACTGTCTTTGCCTTCTTCTTTGATGGAGAATGCAAATGGCGCCATTCCATACTCTACCGTTTCGTTTCAGGCTCGAAATGGTGAAACCAGCTTTCGTCGCCTGTCACAATACGGAGAAAAAAATCATCACCTTCATGTTGATATCTCTGCAGCAGTTCTGAGGTGATGGCTTTTCGCTGACCTTTGTGGTCTTCGGTCAATAAGCGCGGGACCCAACGAGCACAAACTTTTCTATAGCTTAAGCTTTCAGTCATCTCCTGTACTGCATTGTGCCCTAATCCAAGTGTTCGGGCTATTGTGTCCACAGTCACACGCCTGTCATCTTGAATGATCTCATCCACTCTCTCCTTGTTGTGTTCAATTGAGGCTGTTCGAGGGCGACCACTCCGAGGCTGATCTTGGATGCTCGTGTTCCCATCTTTAAAATGTTTCACCCATCTTCGAACACTGCTCGCACCCATGCACACACTTCCATAAGCACGCT
>Ga0123352_10002998_pt1 | contig 24074 bp, 17 predicted proteins | sample TergutLab28metaG_FD_89700 | JGI IMG/M metagenome (GOLD analysis project Ga0123352, IMG submission 89700) | Labiotermes labralis P1 segment gut microbial communities from Petit-Saut dam, French Guiana - Lab288 P1 | ecosystem: Host-associated > Arthropoda: Insects > Digestive system > Gut ...
AAGATGGACGTATTAACGTCTGAAACATGTTGAGCAATATATAATAAAGCAAGTGTCATCTAGTTGGTCAACCATTATTCAAATATCAAGATGATGCACGGTCCAATACGCATAAGATGTATAAATGTGTTCACATCGCCACCATTTTGTAAAAGGGACAACCCACAAAATACCAGTTTTACTGGAGAAACAAGGAAGTGACTCTGTTTTACATATGACGAATGCTTTGAGAAGTAGGATATCCCTCACCTGTCTTGGTTGTTCTTGAAGATGAAATTGTCATCTTATTGCATATTATACAGGACCATTAGTTAAGTGATTTGCTACACATAACTTTAGTTTATCTCAAAGTGTCAGTTAGCTGCTTTTTACAAAACAGGGTTGACATAGACTGAAGGTTTGGCTTGAAGTCTCCAATAAAAAGAAAGTTTACTGCTGTAAATGGTTATCTATAGAATACTAGGGAACTCGTGTAAAGTAACTTTCTCAGTGTAGTTTAAAAGTAAAATAATGATTTTCACAAAAACAAGTAAAGATTTAAAAAACCAAGAAGAATAATAAGGTAATTGACAACAAGAACAGTGAGAATGAAATGAGTTATATTAATAAGTTACCATTCATTTAAATTAAATTTATTTATTTATTTTGTGAGAGTTATGTGAAGTGTTTACACATTACTAACTCTTATTTAGTTATTCTAGTTAAAGCCTGTAAATATCTTTGATTACACACTTTGTCTGAAACATTCAGTCAGTTTATGTATTGCCTAGGTATTCAGTGAAGTAACATTTCTCGTGCCATTGGTTGACATACATACATGGTATATTAATGTTTGTCAGGGTGTGAGTTGAAGTGTTTTGTGGTTGGTCAGCACCATATCTTATTAATCAGAAACTTACATTTGTGATATAAGCACTAACAAGATTGTTTTGGAATTTTTTTTTTGGCATTAGTAATGAATTTCAAGATATGCAGAAGTACTTTTTTGAAAATTTCTTGGTGTATACTCTGATGCTTGGATGTTTGCCTGAGTACAAAGACACAACGTAAGTAGTAGCAGCGTAATTGTTTTTTCGTGTATACAGAGTGATTACAAAGTAATGTAAGATGGCTTGACGCTAAGTAATGAGCTAGATGTTTCAGTTTCAAAGCATTTGTATGCTTTGGCTCAGCTACAGATGTATCAAGAAGTACATAAAAGCACCTGTTTACACACACACAAGCATACTTTTTGGTAGCTGGGGGAATTGTCAAACCAGTCATTACCTGAGAATTATTGAGGTTCTTATGATGTGACTAGGGTTACAGTCATGTGGCACATGGTGCCAGGTACATGGTAAGTAGGTTCCTACTGAACATGCCAGAAGACAGTATTTTGACATATAACATAGGTTTTGTAAAAGATATAATTTAGGAGTTTCCTGACGGTAGAGTCTTATGGAAAAATACTGTGGGAATAAATGTATAGCCTTCAATATAATGCTGAATTTCAAAGTTTTTTCACATGGAGAAGAGTGGCTATTTTTTTTAAATTTAATTTTACTTCTGCTCCCCTAGATTGGTCAGTGTAGTGAGTAGGTGTTGGGTTTGGAGAGTCAGTTTTTATTTTGGGGCGGGGGCAGGTGGTAGAATTTTGTCTTCACAACCACGTCTGTATTGATATCTCTACATGGGGTGTACGTAGCCTCTGACAAAGTGGTCACTGAGTGTTTTTCTTTGCAAATAAATAGCTCTGGCTGGGTCATCATCCTGCAAAACTGTATCACAACAGTGAAACATACGTGTAAACTTTACACACAACTGATATTAAAAGTGCCATAATTTCCTTAAGAGCAAAAAACGTATATTATCAGGAAGAAACACCCAATTTACAAGTGTAGATGACTGATCAGTCAAATGACAGCTGTGTTTTTACTTGAGCTGACAAAAGGATTAATATTTGAGACAGGTTGGTCTAACAGTGCCTTCAATTCTTGAATCCTAGCCTCAGTATGATTAACATGGTCATGAGGATCAAAATCACCAAGATTCTCAAATTTAATCATAACTAATTCTGACATGCTGGGTAAAAAATTTTACAAAGTACCCAACCATCATCATCAGTGCTAATTCCAAGGATGCACAATTCATAAATGAGCTCCTGTTGTGAAAGATAGCTGGGCTTCATATTGGCCAACTAATATGGTACTGACAAAGCTCATAAGTAGCACAACAAGCAGAGTTGTTCATTTACAACGCTTGCATAAGTAATTAAACAAATATCCACAGTATGGTTAAATGGGTTAACAGACATCAGCAACACAAACACCCAATTTCAGAAGCATGTGCAAACAGTCAAAATAGCACCCTGCTGCTACTCACTCACAAATTTGTTAAAATTTGATCTGCATGCAGGCAAAATGGAACTATAAGTACTCCCCCCCCCATCCATACCCTTCAGGTTGTCCTGCTACCCTCCTCATGTACAGACCTGAAGTGTGGAAGCCCAGAGGAAAGCAAGTGAAGCTATAATAAATCCATGTAATATGATGTCTGAATAGACTCTTTTCTAACAAAGACTGCTTTTACCTTAAGACAGTGTGATCCCAACATCAGATACTTATAACTTTATGAAAACAATCTAGGCTCCATGAAATAAAATTCACAATAACAATGTGCACAACCACATAACAGTGCAAACTGTTTGGAGCTGAAGGAACAAAATAACTCACTTGCAAATGCCAGTGCATGGACACCAACCCTGTAAGTCGTCACCAAAAGGGAATTTAGAACCACCAGACCAAACACAAATTTTGAAACCCTTCAGGTTCACATGCAGGATTGGAGTAAGCTCCAGAACCAAAAGATAAAGGTCAGGGAGGAATTGAAAGGGGAGAGGGGAAGACAACAGCAGCACAAGTGCCACCTGGAGGAAGGAGTGACATATACAGCACAGTACAAAATGAGGAGTGAAGAAGTTTTACACATAATTGCATTTATAATTATACCTGTTTATTTTTCTGTATGTCATGTGTAGTGAGAAGTATGCTGATAATAATAGGAAAGATTTATAAAGAAATGCAGTTCTCAACCTCAGCTAGGGTGTCACCATATTAGCATATTTTTGCAACATGAATAAGCAATGTAATGTATGTCTCCATAAAAAAATAGCTCATAAGTGATATCGGGCTTCTGCCACTCAGTAGATGAGAAATGTGCTCCTCTTGGCTATTATGCAGCAAGTAGGGGAAAGTTGCCTAATATGGGGAGGTGCATTATTTCATATCAGAAGGTGCTGCACTCTCTGCTTAAGAATGTAAATCATCAAGCAGATGAGGCTGTTCTTTGTAATCACAGTATAAACGTTCAGTTGCTCAGGACATTGGTACTGATTGGGCGTCTTTGTTTTGATGTGCTGTATTGCTAAACTGTGACTCATGAGCTGTTGAAGGTAAGCTATTTTTCTGAATTAGTTTGGTGCTCAGTTCTCTTTTAAGTGTAATCTTAAATACTTGCTTCAGTTCATTGGTAGAATTTTATGTCCTTCTGTTTTATTCACCCATTTTCTCGAGCACCTGTTTGGGCCTGTTGTGGGGAGGTTTGAAGGGCCTGATATGGGACTCCCCATATTAGGAAGTCAGTACCTTGTGAATTATTGCTTCTGGGTTATATAATATTACAGATGGCTCAAAGAAAAAATGGGACCCTGAAAGAATGAAGGCAGCTATTGAGGCTATAAGGAACAAGGAAATGGGTAGCTACAAAGCATCCAGAGTTTTCAACGTACCACAAACAGCACTAGAGCGTTATGTTAAAGACTGGCAGAAAAGCTCAAGTGAAACAGTAAAAACAAAATTGGATAGGAAGCAAGTTCTTCCTTATGAAGCAAAAAATGATCTGGCTGAGCACTGTCTTTTGATGGAAAGAAAGTTTTTTGGCTCGGCAGTGGCAGACGTCATGTGTCTTGCATACCAACTTGCTGTAAGAAATGGAATTAAAAACCAGTTTTGCAAGAGAAATGAAAAGACTGGAAGGAAGTGGTTGACAGATTGCGTACATTGTCATCCACAAATTTCAGTTAGAACCTCTGAAGGTCTTTCACTCTCAAGAGCGAGGGGTTTCACTCCTGAATCAGTAGCTCAGTTTTTTTTAAATCTACAAACCTGCAATGGACACCATTCAGTGTAATCCTGTGAGACTTTACAATTACAATGAAACCAGCATCACTATTCTACAGCACAAACACGAAAATATTAGGATTGAAAGACTAGCGTCAGATATCTTCTCTTCAATCCACAGAATGGGGATCTGTATTTGACTGTAGACATGCATTTCCATAATCCCATATGATGTTCCCTTAATATACCTTCTGCCAGTGGTTCAAGCCTTGATCAAATGATGCTCATGAGAACCTTATATGGTGTGTAATTGAGGTAAATTCCACTGTAATTGCTACACACTAATTTATCTTTTTTTTTAAATAAGTTGTCAAATTATGCTCTTCTACAAATCATTCAGTATTCTTTCTGCTGTCAGCATTATTGTTTTCAAAACATGTAAATACATGTAGAAGATCATTGCCACCAAATTCCCAGATTTTAGAGGGCACCTCATCATAACCAGGGACTTTATTGTTGAGTGAGTAAACTGCTGTTTTCACTTTTTACTTCCTGGGAGGTTCCACTTATTCCTCCTCCCTTGCGATTGTTACCTACTTTGAAATGTGTTCCCTTAATTGTTTACCAGTCCCAGTTGGTTTGAGCACCTGTTCAAAATATTCTGTACATCTGGTCTACATTTTGTCTTCATTTCCAATAAGCACTCCATCCTTATTGCACCTGTTTCTTTAAACCCTTCAACTCTTTATTCCTATAGTGGCCCAACTGAGATACAACTGATATAGTTTATTTCTATCTTGAATTACTTCTGTACATTCCTCATCGAACCATTCTTCCCCTCAATTGTGATAGGGCGCAAGCACAATCTTTGTTGCCACTTTAACACTGTTCACCAACTCCCATCAATCCTTCACAAGTAACTGGCATTGATTATTGTTACTCACTTTTCCTCTAATAACTGACCTTAATTGTTTGATGATTATGTCATCATTCAATGTTGAAACACTGTTTAGTTTTTCACTGTCACCTCTATCACACATTCACTTGAACACTGGATGAGGCAGTGTATCACTGATTTTGGGGACTTTATGAACCCATATTGTGTAGTTCTTGTCTTCTATAAAGTAGTGTTACCCGATGTCAGTAATGAAACATCAGACAGTATTACACAGACTAGTTACACATTCACTAAATCATATTCCAGACACTGATTTGACACCCCTCTGGCTACTGACATGTAAGTAATGAAGATATACATCATAATTGAATATTGATTTTCTATTAATTATCTGTTTATTCCATGCTACCACCATCTTTTTGAAGGCATGTTTTTTGCTAGGTGAAGGGTCTAGCATGCACAGGTGAACTTGAAAGGTCATATCTGTGGTAGCTGTTAGTTGGTAGGGCTACCCATGCTGGTCGTATTTCAAGTGTGTTTACCAGGCAAATAGATGCATTGTGGTTGTACAGGTTGGGAGCTGGGGTATGCAGCTGATGACCTCATCCTCATGAAAGTAACTCAGGTTGAAAATCATCAAACTGCCCTAGCCAGATGGAATCAAATTACCTATTATACACAAGGATACAAGAAAATAATGCTAGGTAGGAGCTAATGGAAGAGCATGATTGAAGTGACCATAGCATTAATCAGGTTGTAGTGCCAGAGAAGAATAAGAATTTATTTGTCCTGAAATATTGTAGACAATAAGTGTGCTGTTACTTTTTCATGCACACAAACTTACAGTAATTAACAAGATGACATGTCTGTATAGGGTATGAGACATTTGCCGTAGGAGTTCAAGCAGTCTGCACATTTAGTAATACACAAGTCACCATTTCACCCAGTGAATGTGTGGTAGAAGTGAAAATGAACAGCTGCAAAGTGTTTTAACATATAACAATGATACTTTCTTATTCCTTGGCTCTGCAGCCCTTTGAGAGTCTTGGCCTCCTTAATTACAATACCCTTTCTTCTCTGTCTACTGCCTCATGTCACCATCTTGTGTCTTTCATCTCCCATGATCCTTTTCAGCATCTTCCATCCCTCTCATTGTAGGTTTTCCCTTTCTTCTTCTTCCCTTCTGTTTACTGTGAAATATTTTCTTAAGTATCCATACATGATCCTTCCCTACTAGATGTCCTATCCATTCCAGTCTCCTATTTTTATGTCTACTGCTATGTCTAAATCTTTATTCAGCTCCTGCAGTTACTGATTAGTCCATATTCTCCATATTCCTATTTCTACCAGTGGTCCATATATCCTCCTTTATATTTTGCTTTACTCATAGCCCTAGACCTAAATATTTGTCTTAAACTGCAGGAACATTAATTACTTGCAGCAGTTCTTAATTTTATTTCTTTACTTATTACATTTTTAAATTTGTCAAGGTAACTGACTATGTACTCGTATAAATATGAACTGCTGCAAATACCTTTCTGTCTATTATCAAATCTTGTTCTGTTTTTGTTATATTTCTGGCTATTTCCATGTATTTCATTATGCTTTAATTCATCACTAATTCATTGCTTAATGCTGCTTCTTTAAGTTGTTTTACAACTTACTGAATCTCCCTCACTATTGTCCAAGTATTGATACATCATCCGCATGTGCTATGTCCTGGTCAATCTATTAAAAACCGTTCCAGTAGGATTACTCTCAATATTCCATATCAGTTCCTCCAGTAGTATATTAAACAATATTCTGGACAGTGCATCACCTTGTCTCAAGACTCTTTCTGTGTTGAATACTTCAGTCAGTTTTCCTTGGATTTTCACTTTACCATTTGAATTCTTCAACATCATTTTAATTAAATTCACTAATTTGTTTGGGATCCAAAATTTAATGAAAATTTCATATACATGTATTATATTTATTGAGTCATATGGTTGCTTAAATCAACAAACATTAAATGCAAATCAGTGTTCATAACATTTTTCAAGAATGCATCATGACATAAATAATCAGTAGTTAATCTTCTTTCCTCAAGCAACACAGATAATCTGCTAATATTTCCTCTGCATAAGGGACTAGCTATCTCTGAAGATTATTAGTCAGAACTTTATGACATACATTTAGTAGTAAGATCCATGTATAGTTGTTACATTGCAGTTTGTCTCCTTTCTTACATATGGGGCCTATCATTGCATTACACCATTCCTCTGGCATTCTTTCTGATGTCCATATTAATTCTATTAGTGCATGAATTTCTTCCTGTAACTTTTTATCTCCATACTGAATAAGTTCTGCACTATTGTTTTCTTCCCCTGGTGACTCATGTTTGTTGAAATGACCTTATTATTTCCCATACTTCATGTTTTGTTGAGGGTTAAATTTGTACTTTGTGTCCTTGATTGTCACTTGTTCCCTTATCTCTGTATCATAGAAATGCTGCTTCTATCTTTCCGCTATCAGCTGATTATTTCCAATCAGATTATTATCTCTCTCATTACAATTGGAATCTCTCAGCTGGAACCTGGCCTTATTCCACAATCTGTTGTTTAGAACTTTCTTGCCAGTTTTTTTTCCTTCTGTACATTCCAGTACTTTAAGTTCATAAGCCCTTTTTCACCTCTTCACATTTCCTTGGCTTTCCTCCACTTATTTTTGTGATTCTCAGTATTCAGTCTTGTTTTCCTATTTAGCATTTTAACTCAGGCTTTATATCTTCCATTGACCTTTATTAGACACTGTTCATCATTCCAATCATTCTTCTTCTGCCTTTCCCCATATCCAGACACTGCACTAGCCATTATTCTCACTACTTGATTAAGATTTTCTGATTTTGTTTTACTTCTTTCTTCATTCTGATTATTTCGTTATTTATTGCTTTGAGTAATCCACTTTATGGTCTCTTTTTTTATATTTTGGCATGATTTCTATATCCTTTAATCTTCTTACATGCTTCATTTATCTTGCACCATGTCTTTTTTATACCATGATATTCTCTGTCCTGGTGTACATTCAGGCTTTAGTTTATGCCAGTGATGTAGTAATAATGACAAACAACAAGGGAAAGCTACAATGAGCAGTTACAGAATGGGCCTGTGCTTCTAGAGAGAGAGGAATGGAAATCAGTGCAAGTAAAACAGTGAATATTACAAAGGGAATACGGGGGAGATTAAACTTCAAATGTGTGCGTGAAAGGAAGGAAAAGGTGGAGGGGAATGAATACTTTGGCACAACCATTAATGCAAATGGGAAATTTGATACAGAAATTAATAATAGAGTGCAAAAATAAAACCAAGTTTACTACTATTTAAACCAAACAGTAGCAGGGAAGAAGGAAATCCACAATAACACAAAAATGAGAATTTATGAAATGGTTTAACTCCCAACACTACCCTGTGGCTCAAAAAGTTGGATGATGTTAACAAAACATGGAAGTAGGATTACAGATGCAGAGATGAGGTACTTAAAAAAATGCACAGCAAAACAAAAAGAAATGGAATTAGAAGTAAATTAGAGGAATACTAAATCAAGAGCACTAAATTGGGTGACAAGAGAGAACTAAGATGTTTTGGGCAACTAATTAGGATGGATAGAAACACGAAGCCTACACAAGTACAGGAAACAAGATTTAAGGAGACACAGGGAAGAGGAAGTCCAAGGATAGAATTGGAAGAGCAGGTGTGGAAGATAATGAGGAAAAGAAAGGAAGACCTTCCAGGAGGTGACTAGGCTGGCGAAGGTCAGGAAAACGTTTTGCAGCTGCAACCCAATGCCTGAAAGGGCAACAGAGATTCGAAGAAGAAGGAGGAGGAGAAAAGGAAGAAGAATAAGAGGAAGGAGGAGAAGAAGAAGAAGAAAGAGGAGGAGGAGGAGAAGAAGAAGAAGAAGAAGAAGAAGAAGAAGAGGTGGAGGAGGAGAAATAATAATAATAATAATCTCTGTTGGTATTCAACTCGATCTAACTGGTGATCAGTATTGCAGTTTGCCCCTCTGCAACTGCTTACAGCCATAATACTCAAAGCATGCCTTCCATCCACCAATATATGATCATTTTGATTACTAGTGTATTGGTTAGGGGATTGCCAACCCTTCTTATGTATATTCTTGTGTGGCAATTATGTATTTTTTATCATGTTATTTTTTTCGTTGGACAATCAACTGCTCTGAGCCCATTTTCATTTTATATCTCATGCAGCGTCTATTTCCCTGTAATTTGTTAAGACCTCCTCTTCCTATTCTAGCATTAAAATCACCCACTACAATATTTGTATCATGTGCTGGAATTCTTTGATATATCTGAATAAATTTATCATAAAAGGATTCCTTAATTAGCTCCTATTTTTCTTCTATGAGTGTATGTACTGAAATTATTGTAAAATTATTAAACTTTCCTCTCATCCTTAGGGAGAATAATCTCTCATCCACCACCTCAGAATTCATAATTGTTTGTTCATACTTCTGTTAATTAGAAAAATGTATCCAAGCATGTTAATTTCATTTCTGCTATACATCAGGGTAAAATTCACTGTATCGAACACTCCACTACCCTTCCATCGTATCTGTTGGATTGCTGTAATATCTGTTTTGTATTTTTCCTCTTCTTTTATAACCTGCTGTAACAGTCCTGCTTTGTTTAATAGGCTGAGTACCAGCCAAGTAACAATATAGAAGTCATCATCCTGTAACATTTTCCTGGTTGTTTACCAATAATATCAATCTGGCATCCATTATTAGTCTTCTGAACAGTGAGGTTTTTTTTTTTGGGGGGGGGGGAAGTGTGCTTGTTAGCCTCATGCCCCAACCCCCAACCTGGAGGATGAGAGTTTCAATTTTCGAGTGGATCATCACCTGGGAGGTTCTACCAGTAGAAATGCTACTGCTGCTCACAATCATTTAACCACACAAGCCCCATTACTACATCATAGTAAAAGTACATTTAAAAATGATACAATTGTCACATATGTTAAAAATGTTTGTCTTTGTGACAGTTCTAGGGAATTATACGGGTAGGACATTTCATAAATTCAAAAAGTGTCATGCAGTTTACTGTTTTGTGTGACACTTAGCTTGATAATCACAAAATAAGTTGCTTAGTCATGTAGCAAGACTGAGTACTGTGGTGAATACACAAAATGGAGTTGTATTACACTGAGAACAATAAAATATTGCCACTAATTAACAAATAAAACTTGATGGAAAAGTATTTATCTCAATGTCTGTAAGTGCATTCAGTTTGGTTTTACTTCTAAATTATCTCATTACATTTTTGTTAAAACTTTTAGATCATTATGAGTATTGATTCAAATGTAGGGGTCTTAATTGCTACACACTGCACCTTTTGGCATGCATATTGTCAAATGCCTTTTGTAATCTTCATCTTTTGCAGATTCAACCATGTGAGCTGTTTTAGCTCAGAACTAATTTCTGAAACTGAATCTTGAAGGCATTTTATAGGATTTTTGGGTTGGGGTTAGGCTGTTGCAAGACAAACATATATACATCTTCATCATGGACACTAAAACACGTATATCCGTGACCTAAATGGGATTTGAACCCACAATCCAGCATTTGAGCAGTTGAAGACAGTAAATGCTGTGGACATTGCACCTGTTGAAATCAACATGCTTCTTATAATGTAAACATGAAATTTCTAGAGCTACTGACTGTGGATGCACATTTAACATGTGAATTTTAGAGAAGTGTGAACTATTCTATATGGTGTGTTCTTACAGTATGTATTTTATATTATTTCCTCCAGTTCAATCAACTATGAAGTGAAAAAGTGTTGCATTTTACATTGCTTAGTATGTGTGTTTCTGTGGATTATAAAGTAGGGTGATTATTAGTGGTGAATCAGAAGGGATTTGGTTGAAAGCTGGTTTGAAATAAATTCTCTCTGTAGGCAGTAGGCATACTGAGATTTTACTGCATATTGGATATCCCCTTTATAAACTTTCTAATTCCTTGCTCTTGTAAAAGCTCTTCTTTGCCATATTGCTTTTTTTTTTGTTTCTGCCGACAGTGTTAAGAGACAAAAATTTTAATTTCATATTTCCAGCATATCTAAAAAGTACATTACCTTATCCTTTAATACTGTAATGTGTCTTTGGCACATAACTGTTTGCGGTATTTGTGCATAAATTGTCATGATAGTAGGCACTGGAACCCACAAAACAGTTCCTGAGTGTAGAACAGTGTTTCAGAGCATGCAGTGTGAATTGATACTGTACGACTTTGTATGTGAAAGTTACAAGAAGACATGCAGTGTTGTTATCAGCATCAATTATATAATGAAATGTTTGTAAAAGTTAATCGTATCAATAAGAATTAATTTCTTCTTCAAAAGTTGTAACATGGGCTTATTCTATCTGGAATAAAATTAAACGTATGATGCATTATTTCGTCTTGAGACCATGAGAAAGAGCTGAATCTGTAACAAAGCTGTGCGTTAGAGCTGTTTCCTTTTGCCAGAAACTTTCAAAATTCTACAGCACAGTCAGTGGTCTTTAACTTCTGCCATCCAGTTTCTGTTAATACATATATGGTTGTGTTCAATTTAATTCTGTATAAGGATTTGCATTTAAAAATGTCTACTTTTTTGAGACTTGTTGCACACACACTACAACACACACACACACACACACACACACTACAACACATGCATGCACACACACACACACACACAAACATGGACTCATAAATAAATCCCTTGAGCCTGTCACATGAACTTGATCTGAAGCATTTTTGTGGCAGGCAGTAGCATAATCAGATTTTGAAGAAGAAATGTGTGTTTTGTAGTGCATCAACACCTTGCATTCATATTCTTTAGTATAAACTTTGTCTGAGGTACAGGATTCTTGTCCATGTATCTGGAACAGCACATAACTCCAGCCTTCCAGCGCAGTTAATCTTCATCTTCATGAAATTTGATCATGGACTTCGGTTAAGATTGAGCCACAAACTCAAGATATGAATAAAGTTGAATGGTTTAAAAGATAGCACATTGAATATTTTTTAAAAGAATCCTGTGTGGTCTAATTAATGCTACAAGCATTTCAGAAGAACATAAGACCTTTGGGGTTAAGCAGTCATGGGTTTGACCTTCAAGACAGGGGTGCTACACTGTTTGAAATGTGGGTAACTCTTTGTCAGTGACATAATGTAACATCCCAAGATACATGATTTTGTATCACTACTGCTGTGGGAACCCAAAAATCTCCCACTTCAAGTATAGCCACAGCTGACTGTTGTGATCTCCTGTGTTATGCTGCAGGTCTACCATCAGTAATCTGAGTCTTCTCATATTTGGTATAGCATATTTTAGTCCACCTTGTTTACTGTCTCTGTGTTAGTCTGCTGCTACTCACAGATAAATGTACACCACATCCTTTGCAAATCCCCAGGGACTACATTCCAAAGATGTTAGATGTGGTGAACATGGGGGCATGGCATAAGTCCTACATGTCTGCTCAGTTTGCCAGGAAATAATGTATCACAATAGGTATCCTGTGTGTGTGTGTGGAAGTGTGCTTTTGCAGCATTTTACAGGTAAGTCGTGGTATGATTGTTGTAAACATATAGCTGTATAATCAGGTAATTTTATAACATCACAGAGGCAGTAAACAGGGTGGACTGAGATATGTTGCAGGAAGTATAGGAACTGTTGGAATAATTAGACTGTCATTGGGGTATCTGCAGGTAACCAATGAACATGTCAAACACCTACTGATTAACAAGATGTATTTCCTCATATTGTGTGAGTGGTTTTCTGTCACTCTGCCTTTCTCTATTATCACAGTGTGTCATTAAATTTGTCAAGTCAGTTGTGTCCCACTCTGTATAATAATATGCTACCACTTTCAGTGTGTACCGGACTTTGTGATACATTTCACTCACTCCCTTGCTGTCTTCCTCTCTCTCTTGCACACACAAACACACATGCACATTCACGTGCACATACACACAGACGCAGAACTCCCAATAACATGATCATTCTTCATTACACAGTCTTGATGTGTAGGATGTAAAGTACTTTTACACTGTAAGAAACCCTTCAGAAAACTTAATAACAGCATGTATTTACTGTCAACATATATTCTTTATCTTTCTAGGCAAGTTCGCAAAATTGAGAAAAGCAACTATGTTTCATTAAAATCTGACAATAATGGGTACTGTACATGAAGACATATGTACAGTGGTGATAATGTCTCACCAAAATCTTCTTAAAATAAGAAATGTTTCAGACAAAGGTTGTAGAGAAAATCAAAACACACATTTTATGTTCAGTAACACTTTGCAGAAAATCGTATTATGAAATAATGTAAAAAAGGTGATAGAGCCAGAAAGGTCACAGATGATAATATAATAGGGTGCATGCAGTTTGCATGCTGGGTAACTAAAGCCAGAGACACGCAGAATACATAATATTTGTGGCTCTTGCACAGCAGCAACATGTACCAATAGATTGGCCCCCATGTGAAATCTGTTTGTTGGCACTGAGCCAAAAAGGAATTCTGCCTATCAAAACCAAGATCAATGGATGAAACATAACAACAAATTTGAGCTATGATTGTCACTGTTTCTCTTGAATTCTTAAGGAAAAAAGTTGAATCTCTGTCTGTCATGTTGCAGAAGTGTGTTCAAATTGCTGGGGCCTATGTTGAGATCTGGTATGGTGTGCGTTTCAATATGGGACCAGAATTGTAGTAACGTAGCATTCCGTTCAGGAGACACAGCCACATAGCATAGCCTGTTTACAATCACTCAATAGTTACTTTCTAGAATACCTAGGTATTCCATGCTGTAACTGTTGTATGGCAGTGTATTGCAATATTGCTGTTCACAAACACAATTACATGATCGAGAAACTGAGATTTAAGCATAAAGTGGATGAGAATGCATGCACATCCTAAAGTGAGAGAAAATGTGGGAAGCAAGCAGTGTGATGGTAGGCGTGCACTATAAGTGAAGGAAACATGAATGCATTCTGTTAATTATGTTATCTTGATTAGTTATTCCGTATGTTATTTAACTGTGCTGTCAATTGCTTAGATTATATAGCATGAGTGTTAGTACATGGATACTAGGTATATTCTGTAATCACATTTTTTACACTTTAATAGGTATCATACATTCTTTGTCACTGATTTGTTAGAATTTTATTTCTGTACACTGCTAACAGGGTTTGAACACAGTTGTAAGTCTGTCATGGCAATCTGAACGCAATGATATTCTTATATTGCATGATATGTGGCTTTCCTTTTTAGCATGGGAACACAAAAACTATTCTGATTATTACTATTCTTCTGACTAACAGTAAGGGTTTGTCCCATTTTGTTCTCTCACTTTTTTGCTGGGCCTCTCCATTGTAGGGCGAAATGATAGATCGTATCGAGTATCACGTAGAACATGCAGTGGACTATGTCCAGACCGCCACGCAAGATACCAAGAAGGCACTCAAGTATCAGAGTAAAGCTAGGCGGGTAAGTCATACTGTTGTAAACTTAGATTTATATGCACTTGAATACACAGCTAATCTTATTTATTCTCTACCCCTCCCCACCTCTATTAAAATTATCCCTCATGCCATTATACCAATACCTTCCATTATTTCACTCTGCCACTCACTGAATTTGCCATTATTCTTGCCTGTGTTTGTATGCATATTGATTCATGTGGGTGTGGGTTTTAATACTGGTGTGTGGATGTTGTGTGAGTTATTTGTATCAATGTTTGTGACTGTATGTGTGTTAATTTTATTGCCGTGCTTTCTGAAATGCTCACTATTTACTCATCTTACTGCTTCTGAACAAAATGTGTGAAAATTCCCGTTTTCTGCCAATTATGATACCTCATTTTCCATCCTTTTTATTCCTTCTTATCATCTCATGCTGTTGACTTCACTCATGTACTGGTACTGCCCCTGGAGCATTTCCCAGGGTGAGTTGATTGACATAAGTGAACACCATGTAGAATCATCAAGGGATGCTGTTGAATGTGCTGGTGGACAGATCAAGGTAGCTGGAAAATACCAAAAGAAGGCTCGCAAGGTAACATGTGAAGATGGTGGTGATTAAATATTGTTTGTTCATTTATTTGTTGCATGATGTGTTGTAGTTGTGGAATAATATTAAGGAACTCATTGACTGGAAACTTTAGATCTAAAATTTTTCTTTTAACCCTGTGCCTATGTAACACACTAGAAAGTTATGAAGTTCAGTTAAGAATATCCACTGCTGCATGCTGCACTTGATGTACTGAATCATCATGTACAAAAGCACTGCAGTTGGTGGGCTTGATATCATCAGGATGGAGTGAATTTACATGGCATGGCAATATGATTTGTAGTTCTGTAAAACTATTTTTAAAAAAAGTGAAGGCTAGTAAAGTAGTCTTCAGAGTCATATGTCTGTACAGAATTTCTAATACAATGAGTAATAGATTTTAGATAATAGATGAATAGTAGATTTTATAATTCAGTAAGGTACTTGAAGAATTAATGGTGTAGTCAGTATAACGAATCGCCACAAGATGGGCAGTTTGGGGTTTGAACCATGGTGGGTGCGAGATTGTCTGCATCTGGCCAGACGAGTCCCAAGGACCACCATTCCTCCTGTAAAATGGGAGCCAGGGTTTTTTTCCTGGTGTAAAGCAGCAGGGGCATAACATTGACCACCCAACCTCATCAAATGCCGATGTCAAGAAAGAGTAGAGCTGTACCTCTACTCCCCCTGTGCCTTAATGGCATGTAATGGGGAGACCTTTACCTTTTTTACTTGTTCTTCATAATGATATGAACAGTGTGCTGCTAATTGTGACAGACATTTTGCTGGATCTTGCTGAGCTTTTAGCATTCTAGAGGAAGATGACAGCAGTTGATCTTCAGCTGCCTTGCAGCATGAGTCGAATCATCCAGTCTGTTAATCTGCAATATAGCATAAATAGCATATTGTTATGATACATGTTTTAATTGTCAGCAAGATCAGTATAATTGTTTTAGGTATGAATGAGATAGTCTGTTATTGTAATTGTACATGTGCATGTGCATAAGTGTCAAGTGTATTTCACTCAGTGTTTGCTTGGAACAGACATTGTACAGAAAAATGAAATGCACTTTGTATGTCCTGTACAATTTTTAAATCTTACAGCCTTTTAAATAATTAAAAAATCGAACATGCCGCAATTTTAATGCTGCATTTCCTACCTTGTTTAATAGGTATGTTAATTTTGCAGTCAAATGAGCAGGACAGTACCAAAATATGTGAACTCAGTAAGGTAAATAATGTACTGAATGGACATAATTTATCCCAAATTTTTCCGATAACAATAAAAAGGATGTCCATATTGGACAAAGAATAACAAATGGCATGAGTTTATTCTCATTACTACATGCCTGTTTCTTGGTTTCTTGTGGTATTAATGCTGCTGTATTGTTGCTATTGCTATGTGTGTGTTTTTCTTTTACACACTAATTATTTCACATTTCACTACTACACTTCCAACTTTATTCCCTGCACTTTCCAAACTTTAGTTTCACACCAGTAAATATGTTGCTTTCTGCAAAAACAAAACTATAACAAGAAAATTTTTGTTTCTCTATGTTGTTCTTTCTGATACTGTAAGTACCACTTGATTTTGAAATTGAAAATTATCATTTTAGGATTAAGAGTCTGCTCTTTTCAGAGTATGGACATATTTTATATTCAAGCATTGATAAAGTATATTGCTATTTTGTATATACGCAAGTAACATATCATGAGGAAGACAGTTTTAAGTTTTTATTAAAATATTCAACTTTGAATTTTTTATATTTTAATGCAAGTTAGAGAATTGAACACATTCTATAATTAATTTGCAAATAAAGACAAGTCTCAACCATCTAATACTGTTAATTATTTCTGAATGTTACTAGGCAATATTATTTTTTGTTTTTATTTTTCTGTAGTGTAATTTTAAGTTTTCCTTGTTTCTTTTTTTGTTCACAGAAAAAAATCCTCATCATAATCTGCGTGTTAATAGCCATAGCTGTTTTAATTATTGTTTTGGCTCTGACTATACCATCATGAATGCCTAGTATTGGTTGTAGCATAAGCCATGGCTAGCGATAACCCCCACCATCTCCAGATTGCAATTGCTGCAATGGTTATGATATGTATTTACAGTGGAACACGGTACTAGTGGTAGGTAGTCATAGGTTCAGATCATTTGTTGTGGGGACTTTCCACAGAAGCTATGGGGCAAGGTTTCTATACTTTGCATAATTTGCAAAAATTATGCTGTCTACCAGATCATATCACACCTTTGATACTAACAGGTGTGAATATTAGTTTTTATTGCAGATGATGTACAACATTTCAAAGACTTGGAAGTATGAGATTTGATGTAATACAGGCTCTAATATTATTATTATTATTATTATTATTATTATTGCAACTATTTTCAGATTTTGTTAGTCATCTGTGCCTCATAGAGGCAAGTTTGTGTCTGGAAATTTCCTGCATATGAAACTGCTATACATACATGTACTTCATATATATTCCATTTCAAAGACTCATGTATTATAACAGAGTGCGGGCAGTTTTTTTAACTAATTTGTTGATTGGGTGTGAAGCATGAGTATTTCACAAAGAGAATTCAAGCATACAACATTGCTTGTGTAATGTGTCTTTACATTTATACATGAGAAAACTTTGAGTATGTTGGGGTCTACTGTTCTTATGAATAAAAGTCTGCATTCCTTCTTCTTGTGATGATTGGTTATTAAAAATACCATAGTAGGTCAGTCACTTTCTGTATGTTACTGTGTGTGCACATGTGCACAAGTCCATTTGTTACTAGTGTCAGATAAAAAAAATTAATCGTTCATGATTTTTTTTATTATAAAGTAATACATTATCAAAAATCATGCCATTTGTTTGAACAGTGGTGTGAGCATTGAATGAATGTCAATACATGAAGCAGGAAACTCCCTTAAAATTGATTTATTTGAAACCATTATTCTGTGATCTGTATTTAGCAAAGAGAAGTCATACTGAACATAACTATAACCAAGACAGTAGTATTAATGTGTGTGTGTGTGTGTTACACACACGTAGAACAAACATACCAAGATTGGTGATGATGTGACAACATTTTGTTTGGTAGACAAGTACCAGTGTTTCAAAAGAACACTATACCCTGAAGATGGAAACAGAATTTTCCTCTGAAGTGTTGGTACTTATGTGCAAAAATCACATGGCATTACATCATTGAAGACCATAACCTTAATAGTTACCACCATGAGAGCTTCAGATGTTACAAACAAACACATATTGAATTGGTAACACACTGTGCGTATGTTGTGTTTGGAAGGTATCCAGTTTGAATCATGGCAGCTACCCTGACAAGTTATTCCTTAATTGCAAATGATAGTCTTCTAGGTTATGAAATATTGTAAGGTTATAAGTTGACGCAGATATTTCAGAGAAAGTGGCTTGGCTATGTAGGAAGGTGGCAATGGTTGTTGCCAAGGAGAAGCATAGAAAGGGAGGAGATAACATATTTTGTACCAAGTCAGTGGGAATTGATACTTTAAAGTGCATCAACTGTGATAAGAAATGGTCCTTTTCATGCCTCACAAATGGTGAGAAATGTGGAAGTGGTGTGTGACATTACATATATAAGATTTCTTTCTGGGATGTGGCAGTTGGGTGCATCTTATTCATATGGATGCTGGTAATGTAGTACTGCCTTGGGAGGGCAAACCTATCCTATTCTTCAAAACCATATTCTGCTTGATTTTCTCCAAGGACTGGATGAGAGGGTCCCATGAGCTGCATAAGGATGAACCACCATCCTGGTTCGCGTGGTGGGGTTCATTCTGTGTGCGTAGAAGCTGCTTGTTCATTCACTGAAGATAGGGGTATAAAGGCATTCTCCAGCAATAGGATTGTCTCAGCCTCCTGAAGCAGCACTTCAGTGATGAAAAAGACCCATCACTCTTCACGTTACCCATTTGAACTGCTACTGCACAGTGAGAAACATTACATATGTAATGTCACACACTGTTTCTAACCATCTGTTTACATGAAAATGAAAATGACTCTTTGGCATCCTGGTTGTCCCACTTCAGACTTAAGTTCCTGTTGGCTTGGAACAAATCACCTTCTCCAAAACAACCGAAATACTACACCACCATAATATTTTTTAAATTTTTATAGTACGAAATGCCTGATGATGTTTCATGTGAACTGAAACATGTAGCACAATGTTATGTGACATTAAATTGTTGTGGTGGATGGTGTATTTTGGTTGTTTGTGATATAGAAAAACACAACAGCATGTATCAATAAAAAATCAACTTTTTCCTTTATGTGATTCTGATTATCCACAATCCTTGCAGCCTTTCTGTACAGTTTACCCATTTGCTCCTCCCATTCATGTAAGTATACATGTGAACCTAATTAAGTTGTGCAAAATAAAAAAAAAACACATCAGTCAAACACAACTCTGTTCCAAAAAAAATATTGCATTATATAGCTACATGTTTTGATTTGTACTGAATCATCAGCATGCATTCATAGAAAATCTTTAAAACTATGCAGTTCTTTAAACTCTTTGCAGTATACTTGCTATCATTCAGTGCAGAGTCTTTTGTCTTCCGTTTTCTTATCCAAAATATATACGTTAAAATACACAGAACTATAATTGTGCTTCTTGTTTTGTATGGGTGTGAAACTTGTTTCTCATACTGAAGGAGGAATATAGGCTGAGGGTATTCAAGAACAAGGTGCTGAGGAAGATATTTGGGCCTAAAAGAGACAAGGTAAGGGGAGCAGAGAAAATACATAATGAGGAATTTTGTGATCTTTTACCCCTCACCAAATATTCACATGATCAAATCAAGATGAATTAGATGGACAGGACATGTAGCACACATGTATATGGAAGAGAGGAGAGGTGCGCACAGGGGTTTGGTGGGAAACATGAGGGAGAGAGAGCGCTTGGAAGATCTAAGCATAGATGGGAGGCTGATATTAAAATGGACCTTCAAGAATTGGGATGGAGGGGATGAACTAGAGTGATCTGACTGAGGGGAGGGGCAGGTGGCAAGTTGTCTGGGTTCCATAAAATGCAGGGAATTTCTTGACAAGCTTAGAACCTCTTAGCTTCTCAAAACAGATTCTGTCCATGAGTTTGTTAATTGTATATAATAACTCAGCAGTCTATAATTTTGGCAATGCTCACTGTGAAGTTCATTTTATTTTAGAATTTCCAGGTGAATCCCTTTCAAATCCCTTCCTTGTCACCATTCTTGAGTATATTGGTCATCTCATTTGAAACATTAGGCCCTACCACTGCATTTGAATCAGTGTTGTACAATGTCACTTTTTACGCTGCCACTTGAATCCCCAAGTAACTAAAGAATCATCCATCACACAAAATGTGGAGCAGCTAAAGTGGCTGAATTTCTTATTACTTACAACCAGTTTGGAGATCTATGATGGCAGGGCAGATTTTCTTGCCAGGTGTCTGGTTACAGTTACTGCTGTGTAATAAATTTGAAATTTTCATGGTGATGGAGATCCATATTATAATGAAATTGCCTCAGGCCACCAGCTGCCCTGGTTTCTAGTTCAAGTCCAGTGTTTTGAAGACTTGCAGTTCTGTGTCCATCACCTGGGATGTTGTAAGTAGACTTTAACATTGAACTGATGCAGCTGCTCGCCCAAGATGACTGTAAATTTTAGTTGCTATGAAAGCTGCAAGTTTTAAATGTTCATGTTGTGATCTTCGGGTGTCAGACCATCCACCTGCATAGTGTTATCACCCACAAGATGCACAAGTTTAATTTCCACTTTTATGAAAATATTTAATGTGCAAACTGCAGAGAGCAGTGAGTATCCGAGCAGGAACCTCTGATTGAAACGTTTGACCTCCCCAGATGTGTTGTCTTTTAATCATTATTCCCGCACTAGATGTTGGGGTACTCTGATTTCTCCCCATGTGAAAATTGTTCAGAGCAATAACAGGTGAGGCAAATTTTTGCATATTTCAAGATTGATTTGGGGGGCATTATTTGTTTATGTGAAGTGATCGTTTATATTTATTTTCTCTTCTTATTCATACTGGAGATATTATCTCCACCATACTAGGAGATTTGTTTAGTAACTTTTGCTATTTTTCCAGAGCTCTTTGTTTGGACAATGTATAGCAGTTTTTCAATTTATACATACATTAGTGGCCTGTTAAAGGCTATATAGGAGTGTGTTAGATGTAGTAGAAATAGGTGTCTTGAACAACTGTATATATTAAATGACGTGAAATTATTTATTTGTGCTGTAGTTGGTATATAGGTTGTATGTAAATAATGCATAAAATATGTGTGTATATCGTGACTGAAAATATAATGTACATTCCACATAACAGAGAAACTTTCCAAGTCAAATAGATAGTGTGGCATTACAGTAATATTGTTTGTTTGTGCACAGTACTTAAACAGGGATTAAGATCTCAAGTAATTGCGCCTATTAATTGTGCTATTTGTTGTATGGATACATCAGGTGGAGAATGAAACATCGAGTGCAAGGGGAAGTCTTCTGGAAACTCAAAATTGACAAAGGAGTTGTGCCATTTGTCCTTACACTTGTATTTTACAAGTCAAATATGAAGAATTAATTTCAAAACTTAATGAATTAAGTTTAAATAATAAGTTTGTCATATTATGTTGTTGTTAACATGTCTGTGTAGAATCAATAACATTTGTTTGTAAGCCACTAACAACAAACCATGAAATTACTACCACATTGATTATAAAATCCTACCTGCATCCTATGTTTTGGTAAGGCTTCAGAAGTAGAGCAACTTTGAAAGTTTGACAATGTAATAAACATATTGTGGTATGTGTTTATAAATTTTAAAATCGACACATTAAACTGTTATTAAGGTATACTGAAAAATTACCTGGATGCTTGCTTCTTTGTATACCCTTCAGTGCAAGAGGAGAGAAACCTATTCATTTTGGTTGGGCAGAGCACTAAATGTGTGTGCCGTGGTAGTTTATGTAATATAAATATAAGTCTCAAGTATATATACATATTACATGGTCTGCAGCTGCAGACACCAGGTTTTATGCAGTAGACATCCCTTATGTTAAGTAATATGACTAGTTTCACATATGTACTTAGTTCAGTATTTTGGCATATATTTTGTTTACGTTCCTTTCTGACATATTTTGCCAAGTGTACTCAAAACAGTTTTGTTGAATTACAAATTCTGTCAGCACCATCAAATGCACTATTCTGTATATTATGTATTGTACTATTAATTTGCTCGTAGATGTTATGGCACAATTGCCTTCTTCAGGGGGCTAACACCAGTATTGTTAAAATGCACAGCAATAAAATGGTTTTAGGATAGTTTTACAATAATTGGTAAATCAGTTCATAATGCACAGAATGAACAATATGACAGTTTTGTTGAATTCTTCCCTTAAGTTTCTTGCCCAATTTCCAAATTTCATATTTCCTAACTTACTCAGAGGAACTTCATAGTGCTTCATCCTGTCCAATCTGCATAATTATACACCAGTACTTTGCTGCTAGGCGTACCTTCCTTCCTTTCATACTGTTTTTATCAAGTTCATGTTCTTCTCCTCTGTTAGTTGCACTTTTGGGAATCTTTCATATCTTCTTACAAAATCTCACCTCAATCCCATCTCTGGATTATCTTCCACCACATGGTTATTTTAACTATTTTTGGTCTTTGAATATTGTTACTTTAATTTATGACTTATCAATTTTTCACCCAGGTAATGTATACCATGAGATGTATGTTATGTTATAGAACTTACAACAAAGCTTTGTTTGAATGTATAGGGTGCACAAAGGATTCATACTAAATATGATTTTATTTAGAAGGTTTCTTGTTGTTGTAACTTACAAATGAGAACTATAACACAAAATTTGAGATCTTTCAAGCATTCACTTAGCCCTTTTCATTACTTTTTATTCCAACTCTGGCTTTATCATCTACAAATTAGTGTGAAAATTGAAAAGAAAGGAAAAAAAAAAAAAGAAATGTATTGTGGGAAAATATAAATCTGCTATCTGTTATACTCTACACAGACTATTACAAGGAATGTCAAAGAATATAAAAAATAAAGATGCAACTTGCAGCATGTGACTATAATGTGCCAGTAAATTTACATTGATGCCAGAAGTCTTTGAACAGTGAGTAGGAAGGCTTAATATGTTTTCACTTTAACAGGTATTTTGTTGAAAAATATTATATATATATATATATATATATAATATTTATATAATTGCGTTTTCTTGCATATTGCAAGGATATTGTAACTGAAAGCCATATTTGTTTCTACTTTGTAAGTGCCTTATTTTCAACATATGATACTCTAATTTTCACTTCATGATGGAACTAGAACTTACATTTTGTTCAAGTTGTGGGCTGTTAACCTTCTTGCAAAGTTGACTGAGCTGAGCCTTCAGTATTCCATCAGTTCACTAGGATATGCTGCAGACATAATAGGTGTAGGAAACAGTTCCTTTTTGCATTTTAGGTGCTGTGTAATTCTTTGGCACATTTACATTGCTTGTGTCCCTTCTGTTAATTGTTTTCTATGCTTAGTGTTCCAATCTCAGGCAATTTTCAGTCTTGTGACATTTAATTTGTGTATTTCAACAGGTTTATTTTTCATATTTTAATACATAAAACCTCTTGCCTGGCCACATCATGAAAATGAAGTGTCTTTTTACAAAATAACTTGTGTTTGAAGTTCAAACATCTTGTTAAAGGAATGGTTCTATCTCATGAACTGTTGCAGTATAATTGAACATCATTGTTGGCCATATACATGTGTGGGTATGTGCTTGTCATGGCACATATGTGATGTGTGGTTTACTTTCATACTTTTTTTTTACTGCACATACAATCTTTGGATCCCCCCCCCCCCCCCCCCCCCCACCCCCTCCCCTTCTTTCCAAAACCTAACAAACAATAAAAAAAAAAAAAATGACAAACAAAATTAAAAA
>Ga0123352_10002999_pt1 | contig 24068 bp, 13 predicted proteins | sample TergutLab28metaG_FD_89700 | JGI IMG/M metagenome (GOLD analysis project Ga0123352, IMG submission 89700) | Labiotermes labralis P1 segment gut microbial communities from Petit-Saut dam, French Guiana - Lab288 P1 | ecosystem: Host-associated > Arthropoda: Insects > Digestive system > Gut ...
ATGTCAATGAAAAATTCCAATTACACCATCGGGAATGGAACCCGCGACCTTCCGGCTTGTAGCGCAGTACCTCAACCAATTGCGCTACCACGCCCCCCCCCCTCCTTATTCTCTTACGTAGACTTAATTACCTGTATTCTGGTTCAGTTGTCTAACCATTCGTTTCTGATGAATATTGATAGTGCAAAGCACGTGATCAACTTTGTTATCAACAGGTGTTTTAGGGCGGCCGACACAGGACAGAGGAGCTGCAGTGCATGCCACACGTATGTGCGACGTAATCTAGATCAGTTTCATGCTACGTCGCTACACCGAATTCACAATTCAAGCTTTATCGCTCTGTCTCTCTTTCCTTAACATCATCATAACGTATGTTTCCGATTATTATTATTATTATTATTAGTATCGTTATCATCATCATCTCCTTTATGCAGGATATTTATACTTATATTCCTGAAACAAACTATGTCCCTAGGGAATACAGTGTTGCAACTATTCTGTTGTTACTATTCATGGTGCTTATATCGTTAGTTTCAGTGTTGAATCTGTTGTACTTTTACATTAGTATTTTCCGAAGTATGTGTGAAGTGGCCAATATGGCTGTTTTCTGGAGTTCCTTGAATTCATGTTTTCATGTTTTCCAGGTATGTTGCCCACGTATTTTCTGAATGAGTGTGAAATAGTCCCAGTCAACCCTATTATTACTGGTATCACCTTTGTTTTCACATTCCACATTATTATTAATATTGTTGTCATTATTATCATATCCCATCTACGTCCACGTCTTCCGAGTTCACTTCCTATTTTCCGAATAACTTTCATACGCAGTTTAAGTTCTTCTCATGCACGCTACATGTCTAGCCCACCTCACTCTCTTTAATCTGATGACCCTTACAAAACGCGGTAAAGCACACAAATTAGGAAATAATTCACCTACAGTTTTCTTTTTTCTTTCACTTCATCCCCCTTGTACATTGTTCTCAGAACCCCCTTCTCAGACGTATCTATACTCTTTCCTTATGGTAAGGAACCAAATTTCACACTAATTCACGACAGGTGTATTTGTATTAATGGGCTTATGTTTTAAGAAGTTAGATTGAATAAGCAGCTATAATTGGAAAAAATGCCTAGTCTCCTGTAAGGGAATGTGTGGCAAAACACTTCCTTTGGCATTAAAAACTCTGAATTTTGCGAAAATGTTTACTTTTTATTTGTGATTTGTTTTACGACGCTGTCAGCACCTCCGATTATAACGCGCAGATGTAAGGAAGAATTGTGAATGAAGAATTGGAAAGCATTTTGAATGAGGCGGTCCTGGCCTAATCAAGGTACTATCCCGGCTTATGCCTCAAGGACCTAAAGAAAAAACACGAATATCCCAGTCTCAATAGGCTGTATCCCTGCCGATATTTGAACTGGGCGCCTCCCGAGTACAAATCTAGAGCTTTGCCGCAACACCAAAACGCTCAGCCTTTTAAGTTCGTGTTATCACAATGAACACGTTATATGTTCAGTAAACAGAATTAACCAGTTTATTTAGATGCATTACACTAGTGAGATTCACATATCTGACACTCTGGTGCCAGGTACTCTATCTTCGTGAAGTCCCCAGACACCCTAAAGCTGCAGTGGGACAGCTTCCTCACTCCTTTCAGCCTCAAGCTCTGGACAGCTCTGGTGGGGGCAGTCCTTGTCATCGCTGTCCATTTTACACTAATCTACTATCTGGGCAGGCGATTCGGCAACCAAGAGGCGGACAACATCAAGTTCTTCACACTCAGCGACTCGTTGATGCTTGTTCTTGGAATATTTTGCCAGCAAGGTGAGAGGCTGATACTCTGGTCACAATGGCACGATACTATCTTTATATTATTATTATTATTGCACAAGTAAGGTGGCAATATGTTTCAATCAGCACTGTGACTAGCTGAGGACTGAACAGTCGCTATTCAGTCCTCCGATGGATAGAAAATTTGCCTACGTCACAGCGTGCCGACAAGACCTTTGTCCACTCGCCTTTCTATTCAATGATGTCTGGCCGTACAGCGTTTGATGCGTGAAGCTGACCACTTATGTGCCTCTAGTACCATGTTAAGACCACGTGGAGGACTGTCTCCGCCTTCATAAGTCTAAGTGGCGTGGTGCTGAAGTTAGGACGGCAATATACTTTTAAGTTATTTACCGGTGACTAATTTTCAGATAGCAGCCTCCGAAGAGTCAACGCCGTTAATATATTACTAAAGCCTGCCGCTGGACACTACTGAGCCGGTTATATTCAGTTCTCATCCACACAACCTCCTTATACAAGAACTATGGAAGTTGCCCAAAATGTTTTGCAACACTTTATATACCTAATCGAAAGCAAAAGGAAATATCTGCAATTTTTTTTGTGGTTATTCTTGAACGTCCCGATTGCTACCGCTGCAGTCCTCCTGTCTGAAAGCACGGAAAGCCAACACAGCACTCGGATGGACAGTTCTCCCCCACACACTATACAGCCCAGATCATGCTCCCTCAGTTTTCCACATCTTTGGAGCCCTCAAAAATGCCATCCGTGGGAAAAGGTTTGTCATTTATGACGGAGTTAATGAAAAAGCGAAGAAGTGGCTGCGACTGCAAAAATCAGACCGGCACAAGAATGGTCTTGTCGCTCGCTGGCACAGTGCTGTTGAAGTTGATGGAGACTGTTTAGAAAAATGAGGGGTGTAATACATCCGGCTGGTTAGCCTATCAGTATGTTCAAGAATTATATAATAAAATACTTCCAATACAAAATTGTGTTGCAAAGATTTTGGGCTACTTCCGTACATAAATATTGAAGCTGCTTCCTCTGAGATGAATAGGCGTTACGCTCCGAAATTTAGGCAAAGCGCCAGCCACAGCGATTGAAGCGAGAGTTAACTGCCCGTTGTTGCCAGATATACACTACGTACTTATATTCTACGAACTAAGCAACTTGAAGATCACAAATATGATTTAATAGAATAGTAATAGTAAGATATATTTACATAGTCAGAGGAATTCTTATTATAATGTATAATAATTAAAACTCATGCAACGGACTGGCAATATGAGGCGGGTAATTTGGCGTTTTTTTGAGGATCAGATTGGGCTTTGCCATTCAGCCCCCTATCTGGCAACGTTGCGTTTTACACCAAGTTTCGATTGCTGTGGCCAGGGCCAGCTGCAATAGAAAAAGGGTCTGATCAAACTAGCGAAATTCAATTGCGAAAATTTTCTTCTGTTATAATTTTCGTCGTTCCTTTGGCAGGTCACAGCACAACTCCCCAGTCATACTCTTGCCGGTTTGTGTGCATCTCGGCATATATTATCGCAGTGGTTATTTTCGGCACGTATTCTGCCACCTTCGTATCGTTCCTGACTGTGCAGGAGACCATACTTCCTTACACTGACCTCAAGAGTCTCATGCTGACAGGTGGCTACACATTTGGCTTGTCGAGTACACACGCCCAGAATTACATTTCAGAGGTATAGATGCTTCAGATGGGGTTTTGACAAGAATTTTTGAGAATAAATTTTGACGCCAACAATTTTAACATTTTTCAACATGGTGAGCAAAAACTGGAAATTAAATAGTGTGAAAACTTTTATCTTTTGCGGGCTACAGCACGTGGAGCGGCCTTTTAAATTTGCGTAGTAGATCTTTCGAACAGCCATTCTGTTGGAACTCAAGGATTAAAAAAACAAAGAATAGATTTATCAGAATACACAACTCTCTCAGTTTTTTTAGATACCCTTGTGTTGCACAATTGATTAAAAACTTATTAATTACGGTCGATTTAACTAGTTATATTATATTATATTAATATCTGGTTACACGATTCGACCAAGTTTGTGGTAATAATCAGGCCATACGAACATATAAACACAAAATCACAATTGAAAACTTCATTTTGACCCAAAATGAAATTTTCAAGTGTAGTTTTGATTTTGTGTGTTCGTATGGCCTGATTATGACCACAAAATTGGTCGAAATATGTAACCAGATATTTGTATAATATAATACAATTAGTTACGTTGATGGCATACATAACTATTTGGAAAAAGTCTCAAGCCTGATTCATGATACAGAATAGGAGCCGCACTGCCGTCTGTGAATGACGAGTGAAGAAGTGTTAGAGGGAATTCAGAACTCTCTCACAGGACAGAAATGCTTCTGCCCAAAAGACCCTACGGACCGCAAGCGCCTGTCACGAGCTTCGTGCGAAAACAAGGCAGTAACTACACGATACGATTACGGGACAATTTAGGTACATAATTCCCACCAGCATATATTCTGGTCCTGTCAGTTTGTGAGATATTACCTCAAAGATTCGCAGTGTCATCGTAGTTGTAATTGTTTGCAGATTTTCACAAATAACTGGAAGTTACTTTTAATGTATTCCCATACACAATGTTACATACCAAAGTCCGAAGTTATATTAATTACGGCATCAAAACTGGAAACTAAATAGTTGTATAAAAACCCTACTCTATCAAAAGTGCATATTTTTCGATGTACTATCACTGCTTAAAATGGAAAGATTTTATTATGCTGCCTGCTATAGGAACAGCAGAATAATACTTGCATTGCTTCCATTTCACAAATTGCTTCGTCCATGATCGTAAATTTAAAATTACGAAGATAGAGTTCCCTCTTAATAGCGTGAATCCTACCTATAGCAGAAGAGCAAGGGGCAGAGATTCTGAAGCAGGAATGTTTCGTTTTATATACGTAGTCAAGAATGGATCCTCGGGTCTCCAGAATACCAAGACTGTAAAATGTTTCGGCTAAAGACAGTTTTCCGTTACGCCCACGTGCTGTTTAAGTCAGGTTTTGATGTAGAATGGCGTACTTAATTAGTCTAATAAAATTCTAACCCATATTTTCAAAACAAATTGTGTAGCTAGAGACACAAGCGTGATATGATGGTTTTAGAAACCTTTTTCAATTGAAGTAATAATTTGTTGCCATGATAATTACACATATATTCACTAACCTTTATAATTATGAGGATATATAGGTAAATTTAGAATTTTTTACAGCAGTGAATATGAACACTGCGTTTCTGAGTTATGACACCGCGTAGTTTCTTGGGTGAAGCCTGGCGATTCTAAGGAACTTAATGCCTCAACTTCAGGGCAGAAAATGCAGGCAATGTGTTTCACCGAAACGACGATAACAACTTACAACTTTACAAAGTGTCTTAACGAATGAGATTACAGTCTTGTGCTTTGTAATCTCAACATCAGTACTCAAACAGTTGAAGGACAGAGGGTTCATTTCTACTCAGAACCAATTTTTGGTTTCAGTTAGAGAAGGTAGTACTCTTACATGGAAAATATTAGAAATTCTTGAATCAATAGTGAGGTTACAAGGGAAGTGGAATTGTGTCAATCTTACTTTGACAAACATCCCCCCGAAAAAATGCTAATGACTTTCTGCATAGAGTATAATTTTTGTTCCGCTGATTGGAATGTCAAAATGCATTTGACTTCTCTTTTACTTCTAGGCTTCTAGAAAATTCCTCGAGAACAAATTTGGTGAATCCTATCAAGAAAACGTCCAGACATCCGTTTTGGAGGGAATGCAGAGAGTTTGCAACTCCAAGTATTCTTATTTGATCCCAATGGACACCGCCCTGGCTTTCATGGATAAAGTAAACTGTACTGTCGTTCCTCTGCCGCGAGAAACAAGTTTGTGCATTCCTCAAGGCTTTGCGATTGTTAAAAACAGTCCATACCTTGGACTTTTCAATTACAAGTAAGCTGGAAAGACGGAAATTATACGTAAGTTTTAGTAATAAGCTGTTTGTTATAATTTTCTTTTGTGAGAAATTAAATGTGTGTAATTGGGTAAACATTTAGACGAAATTTCCAATTTTGGTAAATCTGTGAGAAAACACAAAAATAAAACGAAAGAGCAATGACATTTCTTGGAAAAATACGTGTTACCATGCGAAAATATCAAATGGTCAGAGGGTTTAAGTAGACAAAAATATTTCGCAGACTAAAAGATTAAAAAATTCTATATTCTCTCATCGATGGCTAAGTCCTTAAACGGATCCCTTCCTTAGTTTTAAAGTCAGTTGTCGCTCAGTTTATGCGTGGTTTTATTTACAACACAAACATTAACACTTTCATAAGGTATATTGAATATTCACACGTATCGTATGCAGCCACTTTAACTTTTGCAACGAATTTCGCCAGGTACAATATAAATTTTTTTTTTTAGAATCTTCCTGCGTCTATGTAATGAAACCAAAACAAGTTGGTAACTGCACCCAATAATCTTTACTATGTGTCTTTCCGTACGATATTTAGTACTGTTTACGAAATCCAGGTAGCCGCTAAATATAGGAAGTTACAGAAAGAACCATATGTAACGTCATAAAATAGAATAATATGAAATAGCATAACTCTTTTATAGACAGCCATTTTATAGACACTGCTGCGGATGACTCATGGTCATTATATGATACAGCAGAGAAAAGTAAGGAGCACTGAAATTCCGGTCAGTCGAACTGTCGGAATTAGAGTCAGGCGCTCAGAATATCTCTGCACTATGATGCTGGTATTTGTTTGACTTAGTGAACTTTTAATATTGCAGCCTGGAAAGATTACGAGCAAATGGCGTCTTATACAAGCACCGGGTACGCAGTGGTATGACAAAGTTACTCTCCAAGAACAAGAGAACATGGACAAGAGTAAGGATGGAAGAAGTTGCACCTGTTACAGGTTTTCTACTGGCTGGAATCTTGGTTTCTGTGGCGGTGTTGCTGTTGGAAAGAGCCGTTAGGACTCATACATTGATGCAATCGCAGCCGAACGACTCTTGCTGCATCGCTGCAGTACGTTACGTTGAAGGCGGCCACCCCGATCACCCGCACTTTTCTCAAAGAAATGTATTGGGACAGTTGGAAGGGAAACGATAATTTAAGTACCTCAATCACTGAGGTCATAGCCATGTTGCGTGAATACTTTAACTATAAACATAATTCCATATTGAGAGCTTTTAAAGAATAAAATAATTATAGATAAAAAGGCTGACATAATTTTTTAAGCTGAACAACGTACACAATTAGTTTGTAAATATTCTGTCACACATGATATAGGCCTACACATTTCTGGGAAAGTAACTGCATTTTGCTATCTTAGGCGTTTGTAGACACTTCTGGTGAAGACTGTCTCCTGTGAAATGACCCAGAATGGACTTATAATCATTTACCGACGTCGTGGAGAAGCTTGCCACTTTACCTACTCTTCTTTAAATCCCCGGAAGATTGAAGCAGCAAGTTCCTCCGAAACATTGGTAAATAATTACTTATTTACCTATTGGTAAATAATTACCTATCCTAGAAGACTTTAAGTGCTCTTTGACTACTGAATACCTGCAAGTGGCTGAGGTATAACCACGAAGTACCAGCACAGCAACCGAGAGTTGAGGTTCAGTCGTCAGCCAGCACATTTCTTTCGTGAGATGAATTTCTGACGTCGGTGTTGCTGAAGTTTCATATCTGTTATGATGCGACGCTCTGTCGTTGGGCGAATAATTCTTTACGTTTTTAAGGATCTTAGTAAGCTAAAGCTGTCAAACATCCCAGAAGACTTGACAGGGTGACAATTTATGTTGGGATGGCTGTTTCATCGCGACATACATATTCAATATTCACGACACCCTGAACAACAAGTTGGATGCATGTGACACAGACGTTAATTTGCATTTGGACAACTAAGAGTAACACGACACACAGGAATACATGTAATCTGGAATAAGTTATAAGAATGCTACTATGTAAATTATTTAACACAATTATTTCAGCCGTATATGTGCACAACTGCAACATATTCAGCCACAAATATTCTTTTCTTTATTAACCATCTGCCTGAAAATGGCCATTGTAGGCCGAAACATGTATGGATAGTGTCCTATATCAAAAAACTATTGTGTTTTTGTCGTTGCGCAGTTGTTGAAATAAATTTTATAAACAATGGTGCTCAAACATGGGACACAGCCCCTTCCTTCCACCATCTTAGTAGTAAGCTACGAGAGCTATACTTCATTTCAGAATAAAAAATTATAATATTTAAGAACGTGTCCTTACATAAACAGAGAAAGACATAAGTAGGAAAATAGAGAAGGCAGACATGTTCACGTAATTACTGAATCCATTACCGTAGAAACTGATAAGCTGAAGCATAAAGTGCTTCACAACACAACAGTTTCTGCTTTCTTTCTTTTTATTAAAGTCCAATAGTTGGCAGTACGAAAAGCACTTTTCCCATTTTAGAGCAGACGAATAGCTCAAGTTTAGGGACCTTACGTCAGCACAGGAAACTGAAAGTAATATTGTATCATGTACATGTGTGTCATATTTTCACAATTTTGAAGATTAGTTCACCACACAAAGCATGTCTATAAAGTTTGATTTTCCGTGAAAACAAATAATAAATATACAAGGTCGAAGCTTCCGCAGCGCTAAAATTACAATAAACTTGCTAGTTTTTTTTATACAGACACATTTAAACAAGAATTCAATTTCTTGTTCTCTACAACGAATGAGGCTAACGGACCACGTGTCCTTAAATTTTAACAATAACCTGTCTATGCCTGCGGTATTCTTGGATTTCGAAAAAGCCTTTTATAGCACCTGGCACTCTGGTTTGTTATGCAAGTTACTCAAATAAAACGTTTCGTTCAGCACTGTTAAGCTTATTCGCTCGTCCCTTTCCTACAGAAAATTCCCTTTCTCGATCGAAGGCGAGTTGTCAACGCCTAGAGAAATACAAGCAGGGGGCTACAAGGTTCCGTCCTGTCCCCATATTGTATAATTTGTACGTAAGTGATCCCCCCCCCCCCACAACCGCCAGGAACATACGTAGCCCTCTTTGTCGACGATGCCTGTATGTCACTGGCCGCAAAGAGGGTTATATTACCAGAAAGTTACAGCTCGGTCTTGCATCAATGGAGCGTGGTGTCAACGTCAAAATTAATGAAGATAACATTCAGGCTATCTATTTATCTCGTGGAAATGGACCGGCAGAGTCCCATCTCATACTGAAATGATGGAACATTCCGTTTGCAAACCAAGTAAAGTATTTCGGTGTAATTTTCGATAGAAAAACTACATGGAGATATATAGTAACAAACGCGGACGAGACCTTCAGAACATTTATCAGAATCTACTTCCTATCCAAACATAAACGATTAGGCGCTAACATTAAATTAAACCTTCACAAGGCACTCATTCGGTCTGTAATGACTTATGACTGCCACGCCTGGCAATTTGCGGCAGACACGCATCTTTTGAAATTGCAGCGCCTACAAATTCAAGGTACTTCTTTCTCACTATTGTCAATCTTCCAAGGTGCACATCGACACGCGAATTACATGTGGCTTTCAAAATTCCGTAAGTATTCGATTTTATTACGAAATTATGCAAGCAGAAAGCAGAAGTCCTACGAAATAATGACAATGAAAATGTTCGCCCCATTGGACAAAACGAAGCCCAACACAAGGAATATAAGAGACTTAAACTGGGCGGCTGTGAAACGCACGACCGTTCAGACCTCTAAACCGCCACTATATTTAAGCATAGGTCAGCTAGGGCATGATCTGCTGCACAAAGCCTGGGCTGACGGAGGCCACGAACATTCGGTATTTGCATCAGTTTAGAATCTAGCAACATGTGCACAAATAGGTATATATGTAAGTATTTAAATAATTAACAAAGACACGGACCAAGACGGTGACTCAGACCAATGGCCTGAGCTACCCCCCGTCAAGGGGGAGGGGGAGGCAACAAAGCCGAAACTGTCAGACTAAAACATGATGAATCTGGTCATGAGCCCAAGTGAGACTCGACACCAAGAAAGAATGGCAGGCTGTCCGCCAACCGTAAGGTAACTCTGACTCTGATTCTGCTTTCCTCTACTTGGTCTTTCTATGTCCAATACGAAAGAAAATAGCGAATACTTTCAAATTCTTATCGTAATTTACCGGACAACGCTTTTGGTTTGCATACGGGAGTTGCACGGTTCGAAGAGTAACAAAGCATAAATTTGTAGGAACAATGCCAGCATGCAGGCATTGTTAAAATTGTAAATGATATCAGAAGTGGCACGTCATACGGAAACGTTGTCCGTTGCTGTTGCAGCGTTATTCCGTGACGATACGCGCTTATAATCGAATATACTTATGGTACTAGACAAGAGGAGAAAAGCTGAAGCTTCAATTAGGTAATTACTAATCGAGCTACAAACACTCCATCTAACGCAATAACTAGCTAATTTACTGAAGAAGAATATATCATTCACAGTGACTAGCTGAAGGTAGGACGACTGGACTTGAATGTCCAGTAGAAGCGTCACTTCTGGAAGAGCTGTAGAACCCACAAAATTCTTTGCTTTTCTTCGAGATTGAAAGAAAATATTTGGAATTCGCTAAACTAGAGATTCTTTTGTTTTACTTTCAAGAGTCTTTCTGCGTGGTTTATGTGTGTCTAATAATGTTGGGTTTTTTTATTACTCTGTAAGTAGCATAATAAAGGATACGGTGTTCGTCATTAACCTTACGTTCCTTTTAAAAAGAAAAGCTGATGTACTGAATTCTTCTCTCTAAAATTTACCTCACTGCCTAGTTCATTCCACGGACTAGAGTTCTTTACGGAAGCCGACAGGTTTTCTGACATCTAAGTTGTGCAACGCGTTAAACGGGACGGCAAAGTTGAATAGGTATAGCATGTGTACAAGAATCTGCCACTGCTCACTATGCTCAGCCCAGCTCGAGAGCCCAAAACTTAGTTTGTAATTTAGTTGAATTAGTTCAGAGTGAAATCTGTTGAATATTTAGTATTAACTGAGCTGATAAATTAGAACGTTTCAGTGTTAGAAATATAGTACTAATACTGATAGCTTATAAATGGCGTTATTTTATAATTGAAGGGTTGCATTGAAAGTGGTAAATACGAGTAGTACTTGCAGACAAAAAGTGCCGTCATGGAATAAAGTTTTTTTATAACATAAGAACAGACGAAGTTACTGTTCGAAGGAATGAAATTTTGAAAATGTGGAGGAAGAACATTAAAAGAAGAATGGAAATTCAACTGTGTATTATTCCTTAAAAAAAGGCTAATAATATTTTTATGAGCACCATGAATACCACTGCCACTTGCACCAATAAAATCATTCTCGTTATGAAGAATAATGCCTGAATTTTCTGGAATAAAAAAATGTTCCAATGAGGTCGGCAACTTGAAACGCGAATTACTTCTATATGTGGTATGAATAGCGTGTAAATGACCTGAATGTAATAAATTATGAAACACAAATAAATACCTACAAAAGGGTAAAGTTTATATTGATTATATAGGTAAATGGTAATAAATATAGGGTCGCGCATGAAATAAATAGGCATTAAATATTCTAGAAGTGAAACAAAATTGCTACAGAAAATTATGAATGAAATAAATTATTTACATATTTTAATCAAGAATGAGATAAATGAAAAATAAATGTTTTAAACTGTGAAATGCTTAAATATTTTACTTCAATGAACGACATTAATTTACTTCTCCCAGCGTAGTCACATATTTATCCAATCACGCACACTTATACATAATTGGAGCGCTGAAGTTTGTGATGAACTGGCATGGCAGTTATTACTAATACATGACAGGTGGACGGACATCAAAACACGATGGAGTCAAACACATAGTCGTTTCAGAAACACCCGTGTATTCCTTGCGAGTCCAGACCTCACGCAAATGTGCAAAACGAGAGTAAAGTGTTGAAAATTAAAGAATAACAATTAACACTAGAGGGTGAAATAAGTGTTGGTGGTAAGAACAGCAGACTAATTAATCAAATCCATTCTACTTGACCAGTTTGACTCTTGACAATGGAACCGGTAGGCTTTCGAAACGTCGGTAAACATCTACCAACAAACGCTTCGTAACATCCCAGCAGAGCTAGAGCATCAATATGTTTTTTTTTTGAACTGATCCTCATATCTTCTGAAGTTTGACGAAAACTCAGCTCGCTCTAGCTACGTAGCAATGTAACAAAACACATTAGTGTCTGCATACTAACAGACAAAAGCACTTAGTGTGCATACAGTGATACGGCTAGGTTTCTGGCGCCCGAGGCGTATAATCATAATGACCTCCCGTAAAATAAATTATGTATTACAAAACTCACGGTTATTTATTAAATTGTCTTACATTTGGCTCAGTTATTCAAAGTTTTGTTGAATATAGAACATTGGGTTTATTCATTTGAAATATTCACTTGCCGCCCCCCGCACACTGCCAGCCGGGGTGGCAGCAGCACTCGTCTTCCACCAGATAACCCACTGCATTCTTTGTAATTCCTGGCGGGTGTCTGCCACAGAAGTCTTCTTCTAGAATCTACAAACAACGGACGAGAAATCTGAGTAGTTTTGCTAATCCGATGTTGTTCTTAAGATGGATTTATCCCAATACAAATTTCCTTTCGCGGCACGGCAAAAGAATTTTCCCCAGAGGGCCCATACCGGTTCCGGGACCCACCCAGCCTCCTCTCTAATGGCCACCGGGTCCATTCCCAGCGTATAGAGCGGCCAGGTCGTGGAACTGATGACTTACCTCCGTCTGCTACTCAATATCAATGTCTGGAGCTATGCCTCCACTCTCACAAACACCTGCATAGCAAACATATGGACAGTTTTACATTCAATAAAATATTTAGGCAAGAAAAAGGGGGAAAAACTTAGAGATCACCGTATAACATGTCATGAAGGCCCATAGGGGGAGTAGAAGTATAAATCTACTCTTTCTTTAACCTCGGTGCTATTTGGGGTGGGTGGTTAAAGCCACGCCCCAGCCGGTTAACCCCTAGGAATAACCCGGTATCCATCATACAGGAACCTGGTTGGGCACCAGGTATGGTCTGGACGGGTGCGGAAAATCTCGCGTCCACCGGGTTCCGATCCCCGAACCGTCTACTTTCGTGCCAAGTCGCTATAACGACTGAGCTAACATGGTACACTATTAAGACAAGCAACACCTCCAATCGTAATAGCTGAAATTCTCAGGCCGCACATTTGTACGTCAGAATTATCGTCTATGCCAGAACATTTCGAGGCTACGAGGAAATCAACCGTCTTTAAGAAAAACGATTAATTCCATGGACACAATTTCGTTAACTTCTAAATGCACTTAAGAAGATAAAGGAAACAAACTAATGGCTTTCAGTTTGTCCGAATACGACTGTTCGATTGGGAACTCGAAACTAATCCATCTTCCTCAACTGACTGTCATTAGCATTAATTATTTAAAGTGCTCATAAAAATGAAGTTATGTGGACAAGCAGCAACACGGCCAGCTACATTAAGCTACTCTCCTCCACAATAAAGCAGGCCGCCACTCTACTGTATATCGTCAATATCGATTTAGGGTCATTTTCTCTGTCCAATTTCCGCCCTCACGCAAACGCTCACAGGTGCCATGAAGTGTGTTTTGCTTATTTATGGTTTGTGTTCTCAATGCGGAATAGGCAAGAAGATGTGCTATTAAGATCAAATGATTTCACAAAGTAATCATGCAAAACTTGGAAGGAGAGCCTGAAGTAAAGAGGCCTCTATATTGCTAAGACGTAGAGGGCAGAACAGTAATAGTGACGACGAAATGGAGGGACGCATTTAGCTCAGGTAAAGGTAAAGGTAAAGGTCACCCTAGGTCAGGCCAAGAAGGCCCAGAGGGGGCGCTAGATGGGGAGGGTGGCCAACGCCACGCCCCGGCCGCTTTACGCCCGGGGAAGACCCGGTACTCATTGTACAGGAGGCTGGGTGGGCCCCAGGGCCGGTCTGGACGTTTGCGGAAAACCGGGCCCAATGGTGCGTTCTTTCGAAGGGTGTAATGTCCCCGTAAGTCCGACAGTGCCGGTCCCAGTGGCTGTGCGGTCTAAGGCGTAGGTCTGCCGCCGCTTGCCTGCTGAGATTGTAGGTTCGAATCCCACCAGGGGCATGCATGTATGTCTCTAGTGAGTGTTGTGGGTTGTCAGGTAAAGGTCTCTGCGACGAGCTGATCACTAGTCCAGAGGAGACCTACCGACTGTGGTATGTCTGAAAGTGATCTAGAAACCTTGTAAATGAGTACGCCATGGCCCGTGTTGGGCTGCATAGCCGCGAGAAAAAAAAAGCCCCACCGTAGATCGAATTTGTTTGACGAAATGAGCGGTAGCAGGTACTTACAGATTTTGTTCTGTGCTTTCGTGTGCTTACGTATTCCATAGGACTATGACAGTGTTTAGCCAGTAGGCCTAATCTAAAGGATGCTAATTAATGAGCTAAAATACGCCACAAGTAAAGAGAAAGAGGTGTCCCATTTATGCCATGAAAGCATTGATGATAAATAGCGGTACAGCGCCAAACAGTCGCATCTGCGGCGCTAGATGGAGGTTAGTGGTCAGCTGCACGCTTGGGCCGCTTTACCTCTACCCTGAAATGCTGTTCTTATTGCCAGTAACAAACAAACTGCTACGTCTCTAAGTATTTTCTAAGCATTTTTTCCTTCAAGTGCTCATATATGCAGCCATTATGTTTTATAAAACGCATCTGAGAAATCGAGTTAACCTGTCGTTAATAACGTAAATATCAAACTAGGGGTGCAAGCTTAATTACTAATAAGTCACTGTAAATTTAGTGATTGTGTGTAACCAGTTCAACCACTGTTCAGTTCTTTGCATGAGCTGTGGAAAATAAACACACAACATGGACGTAGTTTGTCTCCGATACAAATAAATGGTTTTGATCATATTTCGTTAAAAAAAAACATTTACAGTAGCGCCCAGTAAGTCTGATTGTGGTTTGAGTTGGCACCATATAGTATGTACTTTATGTCAAACTTACATCAAGAGAAACAATTGCTAAAATTACTACGATTTATTTGCACTGTTTTGTGTCCATGCTAAAGGGTAAGCAAGCGTAACGAAGTGTTTCTCACGCCATGCTTCTCGTCTGAGACACGGAAGGCCAGAATGTAAGCACTGCTATTGCTGACAGCCCTAAATGTGACTCACATATTACATAATCCGAATTACAGACCACATTACGTATTTAAGTATATGTAACTTTTACTGAAATAGCTTTCATTGTACTTGACCTAATACAATAAATTAGTCATTGTATGAAACTGCTGTAATCTTTTAAAGACTAAATGTAGATGCTTTGTATAAGGAATCAGTCCGTACCTTGCAGTAAACAATTTCCACCACGGTTATAAGTCCAATCAATTAATGCCGTATAAAGCAAAGGTCGCTGTCTGTTCTGAGATCCGCACAAAACACTCAAAGCAAAGCGAGCACCATGTAGAATTGTTGAATGTTAAACCTGGTGGTACGTAAAGAAACCGCTGGCCTTTAAAAGGTTAAAATTTCGACTCGCCTTGCATTCTTTTATCCAGATCAAAGCAACAATACCCCACTACCCGAACTGGCGTCACAGTCATTCGTATGCAGTAACAAAGGGGGGGGGGGTGGGGACCTAAAAACTCGCTTCGTCTGACATGCATCAAGACATAGTCTTTGTGTGTGTGTGAGCGTGTGTGTCTTATTTAACGACGCTCTCAGTTGCTAAGATTGAGTATAGAGAATTGGTTCAAGGACGCTTAAAAGGCAAAAAACGAATTACTTACAGAATATCCCGTCCCATTCTCCTTTATTTCCTTACACGTTTCATGTAAACTGGTCTGGGATTGAACTCGGGTGTCCGTGGTGATAAACGATCGACAAACCGCCTGTAACATGACACTGTCCCAAGGCACTAGTCCTGCTCATGGGCACTCACAGATATTCTAGGGCTACATTACTCTTCGTTTGTAGTTTTATCAACCTGTAAGTTGTTCTAGGATCCGAAAAATTTGCGACCGAATGTACCACGAACTGCATCACACAATGGATAAGAAGAACCAAGCTAAGAAATTTTATTAGAAATTAAAGAAAATACAGATCTGAAAATTAACACCTGAGAAGTAAACAAAATCATACAACCAATGCAGTCCTAATTATATGCTACTGCAGGACTATGCGCATAATCGTAAACCTGTAGGAACTCAAAGAAATTCACAGTTCCTTCTAGCCTTACAGCACAAAACCATCTCAAATGACGTAGATATTATCAACAGCCCACAGCAATTACAATTACATACATGTATTTAAATATTCATATATTAACGCTAATTATTGCATTATGTAGTGAGTGACTGCTTCATTCATTCATTCATTCATTATGTACCCATTTGCACATAGATCAGCTTCCTTACTTTACGTTCCCCAAAACATGGATTCCTACACGGACTGCTGTATCGTGTTGTATTCACTATGTACGAAAGAAGGAGGCACAAACGTACGTGGTTGGAGAACGATCAATCAAAGAAGGCAATTCTATTACGAATGCCTTGATTCTAGCTAATGACAGTAACAGTGGGGACTAGGTTATGTATTGTTTTGACCGCTCGAGCCCTGGGATCTCGATTAGATATGGATGCATGTCCTAGCTTTTCTGTGTCGTCCGACATACCAGATAGATCCTGACAGATATCGACTTCAGCAACACATTCAGAAGTCAAATCTCAATCACTACACGTGAGGTAGCTTATTAGCTAATCCAGACCAAGAGAAGAAAATGCAAATAACTTGCGAGTGGTTTGGAAACTTAATTTTATCATATGATTTTTTGTTTTGAAAGGGTAGTGGAATAAGCGATGAAATGACATTTATGTAACATGAATTATCACAAAAAAAATAAAGAATTAAGTAACAATAATAATTCATATTATATAAATTAAATAAAACATACGTGAAAATAGTGAATGATAACAATAATAATAATTCGTTACTATTAATATGTTGACATAAGACCGAAACGCATTTATGTGTTTATATTAATGGTAGTTACTTGATGCATTTTCTCTTGCGTTCGTATTCCGTCTCTGTAATTGGCCTTTCGGCTCTTGTGCCGGAACACTAATAAAAAGGAATCGAGTTTTTGTTGTCATTATTATTATTTTTTTCACACATGCATTATTTTCGTTAGTTATGTGATGTATTTTACCTTGTATCCCTGTGCGGTATAAGCAACTGACTTTTCGGCTGTTATATGAGTCTATTAGTATTAAAGAACGGGTTATTATTATTATTATTACATTATGGGGCCGATAATACATTTCAGATATTTTCGGGAGAATATTAGCCACGATGAGGCAAATACGTGAAGCATGTGTTCGTAGAGATAAATCACAATTCATGAAAACAGGAATGAGCTTTAATCGTATTCTTTATCTGGCCACCCTCACCGTCCCACAGCGCTTCGTCGATTCCGCTCAGTTAAAATAAAGAAGTAGATTTTTATAGATATTTATATTTTACAGGTAGGTCAAAATAAAGTAACACGCAAAAAATGCTTTTCCTCCCACGTTATTTGTGTGCTGAAGGTCACATTTGATACACTTGAAACAACCGTTTGATAAAAACTAAATGTAAAGTAGTAATATCCTGTAGCATGCGGCCAGGACAATGTTCAAGGTCATTAAAGAACAATAAATTTTTAAATTAGCTCACTTAAAGAAATCGAATGAATATAAAGAAACGAAGTAGAAAGTTTTACGAACCAATTTTCATCAAAATTTAAAAGTTCTGTTTACTTTGTATTTACGTAGGGAATACTAAAACTTCATTGTCTTGTGTGTATCATATTAACTTCAAATGTACTTGAAAGGATAATCCAGTCGTCAATGATATAGTTATTCAGCATTTTAAATTTTTGAATATATGCATTTTTAACTCACTCCAACATTTTAGAGTATTTGCTCAAAGGTTTCAGGCATTAAATTCCATTAAAAGATGAATTTAATGAAAAATGCTTTCGTGTTGACTGAGCAAGGAATACGAGTGAGACAGAGCGAAAGCACGAATTTAGCAATTCTATCCCTTATCCTTCGATCCCATCTTCAAAGGCAAACCAAATGTCAAATTCAGACATAAGTGAACAAGATGAGAAAAGCTTTACAAATAGCAAAATTATTTCACGAACACAAGATTTATTTTGTGACTGAGCGATCTAAATACATGCCTAAGTAACACTAACTTCCTTAATTGAGAAAGTGCTTCGTAAGCATTTGCATGTGGGTGCTTAAGCCACGATAGCTCGGTCGCTATAATAACTAGGCCATCTTTGTGCAGTTCCATGATAGAATAAGTTTTTGTGACTTACAATTTGTCTACGTATAACTTTAAAAGTCCCTGTTTACACAAATCTTCCAAATCCTTCACCACTTCTCCCAAAATGAGAGTCATACAGAAGTTTCTAGATGTTTATAATCCTACACCGATCAAAACTTAATTTTGTGCACAAGGAAGCATTTGACAGTACATCACCTTAAATCATGAAACCGAGAAATAAATAGTTTCATTGTTGTTAAATGAAACAGACGATTAAAATGCACGTTACCAGTAAATTTTAACAGAACATTTGGGGTCTAACCCGCTAAAGACTGGCATTCATATAAATTACACAGAGACCTTTAGCTTCTACTTCACAAAAAACAGTCCTACTTTATCTTAAAGACCAATCTGATAATGCTGTGAAGGAAAACAATCTGTTTTTTTGACTGAATCATGCGTGACAAATATGTTGGTGGCAAAATGAAAAGTTTTTTAACTTTACAGATGGTGGTAGGAGTGTGGGTTAAATGGTTCTGGCTGTGTACAGGTCTGAAGGCAAAATATTTAGAAAGTTGCCCCTTGAACAGTTGATATAAATCGTCTAAATGAACATAAAATACATTTGACAGGTACCCGAAAACGAAGCAGGTTACCTGTACGTTTCTTGTGTGAACAGTTTATTTTGTCATTCAAGACAAGCTTCTTAGGTTAAAATATTTTCTTTTGATATTGATCCTTGCAAGAATCTGAAACGAATTCAGGGTCTACTACGTCTTCGTTGATCATGCTGCCAAGTCCCCGCAAAAGCGAATGATTTGTCTTCAAAGAGGCAATACTTTTACATGAGGGATAGCAGTTATGTCTCAGGTGTTATTGTGTTCGTGTGAACGGTCCCGTCATAACAACTTTCCACCAAGCTGATGGATTGAACATGTTCCATATCCAAGCATTCAGGAATATTTATACTTAAGTAATAAAACCAACAAATGCATATGTATAAAATAAATTTATCACATATTATTAATTACCAACGTATTTCAATCGCTTTTGCGATCATGATCAGAGTTTAAACAAATGATGGATTTTGACGGAACTCGGTTTTGAACTCGAGTAAGCACACTGTCATACATTTTGCTTTCCTATTTTTGATATCACATTCAGTAAAGTTTAGGTTAGGAGTTACGTGATCTTGTTCCGATCCCAAAAATGGTAGTAATTTTACCCTTTATCATAAGGCATACGGCCCACGCAACATTCTGGCCCATGTGTTCAGGACGGAAGAATGTGCCCTCTTCACCCCAACGTTTCTTCAAAGCTGCATGACGAAACGGTCAACGCTAGCTTAAATGAAATCGCCTCTCCCTTTTTCTTACTGAGTAGGAGGCCTTGTTGGAGGACCCGCCTTGATTGTAGTGCGCTGTTTATGCCGACGCACGCGCCGGCGTCCAGAGCGTCAACACCCACAAGCAACAAGACTATTAATAATGCTGAATTTGTTGAGTCGTTTCAATAAAGCTTGGCGCCTAACAAGCGTTAGACATCTCATAGTATCTCCTTCACGGAAAGTCTGTAGTAGCAGTGGACTGAATGTGGAAGTAGATTAACGACCGAAGGTGAGCATTATTTTGTATCGGAATATAAATATATCACACAACACAGCACTCCCTGAATAATATTACAGTCGAATGGAAACGGGGGGGGGGGGGGGCAAAAAAAAAAAATTTTTAAATAAATACACGAAAAAAAAAGAATAAAAAAAAAAAAAAAAAAAAAAAAAAAAAAAACAAAAAACACACAAACAGAACAAAATAAAAAGAGGAGAGGTGGGGGGGGGGGGGGGGGGGGGGGGGGACTTACAAAGAATCGCTTTCAGTTCAGGCCCGGAACTATAGATTTATTAAAGAAATTAATAACTAGCAGTTACTTCACCTGGAATATGATTACTTGAATTTTTCATGCACAACATATTTACCTTTGAAAGAAGGGATAAATAAAATGTTGTTTTATGTAGCCGCTGTAAGACCTATAATTTTAAATTAATAAATATGAAGTAATTATCAAGTGATGTAGAAGAGGGAATTCCTACAACTTAGATAAGTTCAAATTTTGCTACCCAAATTGTAATAAAAACAATAAATAATAATAACAATAATAATTGTTGCAAGCCCCTCACCTAATTTTCCCGGGTAAAATATTAACGACCTTGCGAGATTTGAGGTTTTCACTGCGGTTTTGAAGATCCAAATCTTCTGGATTGTTACGCCGTGTCGACTGGTATTTACTTGTCGAGGTTTCGGAGAAGCGCAGTGAATTCATTTCAGGGTCAAGCAGTCAGAGTGAAGTACCGTTCTTGTGACACGTTGCTTGATCTTGTTCCTAATTGTCTGTGTACAAATTAATTCCGAGCGATGACAATAACATACATCGTGGGTTTACACTGAACAGCGCCATAATGCAGAGTCCTTAAGAAGCATAGAGTCGAAACTAAAGTTCTTGTGTATTCTATTTTAAATCAATTGTGTTGCCGAATTTATGCCAGATTTTAGTCCAATAAGGCCATTAGTAGGAGACAATGTTCTTAGTGAGACAGCACACATGAAAGTCGTGCTTGTTAACATTAATTGTGGGAGACACGAAACATTCTATACACTGGCAGAACAACAGCATCTCATGTCCATTACAAAGAACAACATTTCACTCTACCCCTTAGAAGGGTAATGGTTATTACACAGAGTTTCTTTTATCGCCCGACTGCGTGCCAAAGAGCGGAGACGACTTCATTGCACCACAGTGATCGACAAAGCCGCCAGATCTGTAGTGCTCGGTCCCACGGTAATAGAAACACTCGCTACCTACCGCTAGGTTTAAAACTAAAAGCGCTGAGGGTTGTTCACACAGTGGATTTATGTGTTCGAATGACTCTCAAAATAAACAACGATTTGTTTTTCTCCAGAATATAATAAGAATCTCGGGATAAAGCGTATGAATGATGAAAGTGGCTAAAATTTATTAGAACTTAGATTTATTTATGTCAGCTTTTATTAATAAAAATGATTTATTCCAAATCCAGGTGTCGATATACTTCAGAACCTTTAAATAGTATCAAAAAGATAAATATCTTTACCGAAGTAATTTATTTCTTGGAATTCATATTGTGGGCTTCTGGAATAGGACTTCGTGTTGTAGTCTTATGGGGATGTACTGAGGTGTCAAGGAAATACACTGCCTCCATCTTCAAGGTAGACAGAGGCAACTTGTTACTCCGGAATTTTGGTGCACGCTAGAGACTGCGCGGCATCATAAAAAGGTTGACCACAATATGAAGCTTAATCGCCACGAAAACCTCAAATATTATAAATTTTCTTCGGATTCTTACATTTTTCTGGAATCATGTCGAAAAAACAAAAAGCAACATCACGTGACTTGGCTCTAACCCCGTTCTTAGGTGGAATGCAGGAATGTGACACTCATTCATTTGCGTCAAATGAAAGGAGCCACTACAATTACTGAAATTCTTTAATACGAGCCGATGGGCAAATTCCAGAAACATACATTACTATGAAGTCTCAATCCAGCTCAAATGACGAATCTGTAATTCAGCTAATGAATGTATAAAAAGTAATGTTGGAAAACCACGTAAACGGAAGGACTGCACTCAGATGGATTCCAGGAAGATTTATTTCCGGAAAGAGGAATGAAAAAAATGACAGAGTTGTGTTCAAAGGCGGGATTTGGTGGTGAATATTTGAATTCTGTTGCCAGAGTGTTAGGTTAGTTTGTTACATAATTTCTGTACACTTCTCAACCCCTCCTCCTCCTCTAGCCAAGTAACATATCCTCCATGGAGCAGAATCTGATAGTCATGGAGCTATTCGACATTTTTACGCACTTATGGCCCCTGAAGGCTCAATATCGTTTCAGAGTTAAATTTCACTGAGCATGCTCACAGGGTTTAGGAACAGACAGTAGACTTAATGTTGCACAGCTTATGGTGATTATACGGTGGGCTGATTTTTGGTGAGTTCGCAAAATTGCGAAAAGCAAATATTAACTTCGTCGTTTCTGTCTGTCCGTAAGTCATTCTCTCCGCATGGAACAATTCGGCTCCCACTAGATGGATTTTCATGAAATTTGACATCTGAGGATTTTTCTAAAGTCTGTCCAGAAAATTCAGTTTTCATTCAAATCTCTTAGTAATAACAGGTACTTTACATGAAGACCTAAGGACATTTATAATAATATCTCGTTCGATTGTCCTTAGAATTAGAAACGTTCGGACAAAAAAATGTATAAAATCAACAAGCATTTTAGGCCCAAAATATTTTTTTAACGAAAATTATGAGGTTTTTGAGATAATGTGGAAAATATGACAGAGGAGACAGGCCACATATGACAATGTAATATGGTGCATGTGCGCTGCATGCCGGATAATTGAGGCAAGAATACAGATACACCATCATAATATTAAAACTTGCAGTTGCTTTCCCACGGCAACAATGTTTAGGCGAAGGCACCTTAATGTTAAGCTATAATTACAATGCCTGTTTTGTTTGTCACGAGCAGTTCCTTTAACAAAAGCTGTCCGTCTGCCCTCTCGGAACTTTTTGTACGAACTGCATTAAATAAATTACATGCACACTGGGAAAGTCATGTATCCTGACCGCAAGTACATGAAATGCTGCACCGAAGACACATAATTTTAGCAATTTACAGCTTAGTTATAAAACACACAAAATGCTGTAGTGTTGAGGTTGCACTCTACACAGCACTCAGAAAATTTCATTTATAATCTTATCTTTCAAGTGATACCACATAATCACACACAGTGATCCCTATGATTGATCAAAACTGAGTTACGTACGCCATTGGATTCCGCCAAGAAATCGTCGCAAATTCTGGGGTTCAAAATCAGCTTTTATAATACGTTCAGCTGTCTTCTGTTACATATCAGAAGCAGGCATGCCATTCTTTACATGAACAATGAAAAGGTGCAACAGCATCACAGGACCATGTCGGCTGTTAATAAGCTTAGTGAAGTTGTGCATAATGACTATGCAGTAGGGCTCAAACTTAATACAACTGTTGTACATGCTTTTCATGTGTTAGATGTGCTGTGAAATTGTTATTGTGTTTATACGTATACTGACCCAGAATTGTTAGAGCTGTCATCTATTTGGCTGAGTATCGCCTCGAGCTCAAGTGTATAGCCCATGTCACATCAAAATCAAGAATATACACAGATCGTTTTTAATTACGCCTATAATAGCGTTCGATGTACTTGTTGTAACTTAATCTGATAGTAATTAAACAGTTTATAGATTTCAAAGGACAACGAAATGCACGTTTCAAGTATGTAATGCTTCGTTTACAACAATCATACAGACCATCTTTTACGATCTTTCTTTTTTTTTTTTCGTTGCTTAAAATGCATCAAATATTTTATTACGAATCCTTGAAAATGACAGTGCTTTACGTCATGTATGGGTGTGAAACTTGGTCGCTCACATTGCGGGAGGAAAGGAAGCTGAGGGTGTTTGAGAACATGGTGTTGAGGAGAATATTTGGACCGAGGAGGGACGAGGTAACAGGGGAATGGAGGAGACTGCATAACAAGGAGCTAAACGATTTGTGCCCCTCACCTAATATTGTGCGGGGGATAAAATCGAGAAGAATGAGATGGGCTGGGCATGTGGCGCATATGGGCGAGGAGAGGGGGTGTATAGGGTCTTGGTGGGGAAACCGAAGGAAAAGAGACCACTGGGGAGACCTAGGCGTAGATGGGTGGATAATATTAGGATTGATCTCCAGGAGGTGGGATGTGGGTATATGGACTGGATTGGGCTGGCCCAGGATAGAGACAGGTGGCGGAC